>ENA-UPXM01000786-UPXM01000786.1-activated-sludge-metagenome-genome-assembly--contig:-NODE-786-length-44402-cov-7.106050_pt1 | contig 44402 bp, 42 predicted proteins | sample MGYA00238178_ERZ772708 | MGnify/ENA primary metagenome ERZ772708 (study PRJEB29002, sample SAMN05720212) | activated sludge metagenome | isolation source: anaerobic digester from wastewater... | reverse complement strand
GAGCAGGATATTTAGATGAGTTTACAAAATTAATTTGATTTGGATAAATAAGTTAGCTTAATTTAAAATTTAAAATATATGAACTTAGAAAACAAAGTTGCGATCGTCACCGGTGCCGGTCGCGGTATTGGCAGGGGTATCGCTCTGGCTTTGGCCAGCGCCGGCGCTTCGGTGGTCGTGAGCGATGTCAGTTTAGTGGATTGCGTCAGTGCTGCCGCGGAAATTAAGGATAAAGGCGGTAGAGCTTTAGCTTTGCCGTGTGATGTCGCCGACGGCGAGGCGGTGGCGAAATTAATGGCTGACACAATGGCGGAATTTGAGCGGATAGATATTCTGGTTAACAATGCCGGCATTTATCCCTTTAAACCGTTTTTGGAAATAAGCGAGGATGATTGGGATAAAGTAATTGATGTAAATTTAAAGAGTATTTTCCTTTGCTCTCAGGCAGTGGCTAAACTAATGCCTGCCGGTGGTAAAATTGTGAGCATTTCTTCAATCGCCGCTTTTGTTGGTTTTACCGGTTTAACTCATTATTGTGCCTCTAAGGGCGGTATTGTTGGCATAACCAGGGCCCTGGCTTTAGAATTAGCGGAGAAGAAAATTAATGTAAACAGTGTTGCCCCGGGGGTGATTGAGACTCCAGGTACCAGTACGGGCATGGCACCGGAAGCCAAGAAGCAGACAGAAGCCATGATTCCTTGGGGAAGGATGGGTCGACCGGATGATATCGCTCAGGCAGTTGTTTTTTTGGTTTCGCCATTAGCTGATTACATAACCGGTCAGACTTTGATTGTTGATGGTGGCTATACTTTGCGCTAAATCGAGAAAAATAGATTATTTTATATACTTTGATTCGCCTGTATTTTATTTATTATTATATAGAAAATATTATTTAAATTTATGCAAAATTTTAGAGGAGAAACGAGGCGTTTGGGTGGATTTGGAGGAAAAAGAGATTTTGGCGGTCGCAGTGCTTTCGGTAAATCTAAGTCTCAGCGCGGTGTCGGCGGGCGCGACAAGGAGCGTCCAACAATGTATCAAGCGGTTTGTAGTGATTGTGGCGCTGATTGCGAAGTTCCTTTTCGCCCCACTCCCGGTAAGCTGGTTTTTTGCGATGCCTGCTTCCGCGGATTTGATCAAAAGCGCCAAGAGACCAAGATGCCGCCGCGTGATAATTATCGGGAACAATTAGCCACTGTTCATATTAAGCTTGATCGCATTCTTGATCTTCTGCAGAGCGACGGTTTTTTAGAAACAGCAGTCGGTAAAATTAAGCGTTTTGAGGATAGGGAAATCGCTCCGGCCGTTAAAAAGCTGGAAAAAGTGACGCAATCAGCGGCCGAAGAAATTGAATCCGGCGTCAAATCAGCTAAGAAAATTGTAAAAAAAGTAAAGAAAGAAGCGAAAGCGACGATTGTTAAGGCTAAGAAAAAAATTAATACATTATCGGCTTGACATTTTTAAGGATAAGTATTAGAATAGGGTTAGTTACTTTATATCGCAAGCCAATCTATAGAGATCTTTAGGGATCTTATTTAGTCGCTTGCCCTCTTCCCAGATGGCCCCTTCATAGTTTGGTAGTTTGTAAATTTGTATGGTTTAATGTTTTTGGGGCTGTCTTGCCTCCAGCTGCCTTTAACTTCGGTTATTGGCAGCTTTCTTTTTTTAAGTGGCTTAAAGCTTGCTTTTTTTAACAAACTAACTATAATTAATTTACTTATAGTTAAACGATGTTATTATGTTCCAAATTAACGCCAAAACTGATTATGGCTTATTGATTATGTTGCATTTAGCCAAATTACCGGGGGAGATTATGCCTTTATCGTCCCTGGCCAAGCACCTTCAGGTGTCTTCATCGTATTTAAGCCAGATTGCCAATTCTTTACAGAGAGCCGGTTTAGTGAAGAGCCGGGAAGGGGTGGGCGGTGGTTATTATTTGGCTCGGCCGGCTAAGCAGATAAAGATTTTAGAAATTTTGGAAGCCTTGTCCGGAGAAATGAAGGTGCGCTGTACTCACAGTCATAATAAGACTTGTCCGCATTTTCAACAGTGCGGTCTCAAAAATGCTTGGCCCTTGCTTTTAAATGATATTAAATCCAGCTTGGCTAAAAAAAATTTAGCTTCGCTTTTATAATAATATGGATTTGTTGACAGTAAAAAATTTAAGCGTGACCGCCGGTAACAAGGAAATTTTGCATGAGATCAATTTTTCCGTGACTTTGGGCGAGAGCGTTGTTATCATGGGTCCAAATGGTTCCGGTAAGAGCACCCTGGCTCATGTCTTAATGGGTCATCCTAATTATCAAATCACTGGCGGCCAGATTATTTTTCAGGGTACAGACATTAGCTCTGCTAAGCCTGAAGAAAGAGCGGCGGCCGGTTTGTTTTTAGCTTTTCAGGAACCGCGGGAAATCGCCGGTTTGGAATTATTTCCTTTCTTATTTAATGCCTACAAATCTTTGCAAGTTGCCCGTGGTCGGGAAGCTGGCAGCGTTTTTGCTTTTAAGAAGAAGCTTAATGATGAATTGGCGGCTTTAGATATCAGGAGCGATTGGTCCAATCGCCAATTGAATCAGGATTTTTCCGGCGGTGAAAAGAAAAAGGCCGAGCTTTTGCAATTGGCGCTCGCTCATCCGATATTAGCAATTTTCGATGAAATTGATTCCGGCCTCGATGTTGACGCTTTGGCGGTGGCGGGCAAGGCTATTCAGCGTTTTAAGAAAAAAAAGAATAGTCTCCTGGCGGTTACTCATTATCAGCGTGTTTTAAAATATATCAAGCCGGATAGAGTTTTGGTGATGTCTAGTGGCAGGATTGTCCAGAGTGGCGGGCCGGAACTGGCCGCCCGTTTGGAAAAAGAAGGTTTTGCCAGTGTTATTTAATCATTATGGTCGAAGACTTAAAGTCACATAATTCCTTGTGGGATGATTATAATCAAGCTGATTACATGGCTCGGACCAAGAGCGGTTTGGATGAAGTTTTGGTGAGACGTCTTTCCGCGGAAAAAAAAGAACCGGCCTGGATGCTGGCGAAGCGCTTGGAGTCATTAAAAATTTTTCAAGAAAAACCTTTGCCGTCTTGGGGACCGGATTTATCCCGCTTGAATTTGGACAAGATTACTTATTACGCCAAGGCTATGGAAGGTCAGGCGCAGAGCTGGGAAGATGTGCCCACTGATATTAAAAATACTTTTGATAAGCTGGGTATACCTCAGGCAGAGCAGGAAGTCTTGGCCGGTGTGGGCGCGCAGTATGAATCAACTGTTGTCTATCATAATTTAAAAGCGGAGTTCAAGCGCCAGGGTGTTATTTTTGAAGATATGGATGTCGCTTTAAAACAGCATCCGGAATTGGTCGAGCCTTATTTTATGAAGGCGATGCCTAATACTTTGCATAAATTTGCCGCTTTACACGGAGCGGTTTGGAGTGGTGGCACTTTTTTATACATTCCGGCTGGGGTGAGGATAAAGGAACCCTTGCAGGCTTATTTCCGCATGAATGCTAAAGGCATGGGGCAGTTTGAACATACTTTGATTATTGTCGAAAGCGGCGCCCAGGCGCATTATATTGAAGGCTGCAGCGCTCCTCGTTACGGTGTTGATTCTTTGCATGCCGGCGGGGTGGAAATTTATGTCAAAGAGGGCGCGCGTTTCCGCTATAGCAGTGTAGAAAGCTGGAGTAAGGATGCCTATAATTTAAACACCAAAAGGGCCATCGTCGAGAAGAAAGCGCATATGGAGTGGGTGGGCGGCAATTTCGGCAGCAATACCACGATGCTTTATCCTTGCTCCATTCTCGTCGGCGAGGGGGCAAGCGCTGATCATCTCGGCGTTGCTTTTGCCAACGAGGGGCAAGTTCAAGATACCGGCGCTAAAGTTATTCACGTCGCCAAAGATACCAGCTCCAATGTCGTTATGAAAAGTATCAGCAAGGGGGGTGGCAAAGCGATTTATCGCGGGTTGGTGGAAATCGGTCCGCAAGCCGACAAGGCGGCGGTGTCGGTAAAGTGTGACGCTTTGATTTTAGACGAGCTGTCAGCCTCTGACACTATTCCGGTAATAAAAATTAATAACGCCAGCGCCACTATCGCCCATGAAGCCAGCGCCGGCAAGATTAATGAAGAAGATTTATTCTATCTGCGCAGCCGCGGCTTAAAGGAAGCGGAAGCGGCGGCGATGCTGGTCAATGGCTTCATTGAGCCGATTACTAAAGAATTACCTTTGGAATATTCAGTGGAAATGAATCGGATGGTAGAATTGGAAATGAAAAATAGCGTCGGTTAGTGTCTATGAATAATTTTTTAGAATTACAAACAGAACGGGAAATTAAGCTGAATAGCGGCTGGCCCTTTTTATTGGTGGAGCGTTGGTCTAAGAATTCGGCCTTGGCGGTTCGTAAATTTTTGCTTAAAGCCGGCGTCGAAGTCAATTATCTCTTGATTATTGATAAGCTTGTCGATATTGACGCGCTTGAGCGGCAGTGGTCTATCGGTCGTGATACCAAGGTAAATTTATATTATCTTTTTTTACAGCCGCTGAAAGCGGAAATTAGATTTATCCATGATATCGGTGCTGGCGCCATTGTTAATAGTCATTCTTTGGTTTTGGGAAATAATCAAGACGATTGGCGTATCAAAGCTGATTATAATTTTCAAGACAGCGGCAGTTTCGGCCGCGTTAAAGTTGAGGCTTCTTTGCGCGGGCAATCATCTTTGGATTATGCGGCTAGCATGAATGTTTCTCAGGCGGCGCAGAAAAGCGATACTAGAGTTGATATGCGTTTATATTTGGAAGAGAATGCGTGCGGGCAAGTTACTCCCGGACTTAACATCGCCGCTCATGACGTCAAAGCCGGGCACAGCGCTAGCACTTTCAGACTGGCGCCGGAAGATTTGTTTTACTTGCAAAGCCGGGGCTTGTCTTTGGCGGGAATTAAAAAAATGTTGAGCTTGTCTCTGGCCAAAAATTTTATCCAGGGATTTCCCGATGAAGCTTTAAGCGCCGAAGTTTTGGATTTAATCTCGACTAATTTATGAAAGATTATCGTTTAGATTTTCCTTTGCTTAAGAGGAGGTACAATGATCGGGCTCTGGTATATTTTGATAATGCCGCCACCGCGCCCAAACCGCAGGTGGTGATTAAAGCTGTTAATGATTATTATAATTTACATAACGCCAATATTCATCGCGGTCCTAATTTTTTATCGGAGGAAGCGACTCTGTTGTATGAAGGTGCCAGAAAGAAGGTAGCTGATTTTATTGGGGCGGATAAAGAGGAAATTGTCTTTACCGCCGGTGCGACCGCTGGTCTCAATCTTATCGCTAGGGCTTGGGGTGAAAATAATTTAAAAGCTGGCGATATTATTGCTTTGAGCCGGGCCGAGCATCACGCTAATATCGTTCCCTGGCTGCAGTTAAAGGAAAAAATCGGTGTTGTTTTAGAATATATTGATATTAAGGCTGACGGCACTTTTAACGAGCTTAGCCTGGATAAAATTTTTGATCAACCTCGTTTACGTGTTTTGGCGATTACACAAGCCTCTAATGTTCTTGGTCAGTTTTATGATTTACGGTTGATATTAAAGCGAGCGCAAGCGCAGGGAGTGTTGACGGTTGTTGATGCCGCTCAAAGCGTCGTCCATAATCCGTTGGCTGTCCACGATTTAGATTGTGATTTTTTGGTTTTTTCCGGACATAAGCTTTTAGCTCCGTCTGGTGTCGGCGTGCTTTATGGACGCCGGGATTTATTGGAAAAAATACCGCCATTTTTGGGTGGCGGCGGGATGATTGCCGAAGTGAAAGAGCAGTCTTTCACTCCTTTGGCGGAGGCCCTAAGACTGGAGGCCGGTACGCCCAATATCGAGGGGGCGATCGCTTTGGGAGCGGCGTGCGACTATTTACAAGAAATTTCCTGGCCGGAAATAATCAAGCGTGAGGAAGTCTTAAAAAATTATTTTTTAGAACAATTATCGTCTTTATCTTTTGTCCGCTTGCTGGGCGGCAATGAAGGCAGACTACCTCTATTTGCTTTGGACTTGCAAGGCATTCATCCGCATGATGCCGCTGACTTGCTTGGTGAAAAGGGAATTATCACCCGCGCTGGTCATCATTGCGCCCAACCTTTGCACGATTCTTTAGGAATCGGTGCCAGCCTGCGCGCCAGCCTGTCTTTCTATAATACGACCGCGGAAATTGATGTTTTTTTCCAGGCCTTACAGTCTATTAAAAAATCTTTTTCTTTTTAATATGAATATTTACGCTCAAAATATTCTTAATCATTACCAATGTCCGCGCCATCGAGGAGAAATGCCCGCTGCTGATGCCTCTGGCCGCGAGCTTAATCGCAGCTGCGGCGACGAGATGACTGTTTATGTAAAAATAAAAGACGGCTTAGTAAGCGCCATTTCTTTTACCGGTAAAGGCTGTGCTATTTCTACGGCCGCTATTTCTATTTTGAGTGAAGAATTAATCGGTTTAAGCAAGAATGAAATTTTAAAAATGGACATTGATGATATCCGTAAATTATTAGGGATTGAAATCAGTTGGCGGCGGGAAAAGTGTGCGCTTATCGGTCTGCGCGCCTTGCAGGGGGCTCTGCGGTCTTTAGGGAGCGATAAATTGTGATATGGTTATAGATGCCCGAGAGTTGCGTCGCTTATCGCCGTTTGAGGCGTCAAAATATCTAATTAAAAACTTTGACCAGACGCATATTTTATTTGGGAAGATATTTTAGATACTTATAATATCGGCGGTTTTGACGTTTAGCCGCTGCTATCGGTGCGCAAGCCATATATTTATGCGGTTCTTGCGCAACTCCACTCAATCATCGTATTGCTGCCATCATTAGTTTTTCACCGTCCAGGATTTTAACAAGAGTTGATTTGCCGGCGCCATTTCTACCGATAATGCCGATTTTTTGTTGGCTAAATACAGTAAAAGACAAACCGCTGAAAATCTTTTGGTCATTGCCTTCTTAATTGAGATTACTGGTTTGTATTAGTATGGACGTATTTAGTCAACTTCGATACTGATGATTTTATAGATTTTTTCCCGGCCATTAATTTGTATTTTTATTTCTTCGTTAATTTTTTTGCCGAGCAGGCCGGCGCCGAGCGGAGAATTATGGGAGATGATGCCAGCCGCCGGGTCGCTTTCGCTGGCACCGAGGATGACATATTTTTTTTCTTTGCCTTCATTTAAAACCGTGACACGATGTCCGATTTTAACCTTGTCGGTATTTTTATCCGGGATAATGATTTCGGCGCGCTTAAGCAGATTTTCTAAATCAAGCAGGCGTTGGTTTAGGTCGCGCAGGCGCCCTTTAGCCAGTTGGTAGCCGGCATTTTCCGAAAAGTCGCCCATTTCCGCCAACCTTTTCACTTCGGCGGCTTCTTTTGGTCTTCTGGCGTTGAGTTGAATAAGTTTTTGTTTTAGTTCCTCATATTTTTGAGGGCTGAGGTGATAATCTTTGGGGGCAAAGAGGCGGCTGTCGCCTTTGCGGATAGGTGTTTGCATAAGATTGATATTATAGCTTCATCATAAGCTATGTGTCTCTGAAAGGCAATATTTTGTTTGTGTTTATGATTTTTAAAAAGATGTGAAAATTATAAATAAAAAATTGATAATCATTATGAAAAATAATCGTCTGGCTTTTTATGCAGTCATCATCTCGCTGGTTTTGGTTGTTATTTTATTCTTATCTTTCCATTTTTTCTTTCCGATTGATTTAAAAAATGAAAATGGCGCCGTGCCAATAATGATTGATGAGCGGTTATCTAGCGATGTTGTTCCGGAAAGGCTACCTGAGTTTACCGCTTCTAGTCTCCCCTCGGAAAGCGATGTTTTTGTTGATCCGATGGCGATTGAAGCCAGCGGCGTCGCTATTGCTAACCCCACCTCCGCTAATTGCGTGGCACAAGGCGGAGATTTACACATCCAAAGTCGAGGTGATGGTTCTCAGTTTGGCCTTTGTTATTTTGAAGATAATAAAGCTTGCGAAGAATGGGCATTGATGAATGGCGATTGTCCTGTCGGTGGCCGGCGTACTAGTGGTTATGATACGGAGGCGCAGAAATATTGCGCTTGGCTGGGAGGGGAGGTGTCGGCGGCTGTAGATGTCGTTTGTTCTTTACCTGATGGTCGTCGCTGTTTAGCCGCTGATCTTTATCAAGGCTACGATTGTTCGGCCGGAACCACTCAAAATTAGCCAAAACATTTTTCTAAAATTTTTGCTTTGACTTATATTGAGTTTTTGTGTTATATTAAAAACAAGATATGCTTCTCTATCTTTTTATTTTATAATCGTCGCAGTGGCTTGACGGCCGCTTATTTTTTTATGTTAAAGAAAGAATTGCGCTCTCCGGAAGCTAAGTTAGATTTCTCCGGTTTGGGTATAAAGGATTCAATTTTAAAAGTGATTTTTGATTTAGGTTTAAGGGTGCCTACCCCTATCCAGCATCAAGCTATTCCCGCCGCTTTAAATGGTGAAGATATTGTCGGTATTGCTCAGACAGGTACCGGCAAGACTTTTGCTTTTGGTATTCCCATGCTTCAGCGCTTGGCGCTTGTTAAAGGTCGCGGTCTGATTCTATTGCCGACTCGAGAATTGGCGGGACAGGTAGAAAACAGCTTGCGCAGCCTAGGCGGGCCTTTGGGTTTGCGTACGGTGTCTTTAATCGGGGGTGAAGCCATCAGCCGTCAGCTTAACGCTTTGCGTCGTCGCCCTCATATTTTAGTCGCGACTCCGGGGCGATTAATTGATCATCTTAAGCGCGGCTCCGTTCGCTTGGATGATATTTCCGTTTTGGTTTTGGACGAGGCGGACATGATGTTTGACATGGGCTTTGCGCCGCAGATTGAAGAAGTTTTAAAAAAAATTACATCTCAGCACCAGACTCTTTTATTTTCCGCTACTATGCCGGCGGCGGTGATGAAATTAGCGGAGAAACACCTGCGGGCGCCGGTAAGGATTGAGGTTGCTCCGGCTGGGACGACAGTAGAGTTAGTGGAACAAGAGATGTTGCTTCTACCGCGCGATAGCCGTTGGGAGCAATTACTTTTGTTATTGAAAGAATTTCGGTCTTCGGTCTTGATATTTGTTCGCACCAAGCACGGCGCCTCAAAATTAGCTAAAAGATTACAAGCTGAAAAATATCAAGCCGCCGAAATTCATTCTAATCTTTCCTTCCCGCAAAGGCAGGCGGCTTTGGCCGGTTTTCGCAGTGGCCAGCATCGAATCTTAGTGGCGACAGACGTGGCTGCTCGTGGTTTAGATATTAGCGGCATTGAATTGGTTGTTAATTTCGATTTACCTGATAATTCCGAAGATTATGTTCATCGCATCGGTCGGACAGCCCGTGCCGGTAAAAAGGGTAAAGCCGTTTCTTTCGTGGCTCCTGATCAGATTAGAGAAATTCAAAAGATTGAGCGTTTAATTCGCCAAACTCTACCTGTACGCCTCCTCGGCGTGTCGGCTGTTAATAAGATTAAAGTTAAGCCTATATCTATGATTGAGCCCAAATCATTGATGGACAAAAAATTTATTCATCAGTCCTCACATAAAAAAAAGATTAATCAAAACCTTGCTCCTCGCTATGATAGCCTCGGTTTTCGCAAACGTCCTGACAAAATTGATCCGACGGCCACGCCTGATTATTTGCAGCCTCGGAGTTCTAATAAAAAAACTAGTTTTAAAAATAATTTCCCAGCCCTGCGTCCCTTATCTTATTCTAGTAAGGGGATGTTGAAAAAAACGACTTCACGAGTAATTATTAACGATTCTGAGGTTAAACCTAAGTCTAATAATCGTCGTTTTGAAAATTACGAGGTGACGCCGCCAATTGTCAACCCGTCTTTTGAGGGGGGTAATCGCTATGCTTTCCGGCGCGCCATGTATCTTTTAAAGGAAGAGGCTAAAGGCCGTTCTGTGAAAAAGAGAACGTCGGCTCCCATTAATGGGAACCGAATGGAGCGTCGTGCACCCAATAGACCGCTTCGGTCCGGGGTGCGCGCTTCCGGCTTCAAGATTTTTAAAAGCTCGTAGTCTCACCGTCCTGCTTTTAAGGCCAAATTTTTCCGTCCTCGTTTTAAGAAAAATAGGTATTAAAAAATCGGCGCTTTAACAACGGCGGTTTTTTGTTTGTAGCCTAATTAGAAATAATGCTTTATAATATTAAGATTCAATTTGTTTAAGCATTTTTTATGTCTATCTCTTTATTTTCTTTCCCTATAGCCAAAAAGATGAAGCTTAACGGCGTTTGGTTGGGAACACTCAAGCCAGAAACACTTTATATTTTTATCCATGGCTTGGGCGGAAGTATTTTTTCGCGGCATCATTTAATTTCATTATTGGCTTCAGGGAAAAACGCTGTTTTGGCTTTTAATAATCGCGGTTTCGGTACAATTAATTATTTGAAGCAAGGAGAAGGGAAAAACAAAAAATATTTTCCCGCTGGCGCGGCGCATGAAGTTTTTAGCGATTGCGTTGATGATATTGATGGCGCGGTCGCTTATGCTCGCTCTCAAGGAGTTAGACGTATTTTTCTGCTCGGCCATTCCACCGGTTGTCAGAAGAGTGTTTATTATTTAGCGAAGAGGCCACGAGTAAGAGTTAAGGGGGCGATATTATTGGCGCCGATTAGCGATTATTCTAATGTGTTACGTCCCCAAAATAGGGAAAGATATCTTCGCGCTTTGGCTTTTGCTAAAAGATTAAAGGAAAGCGGGCGTCCTCATGATTTATTACCGTCCACTCTTTGGCCGGCACCGCTCGACGCCCAGCGTTTTCTTAGTTTATATACAGCCGAGAGCGCCGAAGAAATATTTACTTATGCTTCCGGTAAAAAACCTAAGACTTTGCGGGCGGTAAAAAGGCCGATATTGAGCATTCTGGCTGAATTTGACGAATTTGCCGATCGGCCGGCACGGGACATAAAAACTTGGTTTGATGGGCAGCTAAAGACAGGGAAGTATAACAAGAGTGCTTTGATTAAGGGTATCGGCCATGGTTTTGAGGGTGAAGAAAGAAAGGTCGCTTCTCTTATTCGTCGCTGGTCGCAGACGATTAAATAATTTTTTATTGTGATGTCTGAAATTAAGATAATATTGAAGAGGGTTCGCCGTTCCCGTCATTTACGCCTTAGTATCGGCGCGGACGGGAGCGTTTTATTAACCAGACCTTTTTGGGTCTCGGAAAAAGCGGCTCGTTATTTTTTACATACAAAAGCAGATTGGCTAAAAGCGCAATGGCAGAAAGGGCGAGCCAGTGATGATAATTATTTTCGCCGCGGTGGTCGAGAAGATTATTTGCGCAACAAGGAAAAGGCGCGCGCCTTGGTAGTTCCTCGGCTTGATTATTTTAATCAGTTCTATAATTTTAAATTTAGACGTTTAAGTATTCGCGATCAGCGTAGCCGCTGGGGAAGTTGTTCAAGAAATGGCGGCCTTAATTTTAACTACCGGTTAGTGTTCTTGCCTCCAAATTTGGCAGATTATCTGATTGTACATGAGCTCTGCCATCTGGGAGAATTTAACCATAGCCCGGCTTTCTGGAAACTGGTAGCGCGGACGATTCCTGATTATGAAAATCGCCGCCGTTTATTGCGTAAGTTGTAAAAAACTTGAAATTCAACACAAAAGGATTACCGATTTGTTTAACAGAAAATATTGGTCTTTTTAAGGTGAACATTGTTATAAGGAGCAGTTTTTAATCTCTAGACCAGCAATCAGTGTAATTTTCTTTTTTCCTTCCTGATTGTTTTTCTGTTATAATAAATACAGATTGAGATATTTATATTTTGTTTGTTTTTATGAAAAAATCAAAAAAATGGTCATTAATAATTTTAGCCTTGTTTATTATTGGCTCCCTTGTCTGGTGGTGGCTAGCTAAACGCAATCAGGCTCCTATCTATTCGACGGTAACGGTTGTTTCCGGTCCTTTAGTACAGACTGTCAGTGAAACAGGTACTCTCAAGCCGGTAAAAGAGGTAGCCTTGAATTTTTTATCATCCGGCCGGATTAAGTCGGTGGCAGTAAAGGTGGGCGATAAAGTTAGTGCTGGCACTGTTCTGGCCGCTCTTGACGATAGTTCTCTGCAGACTAAAAAGCTAGAAGCGGAAGCAGGTTTGCAGATTGCCCAAGCATCTTTGTCTAAAATTTTGGCTGGCGCTAGCACCCAGACGGTGGCAATCAGTCGTTCTACCGTTAATCAGGCACAGGCCGAGGTAGATTCCGCTAAGGTCAATTTGGAAAAGACGCGCCAAAGCGTAGCGGAAAACATCCGTCAAGCAGAAAAGACTTTATCTGATTTGGAGCTTAATTCAAGTTCAACTTTAACTCCATCCGAGCAAGCGGTGGCGACAGCACAGACCGCCTTGGATAATGCCGAGAAGACTGGCAAAAAGAATGTTGACAATGCCCGCAATTCCGCGCTTTTGTTTATGAGCGATAAGATATTAAGCTCACAAATCGCTTTGGATAATATCAATACTATTCTTGAGGATAATGATGCTAAACCTGTCTTGAGTGTAAAGAATAGTTCGCTTTTGGCTAAAACCCGCGACGCCCGTCTGGAAGCTTTAGCTTTAATTTCTCCAGCTAATCAAGCCGTTAATTTGGCGAAGTCATTGATGAGTGAAGCAGCTGTCAGTAGTGCTGGCGCCTCCGTCTTGTCTCTTTTGTTACAAACAGATCAGGCTCTGGATTATGCTTATTCTATGTTAGAGGCTACTATTACCAGTGTTGATTTTTCTCAAACAAAATTGGATTCATATAAGAGCCTTATTAGTGGCCAGTCTTCCCAAATTAATACGGCTATTAGCGGTATTGAAAATTCTATTCAGGCTTTTCATAACGCTCTACTTAGTCAAGACACCTCGATAGCAGTCGCACAAGATAATTTAAATCAGGCACAATCTGCTCTAAGTAATGCCATCTTGGCCGCTAAAAATAATTTAAATAGTTTGCGCTTAAGTGGCGATCAGCAAATTGCTTCTGCTCAAGCTCGTTTAGATAGTGCTAATCAAAATTTAGCTTTAGCGCAAGCCCAGCTTAATAACACTGTTGCTCCGGCACGTTCTCAGGATGTCGCTTTAGCGCAAGCCCAGGTCAGTCAGGCTCAAGCCAGTCTGGCCGGCATTGAACAACAGATTAGCGATACAGTTTTAACCGCCCCTTTAGACGGTGTTGTGACGGCGGTTAATTATGAAATTGGAGAACAGTTCAGCGCTGGCGGAAAAGCGATGATTATAATTTTAGTAAATAATAGTTTTAATGTTGAAGTAGATATTGCTGAATCAAATATCAGCAAGGTCGAGCTTGGTGATGATGTTGATATTACTTTTGACGCTTTTCCTGATGATTTTATTTTAAAAGGCAAAGTTAGCTTCATTGAACCGGCACAGACCCTTATTCAAGACGTGGTTTATTATAAAGTAAAAATTGATTTTTCTGATTTAGGAGATACTTTAAATAAGGTTGAGAGTCGGAATTTATCTTTAAAGGCGGGTATGACTGCTAATATTATTATTACCACCGATAAGCGTGATGAGGTTGTGCAAGTTCCGGCTCGGGCCATTATTGAACAAGACGGGCAGAAAATTGTACGTTTGCTGGTTAACGGAGTGGTGCAAGAGCAAGTAGTGGAAACTGGCATGCGCGGAGACGAGGGCATGATAGAGGTAGTTAGCGGTTTAAGACCGGGCGATATAGCGATTACATTTGTTAAAAATAGCGCCTCTAATTAATAAGAATTATGGCCAAAGTTTTATTGGATATAAAAAATCTCTCCAAGACTTATGTTAGTGGCGATTTGGTGACTGAAGTTTTAAAAGATATAAGTTTTCAAGTAAATACAGGGGAATTCGTTTCTATTATGGGCCCATCTGGTTCCGGCAAGTCTACCCTAATGCATATTTTAGGTCTCTTGGAGCGTTCAAGCAGTGGTATTTATAATTTTGCCGGCAAGAACATTGGTGATTTGAATGATGAAGAATTGGCGCATTTGCGTAATCAAAAAATAGGTTTCGTTTTTCAGGCTTTTAATCTTCTGGCCCGTACCAGTGTGCTTGATAACGTGAAGTTGCCTTTAATCTATTCAACTAACAAAAAAAATATGGATGAGCGGGCGCGTAAAGTTTTAAAGAGCGTCGGTCTTGATCATCGTCTTTCTTATTTTTCCAACCAGATTTCCGGAGGAGAGAAGCAGCGCGTGGCAATTGCTCGCGCTTTAGTCAATGATCCGGCTCTAATTTTTGCTGATGAGCCGACAGGAAATCTTGATTCAAAATCTGGTGTTCAGGTTATACAGATATTGCAGGAACTAAATGCTAGAGGTAAGACTATTATATTAGTGACTCATGAAACCTTTACGGCTGAACATGCTCAGCGCATTATCCAGGTTCATGACGGCAGGATTGTCAGTGATAAGGCGGTTAAAAACCGTCGTTTTGCCAAAGATGGTGAACTTTTGAAGTGATTTATGTGGGAAAATTTCCGACAGCTTTTGGTTTTAGTTTCCCGGGCCTTGTTGAGCAATAAGACCCGGAGTTTTTTAACGATGCTCGGAATTATTATCGGCGTCGGTGCCGTTGTCTTGATTATGTCTTTAGGAGCCGGTGCTCAGTCTTTAATTTTGAGTCAGTTGGATGGTTTCGGCGGCGACCTTATAGGCGTTTTACCGGGACAGTCGGACGCCAAGGGACCGCCATCTTCCGTTTTTGGGGTTAAAGTTACTAGTTTGAAGCTGAGTGATGCTGAGGCTTTTCGTAATACAAAGAATCTGCCTCATCTCACGGCAATAGTTGCTTATTACCAAACTAGCGTTTCCTTGTCTTGGCGCGATCAAAGTTATGATACGACCTTACAAGGAATAAACGGGGATTATTTGGAACTTGACGGTGGAGAACTTGCCGCTGGACGTTTTTTAAGCAAAGAAGAGATGTCGGCTAATTTACGGCTAGCGGTTCTTGGTAGTACGGTTGCTGCTGAACTTTTTGGCGGCAACGATCCTATTGGCCAGAAGATAAAGATAAAAAATCAAAGTGCGATTGTTATCGGTGTAATGAAGGAAAGAGGGCAGGTCGGTTTTTCTAATTATGATAATTTAGTTTTTGTGCCCTTGTCTTTTGCTCAGAAAGATATTGCTGGCGTTAATTATTTAAGCAATATTAAGGTTAAGGTTGATAATGTGGAAAATATCGAAGAAAGTATGGAGGCGATTCGTCAGACTTTGCGCGAAAGACACGATATTGATAATCCGGAAGATGATGATTTTTCTGTCCGGAGTTTCCGCGATGCTTTGGATTTAGTTACCAGTATTACCGATGCTTTGCGTTATTTCTTGGCGGCGATGGCCGCCTTGTCTTTGCTGGTAGGCGGAATCGGCATTATGAATATCATGCTAGTGAGTGTTACTGAGCGTACTCGGGAGATCGGATTGCGCAAGGCATTGGGAGCAACTAATAGCCAGGTTCTTAGCCAATTTTTATTTGAGGCGATTGCTTTGACTTTAATCGGCGGTTTAATTGGATTATTGGCAGGTGTTTTTATTTCCTATTTAGCCGCTTTAATTGTTCGTTCTCTCGGCTATCGCTGGGATTTTATCGTTTCTTTGTCTTCTGTTTTGCTAGCTGTTGGGTTATCAACTCTTATTGGTATGATTTTTGGTTATTATCCGGCGCGCCGCGCCAGTCGTTTAAGCCCGATTGAAGCTTTGCGTTACGAATAATTTTTATGCGCGTATTAATCGCTTTTCAGCTTGCTTTACATTCCCTTCGTCTTAATCTGGTCCGTACCAGCTTGACGGTTTTAGGGGTGGTTATCGGCGTGGCTGCTATCGTCATTGTTTTTTCGGCCGGTGACGGCATTAGCCGTCTTATTTCCGGAGAAATAGAATCTTATGGCACCAATGTCGTGCAGACGGAATCGAAAACGCCGGGGAAAAATAGCGCCAGTTCGGCCGAGGTTACAACTTTGAAGCTAGCAGACATGGAAGCGATTAACAAGCTCGATAATGTCGTTAGTAGCTATGCTGCTTCTTTGTGCCAGCAGAAAATGTCTTATGGCTCGGAAAGTAAGAAAAGTTTTGTCTTTGGAGTGAGCGCGCCTTATGCGCAGATAGATACTAAAACAAAATTGGCGTCTGGTTCTTTTTTTACAGAAGAAGACGACCGCAGTCAGGCGATGGTAGTGGTGTTAGGGGCGACTTTGAAGGAAAATTTATTTGGCGAGCAGGAAGCTGTCGGTAATTTTATTAAAGTCGGCACGAAAAAATTTCAAGTTATCGGGGTGCTGGCTGAGCAAGGAGGAAACACAACTTTCTTAAATTTTGACGAGATGGCCTATATACCTATCAAGACTTTACATAAGCGAATTTTAGGTATAGATTACGCCATGTATTTTATGCACCAGTTGCGCGATGTTAGCCGAGCAGAAGAAACGGCCGAGGAAATCCGAGCTCTTTTGCGCGAACGGCATGAAATTTCAAATCCTGAGAAAGATGATTTTAGAGTGTCAACAATGGCAGAAATGCTTGACACTCTCGGTATCGTCACCGATGCCGTTACTTATCTCTTGCTGGCCATCGTGCTTATTTCTTTATTAGTGGGCGGTGTTGGTATTATGAATATAATGTATGTGACCGTGACCGAAAGGACTCCGGAAATTGGATTGCGTAAAGCGATGGGGGCAACCGCTCAAGATGTGGCCTGGCAGTTTTTAATTGAATCTTTACTAATTACTTTTTGGGGCTGGTTACTTGGCACGGTTTTTGGCATTTTGGCTTCTTATGGCCTCAGTTTACTGGCTCAGGCTTTCAATCTTAATTGGCATTTTCTTTTTCCTTGGCAAGGGATAGCTTTTTCTTTACTTTTTTCTCTTATTTGCGGTTTGCTTTTTGGCTACCGCCCGGCTAAGCAGGCAGCCAAACTTGATCCGGTATCGGCTTTGCGTGTTGAATAATACCATGATTTACAGATGAAAATGTCTTAATGATAGGCATTTTTAAGGCAAGGAAACCCCACATAGGCTGCCAGTGAGGGCGGGGAGAAGATCATCATTGCTCTTGATAAAAGATTGCAAGAAAATATGAAAAGATGCGTATTAAATGTTAGAGGCGCCCGACCTATTGACTTTATAAATTTAAAAATATTTTCAACTTCAGCCGCTTTCAGTGATAGCTGTGGGAGAAAAAATCATAAAAATATGAAAAAGAAAAATATTGTTAAGGCTAGTGCTTTGAGCCTGGCCACCATCGCTTTAGCCACCGGTTTCGCTTTCAGCGCTTATGCTCAAACCAGTGATACTGCTACCAACAATCAGGCTGGTACTGGTAATAAATTAGGTCGCCAGTTCAGAATGGAAAATAATTTAACTGATGAGCAGAAAGCAGAAATGGAAGCGAGACGGATAGAGATGAAAACAAAGATGGAGGCTAATCGCGCCGCGATGCAGACAGCTATTAATAGTGGAAATTACGATACTTGGGTAGCTGTTGTGAAAGCGCAAATGGGCGAGCAGGCTTCAATTCTAAACCAGGTGACAGCGGATAATTTTCCTCAATTCGTTGAGGCTCATCAATTAATGAATCAAGCTAGAGAGAAATTACGGGCTATCGGCGTCGATGATGGTATGGGTTTCAATCATGGCCCGAAAAAAGGCATGGGTCGCGGCTTGGGTTTCGCCCAGCAGGCGGAGGTGGCTGATGCTAAATAATCAATAGTGATACAGTTAATCAGCTGAGCAGCGGTTAATTATTTCATTCAGACAAAAGAGTCTCCGAAGAAGAGGCTCTTTTGTTAGTCAATAAAAAACGGCTTTTATCGCCGTTTTTATAAGGCCAGGAAACTCCGCATGAGTAGCTAGTGAGGGCGGGGAGAAGGTTATTTTATTAGACTAGAGTACTTAAAAAATATTCCATTTTTTAGCTAATATGAATAGGAGAACGGAAATAACGGTAGCGAAGAGAAGGAAGATTGAGCTGGTGAGATTTTCCGTGGCTACTGATCTAATTTTTTTACTGATTAAAACTACTGCGAATGTGATTCGTTAATTTGTTGAAGGCTTTGTTTATATGTTATAATTTATTATATTATCTATTTTAGTTATCATCCATGGAATCTAATCTTTTTTTACAGCTCAGTACTATTTTAGCCATCACTGTCAGCGTGGCTTTTTTTGTACGTTTAGCCAAGCAGCCTTTGTTGGTGGCTTATATTATCGCTGGCATTATTGGCGGTCCCTTGCTTTTGAATATTTTACCGGCTGAAGAGCCGATGTATCATGCTTTTGCCAATTTTGGCGTTGTCCTCTTACTTTTTATTATTGGTCTAGATTTAAATTTTTCCTATTTAAAGAAAATAGGCAAGGAGGCGGTTATTATTGGCGGACTTCAATTTCTTCTAAATTTCGGCATGCTTTTACCTTTAGCTCGTAGTTTTGGTTTAAGCTGGCAGGGAGCAATATTTTTAGCTTTGGCTTCTTGTTTTTCCAGCACCATTGTCGTCTTAAAAATTTTAAATGACAAACAAGATGAAGAAGTTGTTTATGGACGTTATACTATCGGCTTGATGCTTGTCCAGGATCTTATTTCTATTATCATTTTGCTTTATCTTAGCTTTTCTTCTTCTGACGTATTAGTTGGTAGTTCTTTTTGGTTTATTATTAAAGCCTTAGCGGTGATTGCCGGTATTATTTTGATGGCTAAATATGTTTTGCCGGAATTTTTAAATAAAATCTCTTCTTCTGGGGAATTTTTGTTTATTTTTACGATCGCTTGGTGTTTTGGGGTTGCTTCTTTACTTCTTTGGAGTGGATTTTCTTTGGAGGTGGGGGCGGTGATTGCCGGTTTGAGTTTGGGTTCTTCTCGGTTTCACACAGAAATAGCCAGTCGTATTAAACCATTACGGGATTTTTTTATTGTTATTTTTTTTATTATTCTTGGCAGTGGCGCCGACTTTAGTAATTTATCAGCCGTTCTTGTCCCTGCCTTATTTTTGTCGGCCTTTGTTTTAGTATTTAAACCATTGATTCTTTATATTCTTTTTAGGTTCCGTCGTTTCACTAGACGTAATAGCTTTTTAGCCGCTTTAACTTCCGGACAGTTGAGTGAATTCGGTTTTATTATTTTATTTACCGCCGCTTCTTTGGGCTATCTTAATGGCAGTGAGGTGGCGATATTTACGGCGGCGGCAATTATTACTATCTTTTTTTCCTCATACGCCATGATTTTTAGTTATAAGATTTATAATTTATTTTTGCCCCTATTTTTGTTTTTTGGACCTGACGTTCGTATTCAAGAGGAGACCAAAAAAGAAAAGTTTGAGGTGATCATTTTCGGCTATCACCGCACTGGTTGGAAAATCGGTCAGGCTTTAAAAAAGAAAAAGATAAGCTTCGCCGCCGTTGATTTTAATCCAGAAAGAGCGGCGAATTTTCAACACCAAGGAGTTCGTTCTTTCTTTGGCGACGCTTCCGATATTGAGTTTTTACAATCATTACCCCTTGACTATGCGAAGACGATTATTTCTACCATTCCTTCTCCCGAAGATCAGCTGGTATTAATCAATTTTGTGCGCCGGCACAACCCTAAAGCGATTATTATCGCCAGCTTGTATCAAAAAAAATATCTGCCATCTTTATATGCAGCTGGCGCCGATTACGTCATTTTACCCCATTTATTGGGTGGTGCTTGGGCGGCTGAAGTAATTTCCGCTGGCGCCCTATCTCGGCGTTCAGTTTGGCGTCAGTATCGCCGCCAGCAAGCCCGTGATCTTAACGGTAGTTAAATGACTATGTTTCAAAAATTTTCTTTGTCAAATCTCGTTTTTTCCAGACAACGTCACGCAGTATGGCGTTCTTGCGCCAATCCTTTTGAGACTCAAACCAAAGTGCTTCGTTATTTAGTTGACAAAGGACGCCAGACCGCTTGGGGTCGGCAATACGATTATAATAAAATTAAAGACTACCAATCTTTTAAGGAGCAAGTCCCTATCAGCACTTATGAGGACTTACAAAGTTATATCGAGCGCCTTTTACACGGAGAAAATTATGTTCTTTGGCCGGAAAAGATTAAATATTTTTCCAAATCTTCCGGCACTACCGGTAGTAAGAGCAAGTACATCCCGGTAAGCGCTAGCGCTTTGCGCGATTGCCATTACCGCGGCGGTCGCAGTCTTTTTGCTACTTATTTTGCTCAGAATTTTGATTCTAATTTACTATTGAAGCAGAATTTCGCTTTGGGCGGTAGTCGTCAAGTTGATGGTATTGGCGCGGATAAGTATATTGCTGATGTTTCTGTTATTTTGATGAAAAATTTACCTTGGTGGGCGCAGTTGAGGCGGAGTCCTCGTTTCAGTGTGGCCGCCATGGCCGAATGGGAAGAAAAACTCAGCCGTATTGCAGAAATTATTGCCTATCAAGATATTGTTAGTCTTTCCGGTGTTCCTTCTTGGAATTTGGTGTTGGCTAAAAAAATATTAGAAATGACTGGTAAAAATAATCTGCGAGAGGTTTGGCCTAATTTGGAATTATTTATCCATGGTGGCACCAGTTTTGTTCCTTATCGTTCTCAGTTTGAAGCTTTGATTCCTGGAAAAATGAATTATCTTGAAGTTTATAATGCTTCGGAGGGATTTTTTGCTTTTCAAGACGATTTGTCGCGTACCGATATGCTCTTGTTTTTAAACGGTGGGGTTTTTTATGAATTTTTGCCTTTGTCAGAATTATCCAAGGAGTCACCGCAGGCACTGACTTTGGCGGAGGTGGAGTTGAATAAAAGTTATGCCTTAGTTATTTCTACCAATGCCGGTCTCTGGCGTTATTTAATAGGTGATACCGTTAAATTTACTTGTTTTAATCCTTTTCGGATTGTAATTTCAGGAAGAACAAAAAGTTTCATTAATGCCTGTGGTGAAGAATTGGCGGTGGATAATGCCGAACAGGCGGTGAAGGCGGCTGCCGTCCGTTGCCAGACGGCGGTCAAGGAGTATACGGCGGCGCCTAAATTTTCGCAAACAACCGGAATCGCCCGTCACGAGTGGCTTTTTGAATTTGAACAAGATCCGGCTGATTTGCTGGAATTTTCCTCGATTTTGGACGAAGAATTAAAGAAACTTAATTCTGATTATGAAGCGAAGCGCTATCAGGATTTAAATTTATTGCCGCCACTGGTAATCAGGGCTCGTTCCGGTCTTTTTTATGATTGGCTGAAATCTAGACAGCGTCTTGGTGGGCAGGCAAAAATACCCCGTTTGTCTAATGATCGCCAAGTATTTGATTCATTATTAGCTTTAAATCAATAGGTAAGGAAGAAAATATTTTTTTAGGCGTATTTATATACATATCATGCCCCATGGACAATCTGCTTCAAATTTCAGATTTGGAAGACGCGGAACTGGTCAGGCTGAGTTTGGCCGATCCGAATAAGTTTTCTCTTATCATCAATCGTTATCAGGATAAGCTCGCCCGTTATGTCCGGCGTTTAGGTGCTTTTAGCGCCGAGGACACTGAAGACATTTTACAGGACATCTTCCTGAAAGTTTATCTTAACCTTAATGATTTTAAGACTGATTTGAAATTTTCCTCTTGGATATATCGGATTGCCCATAATCAAGTTATTAGCCATTTTCGCAAGCATCAAGTGCGCCCGGAAGCGCATTCATCCCCCATTGATAGCCCCGGTTTTGAGCTTTTAGCCAACGATATTTCTCTTGACTTTCAGTCTGATGTGAATTTACGTCAGGCGGCTATTGCCGCCGCCCTGGGCAAGATTGATGCGCGTTATCGTGAAATTTTGATTTTAAAATTTTTTGAAGATAAAAGTTATCAGGAAATTTCTGATATTTTAAAAAAACCAGCCGGAACAGTCGCTTCTTTGTTGAATCGTGCTAAGAAATCTCTAAAAAATTCCTTGTCAGTCAAAATGGCGGAATAATAAATATATGTCTGATAATTTAGAACAAAAGATAATTGAACAAATAAAACAAGAGAATTTAGAGCCGACGCCGCGTTGGCATTTTCTGCTAAAAGAGTGGCTCGTCTGGTCAGTTGGCGTCTTGTCTCTGTTAGTAGGGGCGGCCGCTGTCTCTGTGATAATTTATTTGTTTAGGAATAATGACTTATTTATTTATAATCAGGTCGGACGTAGTTTTGGCGGCTGGTTGTTGTTATCTCTTCCTTATTTTTGGATATTTTTTTTAGCTTTATTTGTTTGGCTACTATTTTATAATATTAAACATACTAAGCGTGGATATCGCTATCCATTATTTTTGATCGCCTCCTTCTCCGTTATTGCCAGTATTTTTTTGGGGGGAGTTTTTTCTTTATTTGGTTTAGGAGAAAGAATCGACGATGTTCTCGGTCGCCAAGCGCCCTTCTATGACACTATCTTTAATCCCCATATAAATATCTGGTCGCATCCGGAAGAGGGGCGATTATCCGGTCTGGTAATTACTAACTTTGATGATAATAATTTTGTCTTGGTTGATAGAGATGGGGAAGAATGGGCGGTTGTTTATTCAGGTAAAAATAAAGGCGGAAATAATATCATAGTTGTCGGCCAGCCTGTAAGAGTGATTGGTAGAGTGGGTGGCGAGAGTTTATTTGTCGCTCAGAAAATTATGACAATGCAGCCGGGCAGGGAATTTTTTCGTCGCTTTAAGCCAGCAGGGGTGTCGTCGCTGAATTTCGGTCCCGGTAAGGTTTCTCCGGCGTGTCCAAACGACAAAGACGTTTTTTTGAATTTATTGCAGCAATATCCCGAATTGAAACAGGTTTTAGAGCAAGGATTACTTGACAATCAAGACTTAATAAGGGAGATTAGTGCTCATAATCCCGGCTTCCTGCCGATGATGCAATCTTGGGAATTGTTTCCAGCCACGATGCAGATTATTTTTAGCCGATAATAGATAATGAAAACCCGAATATTGTCATTCGGGTTTTTTAAATGGAAGAAAGTTTCTGTTTTTGGATATTCTCTATCAAAGAAAAGCTAATTTTATTTTATGGTCAACTAACTATTCTCCTGCCGCCAGACAAATATTAGCCAGACGATTGCAGTCGCCAGCCCCGATTTAGCCGTTAACTAGAATGTGATCGTTAACGGCGCTACTAATAGCGATGGCGGCTTGGTTGCTCAGGCTATTCAAATTAGAAAGACGATTTTGGTGGCAATGAACCGGATGGTGTGAGGTCACAAGGGAGAAATTTTAATTAAGATGAGCAATCTTAGGTTAAGACAGAATAGTATCAAATTATAGTTATTTTAGCGGCCGTCGGCTTTTATCTGAACCGGTCGCTTTTGTTTTTATTTATGTTATAATAAAAATAACTATAAGTAACATTATGAAGAAAAAAGATTATTTACTTCTTATTTTAAGCGTCGCCATAAGTTTGGCCGCCGGATTTATTGGTTCTTTGTTTACTATTACTGGTCCTGGCACTTGGTATGATTTGATTAATAAACCCGCTTTTAATCCACCTAATTGGATTTTTGCTCCCGTTTGGACGGTTTTATATATTTTGATGGGTTTGTCTTTATTTTTAGTTTGGCGACAGGGGTGGCAGAAGCTTGAAGTCCGAAAAAGTGTAAAAATGTTTATTCTTCAGCTTGGTTTTAATGTTATTTGGTCGTATTTCTTTTTCGGCTTAAATGAACCACATTTAGCCTTTTTAGAGATTATTGCTCTTTGGCTAGCCATTGCCGCTACCATGATTGCTTTTTATCGGGTTGACAAACGTGCTTCCTGGTTATTATTACCTTATTTAGCCTGGGTATCATTTGCTGCTTTTTTAAATTATAGTATCTGGCAGCTTAATTGATTTTTATGGAGGAATTAATGTTTGTTCAACATGATAACTTTGAGCGTCAAAAACAGCGTTTATTTCGCGGTGGCCCCGGCAGACTTAAAATATTAGCTGATTTTGATCGTACTCTGACCACTAATTTTATACACGGGCGTAAAGCCCCTTCTTTAATAGCGTCTTTGCGTGATGGTAATTATCTTTCCTCTGATTATGCGGCTAAAGCTCAGGCTTTACATGATTATTATCAGCCTTTTGAGGATGATAATAGTTTGTCTTTAGAAAGTAAGAGCAGCTTAATGATGGAATGGTGGCAACGTCATTTCGAACTTTTAATTGCTTCCGGGCTGCGTCAGAAAGATATTGTTTCAGTTATTGATGAACACCTAGCCAATCTGCGTAACGGTGTCTCTGAATTTTTATCTTTATTGTCTTGCCATAAAATTCCTTTGATAATATTTTCCGCTTCCGGTTTGGGCCGTTTTGGCTTGAAATATTTTTTGACTCGCCGTGGCCTTTGGACGGATAACATTTTTTTAGTAGCTAATGATTTTATCTGGGATGAGCAGGGAAGGGCGATCGGTGTCTGTGAGCCGATTATCCATAGTTGTAATAAAAATCAAAGTGTTTTATCATTCTTTAATGTTGATGAAGCTTTTAAAAAACGCGATAATATTCTCCTTTTGGGCGATAGCCTAGGTGACGCCGCTATGGTCGACGGTATGGCGCCGGCGGCTGTTTTGAAAATTGGTTTTTTAAACGATAAAATCAGGGAATCATTGCCGGCTTATCGCGCGCTCTATGACGTCTTAATACTTAATGATGGCGATTTCGCCTTGCCTTTAAGCATACTTAAAGATTTGCTTACTTATGTCGATTGACCATAAAAATATTCGTGTTTTAGTTTTAGCCCTGATTGAAAATAACGGGAAAATTTTAGCTTGTCCTGGTCGGGATACCGTTAAAAAGCAAGAGTATTATCGTTTAATCGGCGGGGGCGTTGATTTTGGTGAAAGCACTTCATCTGCTTTGCGTCGAGAAATAAGGGAGGAATTAGGTTTAACAATTTTAAAACCGGAATTACTGGACGTTTTTGAAAATATCTTTGTTTTTAATGGATTGCCGGCACATGAAATTATATTTTTATATCGGGTAAAATTTAAATCAAAAGAGGCTTACCGTCGCCTTTTATTTCCTATTCTTGATTCTGACCACGGTCATCAAGCGATATGGATAAATCCTAAAAAGGTAGGCGTTAAAAAAATATATCCTCAAGAAATTTTAGATTATATTTAGATTTATGCATGATTTAAAATCTTTATTTTCTCCACGTTCCATTGCTGTTGTCGGTGCTTCAACCCGCCCTGAAAGCGTTGGTCGGGCACTTTTTGAGAATCTCCGTTTATCGGGTTTCAAAGGAAAAATTTTTCCTGTTAATCCAAAAGTAAAAAGACTAGGGTCGCTACGTTGCTATTCTTCTTTGTCGGAAATCCAGGAAAAAATTGATTTAGCGCTGATTGCCGTTCCGGCAATTTTAGTGCCAGATATTTTGCGGGAGGCGGGAAGGATAAAAATTAAGGCTGCCGTAATAATTTCCGCCGGTTTTAAAGAAGCAGGACGTAATGATTTAGAGCAAGAAATTGTCCGTATCGCTAAGCATTATCGCCTCACTTTACTTGGACCTAATTGTCTTGGCTTTATAAGACCTAGAAATTGTCTTAATGCTACTTTTGCTTCGGTTTCTTCCACTCCCGGCAGTTTAGCCTTTTTATCTCAGAGTGGCGCTCTAGGCACGGCTTTTTTGGATAAGGCCCAATCTTTGTCTTTAGGTGTTTCTTTGTTTGCCAGTGTTGGTAACAAAGCTATTTTGGATGAAGCCGACATTATTAATTATTTACAAACTGACAAATCAACAAAAGTCCTCGGACTTTATGTCGAACAGTTTTCGCGTCCAGAGATTCTGGGTAGAGCTATTCGTCGTTTTAATCGTGGCGCCGGCGCTAGGCCAGTGGTGGTATTAAAGGCGGGGGCTACTGCCGCCGGTGCTCAAGCCAGCGTTTCTCATACCGGTGCAATGGCAGGAAATGACGAAATTTATCAGGCTTTTTTTAGAGACAATAGTATTATTAGGGCAGATAGCATGTCAGATTTTTTTGACTATTTGCAAATATTTACTAGTAATAAAATTGTTTCAGCGCGCCGTTTAGCCATTATCACTAACGCCGGCGGACCCGGCGTGCTAGCGGCTGATGCCGCTTCTAGACGCGGTTTAATTCTCAGTCAACTTGGACGGGCCACTCTTGCTTCTTTGAAAAAGAATTTACCGGCGGCAGCCTCTATGGCCAATCCTATTGATATTCTTGGTGATGCCAGCCCCAAGCGCTATTTAGATACTCTAAAGATGATATTGACTGATGACGCGGTCGAGTCTATCTTGATTTTGGTAACACCGCAGTCAATGACAAAAATTGAAGAACTGGCAGAGATTTTACTTAAACATCGGCGCTCGCTTTCCAAACCACTAGCCATTTGTCTGATGGGCGGGGTATCTATGTCTTCTGCTTCCCTATCTTTACGTCGCGCCGGTTTGGCCGTTTTTGATTATCCTGAGCAAGCGGTTGCCGCGTTGGCGGTTTTAGCGGATTTTTATGATAAAGAAAAGAAAGTATCGAATATTTTTCAGATTAAGATGCCGTCTATTTCCTGGCCGGAAAAGAGGGCATTTGAACGGGTGACTAAAATATTTGCACATCTTCGCTCGCAAGGCATCAAGGAAATACCTGAATTTCAAGCCTTAGAAATTTTACGTCTTTATAATTTACCCGTGCCTAAATTCTTTATTTTAAGAAGTCAGGCTGATGCCGCCAGAGCGAGAAAAATATTTCCTGAGCCTTTGGCTCTAAAAATAGCATCTTATGATATTTTGCATAAGGACGAGGTTGGCGGCGTGAGTCTTGATGTTAAACCGGAGAACTTGGTTGGGGCTTATAAGGATATCCTGGCAAGAGTTAAGGAGAGAAAGCCTAGTGCTGCTATTGAGGGTGTATTAGTAATGCCCATGGTATCCTCCTCTTTGGCAGAGCTTATTGTCGGTAGCGTAAGTGATTCCTCTTTCGGCCATTCTTTAATGATTGGCTGGGGCGGTATTTACACAGAAACGATTAAGGATGTATCTTTTACTCTTTTACCTCTGACTTTGGAAAAAATTAGGCGGATGCTGTCAACACTGAGGGTAGGGAAAATTTTGCTTGGTAGCCGGGGTCAAAAGCCTGCTGATTTTCAATCATTGGTCAGATTGTTATTTACTCTTGAGCGGTTATTATTTGATTTTCCGGAAATCAAGGAAATTGATTTGAATCCGGTCGCCATCTCAGCAGAGGGCCTACAAATACTTGATGCGCGTTTAATCTTATCTTAAATATTTAAAAATATGTACATGAACTTGCTTTGGTTTTTGCCCACTTTTATTATCCTGTATATGACTTTTTGGTTTTTAGTCTCGTTATTAGTTGAGCGCCGCGATATTATTGATATTGCCTGGGGGGCAGGTTTTGTTTTTTTAGCTTGGACAACTTTTAGTTTTCGCGATTTAGATTTAGACACGCGCTCCATTTTATTATTATCCGCTATCAGTCTTTGGGGGTTGCGTTTGTCTTTCCATACCGTTCGCCGCAATCTTCGTCAAGAAGAAGATTGGCGTTATCATCGCTGGAGTCAGGGTCAGGCACGTCTGCATCCGTTTTGTGTATTTTTTCAAGTATTTTTGTTCCAGGGAGCCTTAATGATGATTATCGCCTTGCCGGTAGTTTACAGTCTGCGCTTCATTAATCTGCCTTTATTTGATCTTAATTATCTCGGAATTTTTTTAATTATTTTTGGTCTTATTTTTGAAACCGTGGCAGATCAGCAACGTTATCTTTTTTTAAAAAAGGAGCGCAATAAAGATCAATTAATTAGTACCGGGTTATGGCGCTACAGCCGCCATCCTAATTATTTTGGGGAAATTATTTTTTGGTGGGGTATATATTTTTTAGTTTTAGGAGCACCAAAGTCATGGATGATGATTATTTCTCCTCTAACTATTACTTATATTATGCTTTTTGTTTCCGGTTTACCGATGGAAGAGCGTTACCGGGGGCGTCCGGATTTTGAAGAGTATAAGCGCCGGACCAGCGCCTTAATTCCTTGGTTTGTCAAAAAGAACCGTTAGCTGGCTCTTGATAAGGTCAGGAAACCCCGGATAAAGCCATCCCTGAAAGGGTGGCTTTTTGATACGGGGATAAGATCATTAAAGTGGTCTTGACTGTTTTATAGTTTATTGATAAACTATATTTTTGATAAACTATATTTTGACGTTCAGGTTTGGCGCTACTTTTGAAATTATTGGCGTATAATATTTGTTTGAATTTTTTAGATAACCTTATGAAGCATATACTTTACAATCAAGTTAAAGAGCATCGTTTAGGGGGTTGGCTGGTCTTTACCGCTATGCGTTTAGAAATGATGGCAGATCGTTTTATGTTTAAGCCTTTGGGCTTGACTACGGCTAGTTTTAGAATATTAATGTTGCTTGATAAGCTTGGACCGCAGACGCCCTCGGAAATCATTGAGTTAATTGGTAGCACCAAATCTAATGTTACTCAGCGCCTTAATTTTCTTAATCGTCAAGGTCTTATCAGTTTGAAGCGTAAAATGGGTACCGACAAACGCCGAGTATCAGTGAAGATCACGAGCCTTGGCTTAAAAAAAATAAACACCACGCGTCGCCTTTTTAAGAAACATAATCTTCGTATTGAAAATTATTTTAGCTCTAAGGAGATGGAAAATTTCTTACGTTTAATCCGCAAGCTTAATCAGGGTTTGGATAAATGTGAAAGCAATATCAATAAGAATAATAAATATGAAAAAAAATCTTAGTTTATTAGCAGTGTTAGTTTTATCTCTTCTTTTTTCTGGTTGTGGTACTTCCCAACCAGTGGCGGAACCGACGCCGTCAGCGATAAAGGTGAAAACACAGAGTTTGGCTGACAGCAAGGAAATAAGGCAAGATTTAGAATATCCGGCGATTGTTTCCGCCAGTACTGAGGCGAAACTAGTAGCGAAGAGTTCTGGTAATCTTTCTGGAGCCGATTTTAAGGTTGGCGATGAAGTGAAAATTGGCCAGACTCTGGCTCGTATCGATGATATTGGTTCGTCCGGATTCAGTACTGACGGTATCAATAGCAATCAGATAAAACAAGCCATTATTGCCGTGGAGCAGGCGCAATCATTTTATCAATTGGCGCGCTCTAATTACGAAAATTTGCTTGTGTCTTCGGCTAAAGACTTGCATCAGGCAGAAATCGCTCGCGATCAGGCAAAAAATGCTCAATCTCATTTAAATACGACTTCAGAAGAAAGTCTAAAGAGCGCTGAATTGGCCTATGAAACCGCCAAGATTGCTACTGAGCAGGCGCGCTTATCCTTGCTTAATCGCCAGAAGCAGATGCAACAGGGAAGTCTTGATGCTAATGATAATGCCGACTTAGCTGCTACCGCGGCTGTTAATACGGCCGGCAATGTTCTTACCGGGATTAATAATTTAGCCGCTTTTGATGATAATAACGTGGTCTCTATTGCCTATCGCGGTAATCTCGGGGCTCTTGATTCCAATTCCTATAATCAGGCCGACAATGATTATCAAGCTGCTAAAAGCGCTTACGATGTTTATCAGACGACTAGTTTTTCGGATATTTCTGAGCGCTTGCAAGCAGCTATAGATTTAGCGGAAAAGGTAAAAAAGTTAGCTGATAGCAGTAAGTATTTATTTGATAAGAGTATCCCTTCCTCTGTTTTGCCGCAATCAGCCGCGACTGGCGTTTCTCTTTCCGGTTTGCAATCGGCAGCTGCCTCTTATCAATCTCAGCTTAACGCCGTCATCGGCCAAGCTCGAGGAGCAGCTCAAGCTTTAGCTAACGTCGCTTTAAGCAACGACAGCACTCTGGATGCCCTCAAGCAAGCCTATGAATTAGCTAAGAAGCAGGAAGCCATTGCTCAACAGAACTTGAATAATCTCAAAGCCGGTAATAATAGTCAGAGCGATCAGGCGGGATTTTCTGTCAGTCTTGCTCAGAATCAATATGAGAATTTAAAAGTTAAGCTTGATTCCCAGATATTAGCGGCTAAAGCACAGATGGATGCGGCCCAGTTGCAGTATAATAATGCCTTGGTCGCTTTGCAGAGTCTATATGATATTCATTCCATAGTTTCGCCGATTGTTGGTAGAGTTACTCAAAAATTGGCTAATAACGGCGATACCGTTAGCGCGGGACAAGTGGTAGCAGTTGTCAGTCAAGTTGATAATCTTAAAGTGAGATTTTTTGTTGAACCGGAATATGTCCTAGATATGAAATTGGGCACTCCGGTAGAAGTTTTATCTGCTGACGGGCAGTCATATGCCGGCTTAATTTCTTCCGTCGCTGCTCAAGCCGACAATGCCACCAAGCGTTTCCAGGTGGAGGTCAAGTTGGATGATCAGGCTAAGCCTTTATTAGGCACAGTGGTGAGCGTCAAATTGTCTTTAGAAAAAAGCGTCGCCAGCGGTGACGGCGAGGCTATCGTGCCTTTGTCTTCTTTGGAAATAGGTCAGAATGGTAATTTTATCTTTTTATTTGAGGACGGGAAAGCGCGTAAAGTGCCGGTGGAACTACAGAAAGTTTTAGGAGAAAGGGCGCAAATAAAAGTAGAAGCGCCAGCTGACGCTATTTTGATTATTGAGGGTAATAAATTGCTGCGCGACGGCGATGTCGTTGAGGCGAGTGCTTAAATATATGGAAATTAATTTACATAAACCCCAAGAAGCTGGCCTGGCAGAGGAAACGACTATTACTAAAACTTCCGATCACCTTTATTTAGAAAGGTTGGAGTTCGACCCGGCTCTCCGCAAGAGTTGGCTCAATTTTTTTATTGTTAATTTTCGGGTTGTCATTTTACTTATTATTCTCTTAACCGCTTTAGGACTTTATTCTTTCTTTTCTTTACCGCGTGAATCCAGTCCGGAAGTAAAAATTCCGATTGCTGTTGTTATGACAGTTTATCCCGGCGCCTCTCCGGCGGATGTTGAGGAGTTAGTTACCAAAAAAATTGAAACCAAGATTTCTGGAATCAAGGATGTCGATAAAATTACTTCTAATTCCTCCAATTCTGTCTCGGCGATTACGGTTGAATTTAGTTCCAAGGCCGATCTTAATGATTCTTTACGCAGTCTGCGTGATCAGGTCAATAGTCTCAAAGGAACCCTGCCTAGCGACGTTAATGATCCGATAGTTAAAGAAATTTCTTTGGATGACACTCCTATCATTACTATATCACTAGCCGCTCCTTATGACGGTTTCAGATTGCGCAGTTTTGGCGAAGATGTGCGCGATGAATTAGAAAAGATTGCGGGGGTGCGCGAAGTGATTATTTCCGGAGGCGAGGAAACTGAATTTGAGATTGCTTATGATCCCCAAAAACTAACATTTTTTAATTTATCAGCCGACGCCGCTAATCAACTGGTGGCGGCTGCTAATCTAGCAATTCCGGCCGGCACTTTTGAAGGCCGAGAGTATTCATATCCAGTCCGCGTAGACGGACGTTTTTTTGATGCTACCAAGCTTGGCAACACTCCTTTATTTCATACCGATGACGGCGCTATTATTTATTTAAAAGATGTTGCTTCGGTCAAAGAAACAGCCATTAAAAAGAGCGTATATTCTCGTTTAGCTACTAGGGAAAATGGCGGTCAAGATAATATCAATCTGCAGATTATCAAAAAGACCGGAGGCTCCATTCTGGATATTTCCGCGGAGGTACAGACAATCCTTGACCGGATGACCAAAGCGCTTCCAGGGGCTACTTATGAAATTACTTATAATGCCGCCGATCAGATTAATCAAGATTTTAATCAATTAACTCATGATTTTATTTTGACTCTATTGTTGGTTTTCACGATTCTTTTCTTAATAGTTGGATTTAAGGAAGCTTTAGTGGCGGGATTAGCTATTCCGTTGGTATTTTTTGCGACTTTCGGTGTGATGTTGATGACCGACATTAGTCTTAATTTCTTGTCTTTATTTTCGTTGATTTTAGCTTTAGGCTTATTGGTTGATGATGCTATCGTTGTCGTTTCCGCCACCAAGCAATATCTTCGTTCTGGCAAGTTTACCCCAGAAGAAGCTGTTTTATTGGTATTGAATGATTTTAAGATGGTTTTAACCACCACCACTTTGACTACGGTCTGGGCATTTTTGCCGCTTTTGCTCGCCACCGGCATTATCGGTGAATTTATCAAATCAATTCCCATTACCATGTCTGTTACTTTAGTCACTTCTTTGATTATTGCTTTAATTATCAACCATCCTTTAGCCGCTATTTTGGAGCGCATCCGTTTTACGCGCAAATTATTCTCCTTTTTATTTGTCGGTTTGATTGTAATTTCTTTAGGCGTTTGGTTTTTGCCTTTATCTATTGTTTGGAAATTAGCCCTATCTCTACCTTCTTTGGCAGCGGTTATTTTTTTGGGACGCTGGTATCGCCACCGTGGCCAAAAAGTATTAGAGAATAATAGTGTCCTAGTAGAACAGGAATGGCGAGATGATGATGCTATCAAGAAAAAATTACGTGAGCAGGGAAGTCATGATAATAATAATTTTTTAAATCGCTTGTTTCATGGTGTTATCCATTTTGACCGCATTCTGCCTTATTATGAAAAATATCTGCGCCGGCTTTTAGCAACTAAACGCAGTCGTTTGCTTACTTTGGCGGTTACATTTTTCCTATTTTTAGTCGCCGTTTCCTTACCTGCCACCGGCATCATTAAGAGTGAGTTTTTTCCCAGTTACAATTCCGATGTTTTGTATATTAATTTAGAGGCGCCTTCTGGTTTACGTTTAGAAGAAACCGATAAGATTGTCGCGCAAGTCGAACAGCGTTTGTTTGCTTACCCGGAAATTTTAAATTTTACCACTCTAGTTGGATCTTCCGCCTCTTTCAACGGTCTAGGGGGAGGGAATAACTCTTCACACTTAGCCTCGATTACGATTAAGCTGAGTAAAACTGATGAGCGCAAAATTACTTCTTATCAGTTGGCAGATAAAATTAGGGCTGATTTGAGCGATATTAAAGCAGCTAAAATTACAGTGGAATCTCTAGCGGGCGGACCGCCTTTCGGCGCCGCTTTTGAAGCGCAAATAAAAGGTGATGATTTGCAGGTCTTGGATAAGATTGCCAATGATTTAGAAGTTTATTTGCGTTCAATCCCTGAGGTGGTAAGTACTGATATTTCCTTGAAAGAGTCACCGGCTGATTACACTTTTACTCTTGATCCTGCTCGTTTGGAACTTTACAGTCTGAATGCCGCCTATGTCGGTTCGACTTTGCGCATGGCAATTTCCGGTACCGAAGTGACAACTGTTTTAAGGGACGGCAAAGAAATAAAAGTAATTGCACGTTTTGCTAAAGACAAGATTCCGACACTGGAGTCGATCCAGAATTTACAGATAATCAATTTGAAAAAGCAGCCGGTCTTTCTTAAAGACGTTGCCAAAATAGAATTAAAGCCTTCGGTGGAAACCATCACCAGAATCGACCAGAAGCGAACGGTTATTTTAAATGCCGGCCTTAAAGGTGGAGCGAATTCAACTTTAGTTTTAAAAGAATTTCAAGAGAAAATTAAAGATTATCAATTCCCGAATAATTATGAAATTTCTTATGGCGGCGAAAATGAGCAGAACCAGGAATCAGTGCTATCAATTATCCGCGCAATGGCAGTGGCTTTTGTCTTGATTATTTCTACTTTGGTTATCCAGTTTAATTCTTTTAAGAAAGCAGCGATTGTTCTGACTACTATCCCCCTCGCTCTTATCGGCGTATTTTTCGGATTGGCGCTTGCCGGTATTAATCTTTCCTTCCCCGGTCTTATTGGTATTTTGGCTTTATTTGGGATTGTGGTAAAAAATGCAATTATTTTGGTTGATAAAATAAATTTAAACTTAAGAAGCGGCATTCCTTTTAAGGATGCAATCGTCGACGCTGGCAAATCGCGTTTGGAGGCAATTTTTATCACTTCTATTTGTACGATTTTTGGAATCCTGCCAATTACTTTATCTAATAAAATGTGGCAAGCTTTGGGCGGATCAGTTATTTTCGGTTTAATGCTCTCTTCTTTTATGACCTTGTTTATCGTCCCCACTCTTTTTATGACATTTATTAAAGACAAGGGGCGTTATTAAAAATTATGTTATAGAAAAAGGCGATGCTTAGTCAGTATCGCCTTTTTTGTTGCCCTGTTTTTATTTAATAATTACATAAATACAGGTCTAGAGTCTTGTGAGTGTGAGCGCGAGCGATTAAATAGAGTCCATTTTTTTGTAGCCTGGCATCTCCTTTTTCTCTTTTTGCTACTTTTTTTTCTTAGGGCATGAGCCCATAAGAATAGTCGAAAAAATTCTATTATTGTTCTCATGGCTTGAATTTTTAAGATTATTTTTATTACACTATAATATATAAACTTTGTCAAGAATGGTCGGAAAATATGAATCAGTATACAATATGAGAGTATGATTGCTGGTTTGCCCTTGGCTGCCTATTTGCGGCCGAAAAAACTAGAAGAAGTAGTCGGTCAGACGCATATCTTGCGCAGTGATAGCTGGCTAGTGCAAGCGATAAAAAATGATCGTGTTTCTTCGCTTGTCTTCTGGGGTCCTCCCGGTTCCGGCAAAACCACTCTAGCTTTTTTAATTGCTAAAGAAACTAAGGCGGATTTTGTGGAATTGTCGGCTACGGAAAGCGGGGTTAAGGATTTAAAGCAGATTGTCGAAAAGGCGCGTTCCGGTAAAAGATTGGGAGTAAAGACAATTTTATTTATTGATGAAATTCATCGTTGGAATAAATCCCAGCAAGACGCGCTACTGCCGCAAGTAGAGAACGGCACGATTATTTTAATCGGCGCCACTACTGAAAATCCCAGTTTTGCCCTTAACGGCGCTTTGCTCTCGCGTTTGAAAGTGGTGCTGCTTGAGGCCTTGTCCGAAGACGATCTTTCGTTGATTATAAAGAGGGCGGCCAAAGTTTTACAGGTTAAAATAAAAGTTGAAGCCGTTCGCTTAGCCGCTCGCTTAGCTAACGGTGACGCTCGCCGCGCTATTGGTCTAATTGAAGAGGCCGCCTCTTGGCAAAAGATTATAGATGCCAGCCTTATTAAAGATATCGTTAATAAGCCGAATTTACTTTATGATAAGAGTGGCGAAGAGCACTATAATCTTATATCCGCTTTACATAAATCAATGCGCGGTAATAATCCTGATGCGTCTTTATATTATTTAGCGCGAATGCTGGAGGCGGGTGAGGACCCCGTATATATCGCTCGGCGCCTGGTGCGTTTCGCCAGTGAGGATATCGGTCTGGCAAATAATAGTGCGGCCATGCTCACAGAAGCGGTTTTCGCGGCCTGCAAGAATATCGGTATGCCAGAGTGTGGCGTCCATCTCGCCCACGCCGTAGTTTATTTGGCAAAATCTCCTAAAAGCATTGCCGTTTATGCGGCTTTCAATGAAGCCATGGCAGAAGTAAGAAATAGTGGCAATTTGCCGGTACCCTTACATCTGCGCAATGCGCCCACCAAGTTGATGAAGGATTTGGGCTATGGTAAAAATTATAAATATACTCCTTTAGAAGATGATTCTAATCAGGAATATCTGCCCGCCGCCCTGAAGGGCAGAAAATTTTTTAAGCCATAATTTATAGACGGTGCAACCCGAATTTATAACCTCTTCCGGGGAAAGTATGGATATAATCAGTTTCTCCCGCGGCGTTTAATTTTTTGCGTAGGCTCATAATATGGGCTTCGATAGTATTAGAGAAAGGATCGGCATTATTTTCCCAGACATTATCCATAATTTGGCTGCGAGAGAGAACTTCATCTTTACGCCGGAAGAATAGTTCTAAAAGAGCATATTCTTTGCCGGTTAAATAGATGCGCCTCCCCCTTCTTAAAGCTAACTGTCTTTTGATATCCAGTTCCAAATCGCCCAAGCGCCAAGATTTTTCTGGTATGATTTGCGGGCGACGCAGTAAAGCTTGAACCCGCCACAGAAATTCATCAAATAGGAAAGGCTTAGTCAGATAATCATCAGCTCCTTGATGGAACATTTCTCCCTTTTTTTCGGGTTCGGCCTCAACGGTCAATATCAGTACAGGTGTTTTAATGCCTGTCGATCTAATTTCTTTAAGAACGGCAAGGCCATTTAATTTGGGCAAGTTACCGTCGAGAACAATCAGATCATAATGGTTACTGCGTGCCAGTAAAGAACCATGTTCGCCGTCATAGGCGGCGTCGACGATATAAGCTTTACTTTTAAGGCCGCGGCTTAAGAAGGCAACGATATCTTTTTCGTCATCAATGATAAGAATTTTCATATATTTATAATTTTATGCTCTCTAAAGTGGAGCCTTATAATTATAATATTTAACGGATAAATTCTTTTTAAATTTTTTATTACTTATCTTTAAACGAGATAATGGACAATGATTCCTGCCTCCTTTATAATAGAAGTAGACTTTAAATATAAATTTTATGAAGAAAGTTAAATTGAGTAATCAGGAAGTAAAAGGAACCAGTGACTGGCTGCCGGCTGAATTTTCTGTACGCCATTATATTTTTGAAACTTGGCGCCGCGTTTGTTCAAGTTACGGCTTTCAAGAATATCTGACGCCATTGGTTGAATCGGCAGAAATATATCGCGTCAAATCCGGAGAAGATGTTGGCGGTAAAGAATTGGTGATTTTTACCGATTTGGGTGGTCGGGAATTATGTATTCGTCCCGAGATGACCCCTTCTGTGACGCGCTTGGTTTCCAAAATTTATGCCTCTTCGCCCAAGCCCATAAAATTATTTTCCATCGCAAATTTTATGCGCAATGAAAAGCCTCAGCGCGGACGCAATCGGGAATTTTGGCAGCTTAATTGCGATATTTTTGGCAGCGCTTCTTTGGCGGCCGATTTGGAAATTTTACAATTATCCCTTGATATCATGAAAGCTTTCGGCGCTCCGGAAAATTCCTTCACCTTACGTCTTAATAGTCGTCGCCTTTTAGATAATTTTTTACCGATTTTTGGACTTGATTTAAAAAATAAATCTATAGTTTTTAGGATTTTGGATAAATACGGAAAACTCAGCCAGGATGAATTTATCCGCCGCCTAGTGGCAGTGGGGGCCAAGGAGCAGTCGGCTAAGAGTTTAGAAGCTTTTATGGCGGGAACTGAAAAAAATTTATTTTTAAAAGCCTTGGCAGAAAATTCTGATTTGCGAGCGGCTAAACAAGAAATTGATTTTGTTTTAAAACAATTACAAAATTTAGGTTATAACCAGGCTCAATTTGACCCGACTTTAATTCGCGGTTTTGATTATTATGACGGCCTAGTTTTCGAAGTTTTTGATAATCATCCTGACAATAGAAGAGCTTTATTCGGCGGCGGACGCTATAACGGTCTAGCTGAACTTTTCGGTACGGAGAGTTTCCCGGCAGTTGGCGTCGCTCCCGGCGATGAGACTACCCGTTTGTTTTTAGAAAGTTGGAACCTACTGCCAGTTATTCCGGATGAACGTTATTATCTGCCTTTGTTGAGTGCGGATTTGCTATCTGACACTCAGCGCTTAGCTCAAATTTTACGGGCAGAAGGTAAAAACGTTTTATTTGCTTTCGAGCCTCAACGTCCTGGTAAGGCTTTGGAATTCGCTAATAAGCAGGGAATTGACAGGGTGGTTATTTTTGGGAGCAATGAAAAGGCCCTGGGTCAATATAAGATTAAGGAGATGAAAAGCGGGGAAGAAAAAATATATTATTTTAAGGCTTAATTTATCTTTTTAAAAAGCGCCCCCTTTCAGGAGGCGTTTTTTTTATTTTTGTCTTTTTTCACAGCAAAGGGGGCAAAGCTGAGACGATGGAGGGGACAGGGTCCGAATTCTTTAATTTTTTCTAGATGTCTTTTAGTGCCGTAACCTTTATGGCGAGCAAATTCATATTCAGGATATTTTTTATCCGCTTCCAGCATCAGCCAGTCGCGACTAACCTTGGCAATAATAGAGGCGGCGGCGATGGTAAAAACTTTGGCGTCGCCATCAATAATAGCGCTTTGTTTTTGTTTTAACTGTGGTATTTTGAGATTGCCATCCACTAAGACATAATCAGGTTGAAGGGCTAGGCGATCAAGCGCCTGGCGCATTGCCAGAAAAGCGCTTTGGAGGATATTAATTTTATCTATCACTTTATTGTTTACCACCCCGATTTCTACCGCTAGCGCCTTATTCTTAATAACGCCAAATAATTTTTCCCGGCGTTTGGCGCTCAGTTTTTTGGAGTCGGTCACTAATTTTAAGTCTTCATCATCAATTTTAAAATCCGGCCCGATAACAACACAAGCGGCCACTACCGGTCCGGCTAAGGGTCCTCGACCGGCTTCATCAACGCCACCGATTAGTTTGTGTCCGGCAGCAAATATTTGTTTTTCAGTTTCTAAATCAAGCATATTTTTTAATTATAGCATTTTCTTTGTTTTTTTAACTATTTATTGACATAAATATTTAATTATGATACATTAAATTGTTAATTCACGTACATTTAAACCCTAAAATTTATTATAAGATGAAAAAAGTAGCTTTGTTGTTCTTGTTGACCATTTCTGCAAGTTTTCTAAGCGCCCAGGCATTCTATTTTAACCCCCTGGTTTCAGTCGGTCGCATTGACACTACTGGCACCAGATTGGTCCGTCAGTTAGCTATCCAAATTACGGACAGTAGAAATAATAACAAGTTTCTACTCTCCGGGGAGGTAGCCACTGGCAGCCGGGAATTGAAACAGCACTATGCCGTGTTTACCCATAAAGGCAAACGCTACAGCGTTTACTACCAATGGGATATCAGTGAGCCCATCTTGCTGATGAGCTGTGAATTCTTAATGATTTCTGTTCATCCCGAAGGCACGGACGATCCTGAGGATCTTGTGTCCTACAAGGATTATCATCTTGATGGTAGTTGGGATGAGTATTCTCACGGTCAGTATATTTACTTGGCTGAATATAAAGATAGATTTTCTGATGATAATTATCAGAAAAATTTTCTTCAAACCATAAAAGAGGCCCTTGCTTTTTTTCAATAAGGTGCAATCTAATATTTTTCCGCCGTTTCTATTTATGGGAATGGCGGTTTTTTATTAGTTAGTCTTTACAAATAGCCCTTCCTGTGGCAAGCTATAGGCATGATTCCATCGCCCGGATGGCGGAATTGGTAGACGCGCTAGCTTCAGGTGCTAGTCTTCGCAAGGGGGTGGGGGTTCGAGTCCCCCTTCGGGCACGTTTGGTCGTTTAGCTCAGCTGGTTAGAGCGCTGCGTTCACATCGCAGAGGTCAGTGGTTCGAGTCCACCAACGACCACCATAAACGATTTGATGAGTTTTCCGTCTCGCTCGGGCGTTCCACCCTCGCTCCAGTGGGTAAAAAATAAAGGTAATTCCAAGGTTTTTGAAAGAAATTTCCAGTCGCCCCGTCGCAAAGCGGCGGTTTGAGCCGATTTTTTTAAGAAAATTTTTCATCTCCGAAAAATTTTCTTGCAAAGCGAGATTTTTGGCTTGGTTGGCCTCTAAAATCCAGTTTCTTGTGAGTTCGAGCCAATGATTTTTAGAAAAGAAAAAAAGGTAAATGCCCTTACCCCCATACGCGGGCGACACAAAGGAATTTCCTTGAAATCTCTTTACATTATGAAAATAATTTTGTATCATAATTATAGATGAGGATTACCATATATATACATTCTATTATTTTGATACTACTATGTCAAAAGAAATTTCACAAATAGGCAAAAACATAAAAAAATTAAGGAAACAAAAAGGCTTGTCGCAAGACCGGCTTTCTAAATTGGCTGATATTTCCTATAACACGGTGATAAAACTGGAGTCGGGCGGCATCACCAATCCCTCAATTGACACGCTTCAAAAATTAGCCAAAGCTCTTAATGTTGGTGTTGACGATTTATTAAAGTAAGAATATGAGCAAATCATTTACTATTCACGATTTGCCAAAAGATGAGCGTCCGCGCGAGCGATTGGTTAAGTTTGGCGAGCAAGCGCTCTCGGCTCAAGAATTATTACAGCTTATTTTAGGCCGAGGCGTTGCTGGTGAATCAGTGGCGGTTACGGCCCAAAAATTGTTAGCCCAATTTGGCAGTCTTCAAAAATTAGCCGAGGCAAGTATTGAGGAATTATCCTTTATCAAGGGGATTGGCTTAGCAAAAGCCGCTCAAATAAAAGCCGCTTTTGAAATTGGTCGTCGGCTTTCCACTCAAACTCCGTCTTACAAAAGCAAAGAGCTTACCGATCCGGAAAAAGTGTACCGATTGATAAAAAGCAAACTTAAAGATTATCACAAAGAACATTTTTACATCATCGCCCTTAACAGCAGAAACCAATCAATCGCGGAAGTTTCAGTCGGCAGTCTTAACGCAAGCATTGTTCACCCGCGCGAAGTATTTGCGGAAGCCATTAAAAATAAAGCCGCCTCGGTTGTATTCGCTCATAATCATCCATCAGGCGACCCCGAACCATCGGAAGACGATTTAGTATTAACCAAAAGATTAGTAGAGTCCGGCAAAATTTTAGGTATAGAAGTATTCGACCACATTATTGTAGCTAAAGATGAATTCTTTAGTTTTAAAGATAAAGGCATAATTTAAGTAAAAATTGTTTATGAATTTATGAATAATAAATTCAATCAAAATAAAAGAGCAGAGCGAGAAAATATTATTTATATTTTTATTGATGCCTCTAATTTATGGGAAGTACAAAAAGCTAAAGGAAAATTTTTTGATTACGAGAAATTAAGAAATTTTATTAAAGAAAAATTTAATAGTCCCATAATAAAAGTTTTTTATTATACCGCCTACCCAGCTGAAGGCACAAGAGATTATAGTTTAGATGGTAGGCATAAATTTTATACATTTCTTAAAAAAGGGTTGGGTTTTATGATAAGAAAGAAAGAATTAAAACGAATTTCTGTTGTTACGAAAAATGGCGAAGGCGTTGAGGAAAAAGGAAATATGGATGTTGAAATAACCATTGATGCTTTACATAATATAGAAAAATATAACATCGCTGTGTTATTTAGTGGCGATTCGGATTTTTTAGCTTTGGTGTCGTATTTAAGAAGAGCGGACAAAAAGGTTTACATTTTTTCTTCAAAAAATAATATCTCAGAAGAATTACGAACTGGTGGTGATGGTTATTTTGATGTTTTGGAGATTAAAAAAGACATCTGGGGTCGCGAATTACATCATCGGTTGAAATAAAAAAGCCGCCCTCCTCGCGGAGGACGACCCTTGGATGTAATACCCTTTCAGTTTTATGGATAAAACTGAAAGACATTATAAGTATAGCGAATTAAAGTAATAAGTCAATAGGGTAGGGGTATTTATCCACAGGTAAATTTTTTATAAAATATGTCAAAACAATTAGAAGTTGAAAAATTAAATGCCGAGATTGAGCGGCTGAAAAAGGAGTTGAAGAAAAGGAAAAAATACGGGCTTGTCTGGGAAGAAAAACCCGAAGAAGTGGTTGAAATGTGCAAAGAAAAGTTGCCGGTGCTTAAAGAAGTTAAAAATAAGGAAATAATCACCGATAAAAACAAGCCAGTAAATTTACTTATTGAAGGCGATAATTATCACGCGCTTTCAGTTTTGAATTACACCCACGCAAAAAAAGTTGATGTTATTTATATTGATCCGCCGTATAATACCGGAGCAAGAGATTGGAAATATAATAACGATTATGTCGATATTGAAGATGCATTTAGACACAGTAAGTGGATTGCCTTTATGGAAAAAAGATTGCGATTGGCGAAACAATTATTAAAAGATAGTGGCTTTTTAATAGTTACGATAGACCATAATGAGATTTTTAATCTCGGTAGCATCTGTGACGAAATACTGGGAGAAAATAATAGGGTTGGACTTGTTACCGTGGTTCATAATCCGAAAGGAAGAAATCTTGCAAACTTCTTTTCATTTAATAGTGAGTTTATGTTGGTATACGCAAGGAACGTATCAAAAGCAAAATTTAGAGACATTGCGATCGATGATGAAGTTAAGCAAACATTTAATTTGAGAGATGACGAGGGTTATTATAGATTAACGAATTTTATGAGAGCGAGAACACACTCATCAAGAAAAATGAAACCAAATTTTTATTATCCAATTTATGTTAGTGCTGATTTGCAAAAAATGACCCTGAAAAGAAAGAAAGGATATCACGAAGTTTTACCCATTACCGCTGATGGACAAGAAATGACATGGAAAACACTTCCTAGAACATTTGATATCCGCAATCAGGAAAAAGGTTATTTTGTCGCGCAATATGAAAGAGGCAGGATTCAGATATTTCACAAATATAGAGAACAGCAAGTATTTAAAAATGTCTGGACCGACAAGAGATATCAATCTGAGTTTCATGGAACCAATCTTTTGAAAGATATATTGGGAAAAACTACTTTTAATTACCCCAAATCATTATATGCCGTGGAAGATATTTTAAAAATAACAACAAATACTAATTCAATAATACTTGATTTCTTTGCTGGTTCAGGCACAACTGGCCATGCCGTTTTAGAACTTAACAAAGAAGACGGTGGCAATCGGCACTTTATTCTTTGTACTAACAATGAAAATAATATCTGTACTGATGTTTGTTATCCAAGAATAAAAAAAGTTATTGAGGGATATAAAAACTTAAAAGGCGAAGATGTAGAAGGTTTAGGTGGTAATCTAAAATATTTCAAAACTGATTTTGTTGATTATGATGAGCCAACAGATAAAAACAAAATTAAACTTACAAAACAAGCGACAGAGATGCTTTGTGTAAAAGAAGGAACTTTTGAAGAGGTTTTAGATCAAAAGGATTTTAAAGTTTTCAAAAATGCTAACCATTATACTGGCATAATTTTTGACCAAGCCGCAATTTCGGCCTTCAAAAAAGCGATAAAGGATATTAAAGGTAAATTTAGCGTCTATATTTTTTCTTTGGGTGATGAAACTTTTGACGATGAATTTAAAGATATAAAGCAAAAAGTCCAATTATCGCCAATACCCGAAGCAATTTTGAGGGTATATAGGAGAATTTTTAAGTAAGTGCTATGAAAAGGCAATCGCAAAAAGTTAAAGAATTATTAGAAAAGGCCAAAGATTCCGCTCTTTTGGCCGTAGAAATTTACAATAAACCAAGAGCACCTTTTAGGTCGGGAGGATTCATAGTTTTTATGAGTATTGCTTGGTTGGCTCTATTTCATGCAATTTTTGAGCGTAATGGGGTAAAATATTTTTGCAGAAAAAATGGGCGTTTTGTAATAATCGATGGAGAGAAAAGGGCCTGGGAATTGAGCGAGTGTGTTAATAAATATTATAAAGAGCAGAATAATACTATAAGAAAAAATTTAGATTTTTTTATTAAGTTGAGAAATAAAATAGAGCATAGATTTCTACCCCAATTAGACACTTATATTTTTGGTGAGTGCCAAGCGATGTTAATAAATTTTGAAAATTTATTGACGAGTGAATTTGGCAATGAACATGCAATAAAAGAGAATTTGGTATTTGCTTTACAATTTTCTTCTATTCTTCAAGAAAAACAACAAGAAACATTGAAAATTAAAGAATCAAATGGGTATAAAAATGTAAGACAATTTATAGAAAATTATAAAGGGCATTTAAGCGATAATATCAGAAATAGCTTAAATTATAGCTTTAAAGTTTTTTAATACCAAAAGTTAGTGGACATGAAGGCTCTTCAGATGTGGCAATTGAATTTGTAAAATATGATTCAACAGAACCAGAAGAAATGGAAAAGTATCAAAAATTTTTAATCGGAATAAAAGAAAAACAAGTCCCTATGCAAGGGTTAAAAGCAGGCAAGGTATGTGAAAAAGTTTCAAATGCTTTAAAAAGTAAAATGCCACAAAATTGGCAATTTAATTCAAGTTATCAACATGTTAAATGTTGGAAATATTACAAAGTTAGACCATCTAAAGGTTCATCTTCTCCAGAAAAAACAAATCAGCAATATTGTTTTTATAATTCTAACTACAATTCATATGAATATACGGAAGAGTGGGTAAGACTTTTAATAAATGAATTACCAAAAGAAGAAGTCTATAAAAAAATAATGAAGATAAAATAAATCCTATGCAACTAAAAATTTACCAAGAAAACGCAATTGATGATTTATTGGCCAAGAGCAAAAGACTTTTGGGTTATTCTGGTAATAAAAAAGTAGTTTTCAAATCACCGACCGGTTCGGGCAAAACAATAATGATGGCGGAATTTTTGAAACAATTGGTTAACGATAGAGAAGCCAGACAATCGCTCGGTTTTATTTGGGCGGCTCCAAGACAACTTCACATTCAAAGCCGAGAAAAGTTAGAAAACTATTTTGAGACAAGCCGAGCGCTAAAGTGTTCCTATTTTGAAGATTTGGACGACAAAAAAATCAGCGAAAACGAGATTTTGTTTTTTAACTGGGAAAGTATAAATAGGGCAAATAATGTTTATATTCGCGA
>ENA-UPXM01000782-UPXM01000782.1-activated-sludge-metagenome-genome-assembly--contig:-NODE-782-length-44473-cov-9.486537_pt1 | contig 44473 bp, 39 predicted proteins | sample MGYA00238178_ERZ772708 | MGnify/ENA primary metagenome ERZ772708 (study PRJEB29002, sample SAMN05720212) | activated sludge metagenome | isolation source: anaerobic digester from wastewater... | reverse complement strand
GGTTTCGTGTCCGGATGTTTCCGGAATCGCCGTCCGGATGTTCCGGTATACGCATACAAGATTGGTTATCCCCCAAGGAACATAAATGCCTCCGGTGCCAAGAACGGGCAAAATATCTAAAATAGCAATAATAATTGCCAGGATAAATGCGTAGTCAATACCTATAATAGTCAACCCTATAAAGGATTCAATAAATGTTACACTTAATATGATGGATTGAGCTTTCAAAAAGCCTATCAAGGCTACTAAAAGATCTGTTTTAAGTGAAGTTATTTTAGCACTCCATGTTGGCGGAAGCTGCCTGAAAATAAAGTCCTTAATCAAGCCTTTGTCCTTTGTAATAAAGAATGTTGCAATAAGAGTAATCAATATGAATATCAAGGTTGACGGAAGTACGGTTAAGGTATCTATTAGCCATGTAGTTGTATGGCTTAAGAAAGACGTTATTTTTCCAAAGACAGTCCTCAGAACTTCCTGCATGATATTGAGGGCTTCCTGAGGCAGCTGCAGATATAAGTCGGTTACCTGCTGAATTACTTCAGCTGAAAAGTTATATATCCCGTCATAATATTTTGGCAGACGGTTATATAGTTTCATTAGCTCATACACTATCCTTGTAATTGCGAAGGTTGAAATAGCGACAAATCCTCCAAGGAAAAGCAAAATAGACAATACTACTGAGATGCCCCGTTTAAGCTTAAGCTTTTGAAGGAATAATACCAGCGGTTCAATTAACATGGAAAGTATCAAGGCAATAACAAAGGGCATAAAATATGCAAAAACAAACTTGAATGCAAATAATGCAATCAAGGCCATGGCAATGTAAACCAAAATTCTTAATATTATATTAAGATATTTTTCTAGATCCGGCTGAAGCATAACATCACTTCCAAAAATATTTAAATCTGCTGAAAGAATCCCATACTACTAAATATGCTGATAAAAAGAATATGCAACTATATATTTATATTATATTAAATGAAAGTGTAATAATCAAACAATATCGAATATGCAGAGCTGTTTTTTGGAGCATAATGCCAATTTGGCAATTATTTTGGAGTGTCTTGTAGAAACTTTCATATCATCATATTATAAACAACCAAGAGCATATATAGTATAATTAAAGAAATAAAATTATTTCAGCTTAATAATTGCCAAGAACCAGATAATTATACAAGAGACAAAAAAGTTTCTCAGTTAGAATAGGAAATACCGGTTAAATAATTAAAATTACTGATACGGAAGGGATATCTGATGAATATTGATTGCATACCCATATTGAAATCGCTTAGAGCATATAAGAATGAAGGGGCTGTGCCTTTTCATATGCCGGGACATAAAAGGGGAAATATATACAAGAAAACAGGCCTTGATTTTCTGTCTGAGGATATATTAGCCTTGGATACGACTGAAGTGCCAGGAGTTGACAATCTGCACTGCCCGGAGGGTGCGGTTCTCGAGGCGCAAGGCCTCGCCGCGGAAGCATTTGGAGCGGATTATACATTTTTCCTTGTTAACGGCACCACCTCGGGTATATATTCAATGATAATGGCATCCGCAAATCCCGGAGACAAAATAATTATTCCCCGTAACTGCCATAGATCGGTATATGGTGCAGTAATACTTGGGAGGCTGATACCGGTATACATTGAGCCGGAAATAGACTATGAGCTTGGAATAGCAATGGGGATAAAGCCTGAAACATTGGAAAGTATACTAGAAGAGCACAGTGATGCAAAAGCGGTTGTAATCACTAATCCCACTTTTTATGGGATATGTTCTGATTTGAAGAAGATTGCAGAAATCGTACATAATAGGGGAATGCTGCTGCTTGTGGATGAGGCTCACGGTTCACATTTCTGCTTCAACGAAAGGCTTCCCATATCTGCACTTGAGGCGGGAGCGGACATGACATCTCAAAGCATACATAAGACCCTGCCTTCTATGACTCAAAGTTCAATGCTCCATGTGAAATCTGAAAGGGTAGATATTGAGAAGCTGAAGATATTCTTGCAATTGGTTCAGACGACGAGCCCTTCCCATATACTGCTGGCATCTTTGGATGCGGCAAGGTTTATTATGCAGCAATACGGACATGAGCTTTTGGATGATGCAATAGATTGGAGCAATTGGGCGAGAAGCGAAATCAATGATACTGAAGGATGCTGCTGTTTAGGCCCGGACAGGGCAGGCCGGTATGGAGCGGTTGATTTTGATCCGACAAGGCTGACGGTAAATTTTGGAGCGTCAGGCCTAAGCGGTACCAAAGCTGAGGAAATATTGAGAAAGAATTTCAAGATACAGGTGGAAATGTCCGATTTATATAATATAGTTGCAATCACAACGATAGGAGATTACAGGTCTGATTATGAAACTTTTGTAAATGCAGTGAAAAAACTTGTGGAGACTGCGGAGAAAAGAAAGGCAAAAGCTATGGCGCCGGCAGTATTTTTCAGGCCGCAGGAGCCTTCCCTTATGCCGTGGGAAGCGGTATACTATGAAAAAGAGCAGGTGGATATGGGGCAAAGCATAGGAAGAATCTGCGGAGAAATGATAATACCGTATCCCCCGGGAATACCTGTTTTGATGCCGGGAGAAACAATCAGCAGAGAGATTTATGAGTATCTGAAGCTTTGTGTTGAATATGGAATAAAGCTGAACGGGATTTCTGATTCCAAGCTGAAAAAGGTATGGGTGTTAAAAAATAATAAAAAGGAGGTATGAGGGATGAAACTTATAATAGCGGTTGTACAGGATGATGATGTGGAGGATCTGGTAGAAACGCTGGTCAAGGAAAAGGTCTATAGTACAAAGCTTGCTTCTACGGGCGGATTTCTCAGGGAAGGGAATACAACACTTTTGATAGGTGTTGAGAAGGACAAAGTGGATTCGGTAATATCAATAATTAAGGATATATGCAAAAGCAGAAAGCAGACCTTTACTACGCCAATTCCGCCTACAGGCTCTGCAGGGGTTTATATTCCATATCCCATTGAAGTGATGGTCGGCGGTGCAACTATTTTTGTAGTTGACATCGACAGGTTTGAGAAGGTCTAAGGGTGAAGTATTATGAAGATAACAGAAATCAAGACCCATCCTTCTGTAATCAGCACAGTTGCGAAAGAAGACAAAAAATCAGATATCGGCAGTTCCAAATCAAGCTTTGAGAATACTCTCAGAAAGACAGAAGAGCAGGATTTGGCCAGCCGCCTGAACAGGCTTATGAGCGATATTGAGAAGCAAGGGGATAACCTTGTCAAAAGCATGGATATAAAAGAATTAAAGAAATATAAGAAGCTTATTGCAGAGTTTATGGATGAGGTAGTGAATAATTCCCTTAAGTTTTCAAAACAAAGCCATTTTGACAGACGGGGAAGGCATAAGGTATATGCCCTTGTGAGAAAGGTCAATGCCAAGATTGAGGAGTTAAGCAGGGAATTTCTCAAGGATGAGAAGGATAACATAAAGATACTTGAAAGCATTGGAAATATTAAAGGTATGTTGTTGGATATGTATATATAGAATTTTTAATACCGAGGGAGAAGAAACGATGGGGTTTAATGACATAATTGGGCAGAGGGTAATAGTTGAAAGCCTGAGAAATGCAGTGAAAAGCAATATGATTTCAAACGGCTATGTTTTTAGCGGACCTAAGGGCTGTGGCAAGAAGCTAATGGCCTTTATTTTTGCAATGGCTTTGAACTGCGGCGGTGAAGCCAATGACAAGCCTTGCGGGAGGTGCAGCTCTTGTATGAGAACAAGCAGCGGCAATCACCCCAATTTGAAGATTGTTAGGCCTATCGGGCAGAGCATTAAAATAAAACAAGTCCGCGGCATAATAAGTGATTCAGCAAGAAAGCCCTTTGAAAGCGGATATAAGATAATAATAATAGATAATGCGGATAAGATGACTATTGATGCACAGGATGCATTTTTAAAAACTCTTGAGGAACCTCCTGAAAACACTGTATTTTTGATACTTACGGAAAATCATAGCCTCTTATTGCCTACAATTGTCTCCAGATGCCAGGTATATCGGTTCAAACCTGTGGACAGCTTGGAAATGAAGGCTTTTATAAAATCCAAATATGATTATCCGGCAATGGATGTTGAAGCAGCTGTAAGGCATTCAAAGGGAATAGTCGGAAGCGCGCTGGAGCTTCTGAGGGATAAAGGAAACTTCAAGGCTCGTGCATTATATATTGATATTCTGGAGAAGGCAATGACAGGGGATGGGAATGATGCAATTCTTCTGGCATCAGAAGCAATTGAGGATAAGGAATCTGCAGAGAGCTTTCTTGAGTTTTCCCTGTCCTGGTTCAGGGATATAATGGTATTGAGAGAAAGCCGGGGGGCTTACGATAATCTTATTATCAACGCTGACAGCTTGGAGGTTTTGACGAGGCACAATTCTTTTTTGACGGAAGCCAAGTTAAACAGTATAATGGAGATAATTAATAAGAGTTATAGATATATCAAGCACAATGTTGGTATAAAAAACAGCATTGATGGTATGCTATTTAATATTGCGGAGGTAAATTCATATAATGGTTAGAACAGTTGGAGTAAGGTTTAAGAAAGCAGGGAAGATATATTATTTTGATCCCGGTGATTTGGAAATAAACATTGACGATAATGTTGTGGTGGAGACCATAAGGGGTATAGAGTTCGGGAAAGCCGTATTGGGAATAAGAGAGGTACCTGAGGAAGAAATAATTGCGCCTCTTAAAAAGGTGCTGAGAATTGCAACAGAGGAAGACAACAGGATCTACGAAAATAATAAGCTGAAAGAACAGGAAGCCTTTAACATTTGCCTGCAGAAGATTAACCATCATAATCTTGGTATGAAGCTTATTGATGTAGAATATACCTTTGACAACAACAAAATCATATTCTATTTCACTGCAGACGGACGTGTGGATTTCAGAGAGCTTGTAAAGGACTTGGCTTCAGTTTTTAAGACAAGGATAGAGCTTCGTCAGATAGGTGTCAGAGATGAAGCCAAGATGATAAGCGGGATAGGCCCTTGCGGCAAAAGTCTATGCTGTTCAACGTTCCTTGGAGATTTTGCGCCTGTGTCCATAAAAATGGCAAAGGAGCAAAACCTGTCCCTTAATCCCACAAAGATATCGGGTATTTGCGGAAGGCTCATGTGCTGTCTTAAATATGAGCATGAGACATATGAGTGCGCCAGAAGATATATGCCAAAAATAGGGGCATTGGTGGATACTCCCGAAGGCCGGGGTGAAGTGGTGGAATCCAATATACTTCTTGAGATGGTCAAGGTAAAGCTTGAATTAATGGAAGGGAACCTTCGTGTTATCAAGGATTTTCATGTAAAAGATATAGTTCAGTTAAGGCCGGGGAAGGATATCGAACCTGATATAGAGGGAGACATAGAAAACCTGGAACTGCTTGAAGACAATTAGTGAAAAATTAAACAAAAACAGTACAAGGGGTTTTATTTATAATAGAATAGTGATAGAATGTATTTGTAATTTATTTAGGAGGTGCTACTATGGCATATAAAATTCAGGATACTTGCATCAGCTGCGGTGCATGTGAGTCGGAATGTCCAGTAAGTTGTATAAGTCAGGGCGATGATAAATATGTAATAAATCCGGATGAGTGTATCGAATGCGGTGCGTGTGCCAATGTATGCCCGGTTGATGCTCCGGTGCAGGATTAAGAGTTACTAGAAAAAAGACCGAAAAGGTCTTTTTTTCGATTTAGCGAGGTGTGTCATGGAACAGTTAGTGCATAGAGATGAGACTGTCGATGATTTACAGAACGGATTTAGTATAATTCAGAAAAAACACTCTTTCAGATATGGCGTTGATGCTGTGCTTCTTGCGGACTTTGCCGATATAAAGCATAGGCATTCGGTTATAGACTTGGGCACCGGAACCGGTATAATCCCCATTCTTATATATTCCAGGAAAAAGCCTGTTGAGATTACTGCGGTGGAAATACAGAAGGATATGGCTGACATGGCTGCGCGCAGCATCGTATTAAACGGACTGGAAAAAAACATCAAGGTGCTGTGCATGGATATTAAGGATGCACCAATGCTTTTGGGCAAGTCAAGGTATGATTGCGTAGTGACCAACCCTCCCTATATGAAAAAGGAATGCGGTATAAATAACCCTTCTGAAACAAAAGCAATCGCAAGGTTTGAAATAATGTGCAGCCTGGAGGAGATATTGATTGCAGCAAGGGAATTGCTGAAGCCCGGGGGGAAACTTTTCATGGTCCATAGGGCCGACCGCCTGGCAGATATAATTTATGAGATGAGAGATAAAGGCATTGAACCAAAACGCATAAGATTTGTACACCCGTCCATTGGCAAAAGGCCCAATCTGTTATTGATTGAAGGAGCAAGAGGAGGGAACAAGGAGCTTAAGTTCATGGATCCCCTTTATATACATGATGAAAATGGAGAATATACTGAAGAGATACACAGAATATACGGGAGGAAAGTATGATTACCGGTATTTTATATCTATGCGCAACTCCCATAGGAAACCTTGAAGATATTACCCTGAGGTGCGTCAGGGTATTAAGGGAAGCGGATATCATAGCCGCAGAGGATACCCGTCAGGCAATAAAGCTGCTGAATCATTTTCAAATCCGAAAGCCCCTGATAAGTTATCATGAACACAATAAGCATGAAAAAGGCAAAGAGATTGTTGAGCTGTTAAGATCAGGGAAGAATATTGCTTTGGTTTCTGATGCGGGTATGCCTGCGATTTCAGATCCCGGAGAGGAGCTTGTAAGGCTTTGTATTGACAGCGGTATTGAAATTATTCCGCTGCCGGGGCCTTCTGCTTCACTTACGGCATTGATTGTTTCGGGGCTTTCAACAAGAAGATTCTGTTTTGAAGGCTTTCTTCCGTCAAATAAGAAGGAGAGGAAGGAAAGGCTCAAAAAGCTCTCCGCCGAAACAAGAACTATAATAGTGTATGAAGCGCCTCATCGTTTATTGGATACTTTGGGCGAAATCATGGAATACCTTGGTGACAGGAGGATATCCGTTTCAAGAGAGATAACAAAGAAATTTGAAGAAACCGTAAGAGGAGAAATAAGCAGCGTAATCGGTATTTTCAAAGAGCGGGCTGTAAAAGGTGAATTCGTACTGATTATTGAAGGCATAAGTGAAAAAGAACTTGTTGATATTGAGCTGAAGAAATGGGATAATGTATCTGTTGAGGAGCATATTGCAATGTATTTGCAGCAGGGAGCAGACAAAAAAGAAGCAATTAAAATGGTTGCAGAGGATAGGAAGCTCCCGAAAAAGGAAGTATATAAAATAGGATGTAACCTTGAAAGGAGGACAAAAAATGCAATTCACAAAGGATATGACAGTAGCTCAGATATTAAGAGCAAATCCTAAAACTGCTGAAGTTTTTTTGAGGTATGGTATGCACTGCCTTAGCTGCCCGGGTGCCACAGGAGAATCTGTGGAACAGGCTGCAATGGTGCATGGGTTTGATGCAGACCAGATTTTGGATGACTTGAACAAGGTAAGTGAATAAAATAAGGGGGGACGTTTCTCTTGCCCCGCAAGCGGGACAAGAGAAACGTCCCCCCTTATTCGATAATACTATTTTTTAAATTCTTCCATGCAAGCCGGACAAATGTTCTTACCCTTGTATTGAACTACGTCTTTTGCGTTTCCGCAGAATATGCATGCCGGCTCATATTTCTTCAGTATGATATGCTCGCCGTCAACGTATATTTCTAAGGAGTCCTTCTCCTCGATATTAAGGGTCCTCCTCAATTCAATCGGGATTACAACTCTGCCTAATTCGTCGACTTTTCTTACAATTCCTGTAGATTTCATGTACTCTCCTCCTTTTACATTATACAACAAATTTCGACAATTTCTACTATGATTAAATGTTAACATTTATGACAATAAAAGTCAATAGTGTATAAAAATAAATTAATAATTATTATTTATTATCTCCAACATAGCTTAAGCCCATGCGCTGCAAGCCTTGGGGATTTATCGGAATATTTTTCGCGGGTATGTAAATGATATATATTGGTTTAAAATGTTACAAATCTATAAGGAGTGAAAGGATTAATGGGAAAAAATACCGATACATATCATATCGATTCCGATATACCTCCTGAGTCATTTTGGATGGCATCGACTGCCAGGACCAATTATCCGGCTTTGGGAAATGATATCAAAGTGGATGTTGCAATAGTAGGGGGCGGTATGGCAGGAATAACATCAGGGTATATGCTGAAAAAAGAAGGCTTAAGTGTAGCTGTAATCGAAGCTGACAGAATTATTCAGGGCACGACAGGGCATACAACGGCAAAAATTACTTCCCAGCACGATCTGATATACAGCAAGATAAAGAATTATATGGGAGAGGAAAAAGCAAGGCAATATGCTGTTGCCAATGAAACAGCAATCCGCGTTATTTCAGATTTGATAGAACAAGAGAAAATAGACTGTGATTTTCATAAGGAGTCGGCTTATGTCGTTACATTGACGGATTCATATGTCCAGCAGATAGCAGATGAAGCAAATACGGCAGGCAGTTTGGGAATAAAATCATCGTTTATAGAAAATACCCCCCTTCCTTTCAAGGTTAAAGGAGCTGTGAAGTTTGACGGCCAGGCGCGGTTTCATCCGCGCAAGTATCTGCTGGCTCTGGCAAAGAAGGTAGACGGAGGCGGCAGTTTTATATTTGAACAAACAAGGGTTGTAGATATTAATAAAGGGAACCCCTGCATCCTTGTTACCAACCTGGGGAAAAAGGTAACAGCCGATAATGTTATTATTGCTTCTCATTTTCCGTGCTTTGACGGCATGGGCTTTTATTTCGCCAGGATGTATCCGGATAGATCCTATGCTATTGCGGTAAGGGCGAAGGAAAAATTCCTCGGAGGTATGTATATTACTGCGGAAGACCCCGGCAGGTCACTGCGCTCCCAGGAGTATGAAGGCGGTGAGCTTATTATTGTCTCGGGGGAGCATCACAAGACAGCTCATGGAACGAATCTTCACAGGCATTATGAAAACCTGTTGGAATTTGCGAAGAAGCACTATGATGTGCAGGAACAGCTTTTCAGATGGTCAACTCAGGATTACACCACTCTTGACAAAGTACCCTATGTGGGAAGGCTGACCTCCAAGATTCAAAATATATATGTGGCAACGGGCTTCAGAAAGTGGGGAATGACAAACGGCACAGCTTCGGCAATGATATTGAAGGATTTGATTCTTAATGGAAGAAATCCGTGGGCTGAGGTTTATGACCCTTCAAGGTTTGTTTTGAATCCTTCAATAACAAGCTTTATATCAATAAATGCGGATGTTGCGGCCAAGTTAGCCTCAGGAAAACTGAAGCCTGTGCCGGAGGATATAGAGGTTGAAAAGGGAGAGGCGGCAATTGCGGATATTGAAGGAAACAAAATGGGGATTTACCGTGATAAGAAGGGACAGCTTCATAGGGTAGATACTACCTGTACTCATTTGGGCTGCGAATTGAAGTGGAATGATGCGGAAAGGTCCTGGGACTGCCCGTGCCATGGTTCCAGATTCACATATGAGGGAGAAATAATTGAAGGCCCTGCAATTAGTGAATTGCAGCATGACAGCAATGAGAAGAACAAGATTGATCCTAATATTGTATAATTTCTCATTACCCTTGTTTCCCTCCTAAAGCAAAAAGTATGACCCCTTTTTAAAAAAATAAAGGAAATTTGTAACAGGTGTAGAAGTATATTACATGCAGTTTTTATTTTATAGGAAAGTATACTTTCCTATAAAATGGGGGATGCAAGGGGGAGAAGCCCCCTGCCGTTCAAGGAGGGTGCTCAGGATGCGGAGTTGACGCCTTCGGGAACCATAGGGTTCCCTAGGGTCAAAAACGCGTCGTGAGACGCATTTTTTGCTGAGGGAGGTTTGGACAATGGGAGAACTGACCTTGGGACTTGTTCAGATGAGATGCGAGAAAGGGGCAATAGAGTATAACATAATAAGCATGTATAAATATCTTGAGGAATGCAGAAATAAAGGCGTGGATATAGTATGTTTTCCTGAAATGAATATCAGCGGCTGTATCAACCCGCTGAAATACTCTAATGCTCTGCTTTCCATGTTTCATCCCTCAATTCAGCGTATAGCCGATATGAGCTTCTTGTACCAGACAATCATTATAGCAGGTTTTGCAGAAAAGAACTACGGGGGAAAGCCCTACATAACTCAGTTTGTTGCAAAAGACGGCAAGATAGAAGGCTGCTACAGAAAAAGAACTCTGCGGGGTGATCAGTCGAAATGGTTTAGCCCGGGTACGAAGCCCTTCATGTTTAGGTATTCGGGATATAATTTTGGACTGACAATAAGCCAGGATATTTACGACGGCGGAATTTTTAAGGAGTATGCCGAGCGGGGTGCCAGTTTGGTTTTTGAAAGCGCAGCACCCGGATTATCAGTCGGACAAGGTGTCGGAGATTGGGAGCCCGGGTTCAGTAGTTGGAAGAATGAATGCAAGAGCAAGCTGGGCAAATATGCAGCAGAGGATGGAATTTTCATAGCAGCAGCAACCCAGGCAGGACGTACATGCGATGAGGATTTCCCGGGAGGTGGCTATGTATTTGCTCCCGACGGCAGGTGCATATATGAAATGGAGGATGGGGAGGAAGGCATGCTTGTCGCCAAAATACAGTTAAATTAAACCACATAAAACAATCATATCCGCCATACATTTTATTATTAATAAATGTATGGCGGTGTTTTTTTAATGATTAATAAGCTCTGGTTCTATATGATAGCCATAGCTGTCGCCTTCGCAGCGACAGGAAGAAGGCTTGAAATCCTCACTGAAGAGATATTTTCCTCTCTCGGTGCTGCTGTTGAACTTGGAATTGGGCTTCTGGGAGGCATGATGCTTTGGTGCGGGGTTTTGAAGGTGGCTGAAAAATCAGGATTGGCGGATAAGATATCCGATTTTATCAGGCCTCTTATGAAGCTGCTTTTCAGGGGGATACCTCCCAAAAGTGCTGCAATGGGAGCTATGATAATGAACATAACCTCCAACATGCTTGGACTTGGGAATGCGGCTACTCCCATGGGACTTAAGGCGATGCAGGAGCTGCAGCAGCTGAACCCCAGAAAGGATACCGCAACTAATGCAATGTGTCTTTTTCTGGTAGTGAACGCAGCGCCTATACAGATATTGCCGGCAACGGTTCTATCCCTTAGAGCGTCCGTAGGTTCGGCAAATCCGGGAATTATTATACTTCCGGCGGTTGCTTCGTCCTTTGCAGCTGTTTCTGCAGGGGTGATAACCTGCAAACTGCTTGAGAAAACATGTGGAGGCAGGGCATGAACTTTATTATACCGATTATCATACTGCTTATACTTATCTACGGATATCTCAACGGAGTTAAGGTATATGATGCATTCATTGAGGGGGCGGGGGAAGGGCTTCTGATAACCTTCAGGATACTGCCTTATATAGGGGCAATGCTTCTTGCGGTGGGAATGCTCAGGAATTCCGGCGGATTGGATTTCATGCTTTATGTTTTGAGCCCGTTGACCTCGGCAGCCGGAATACCTGAAGAAGTAGTGCCGCTTATTATTATGAAGCCCCTGTCGGGAAGCGGCGCATTGGGAATCCTTGCGGATATATTGAAAAGAAGCGGCGCGGACAACTATGCGGGAGTACTGGCAAGTATAATAATGAGCAGTACGGAGACGATTTTTTATACAATTACCGTATATTTTGGTTCAATAGGAATAAAAAATATACGTCACACACTGGCAGCAGCTGTGATTGCAGATATGGCAGGATTGGCAGCGGCGGTACTCCTGTGCAGATTCATACTGTTTTAGCCTCCAATATTATATATTGACACTCCCCAAATATTGTTGTATATTTTTATCATATAATTAAAACTATAAAAGTAATGATGGGAAGAGTAAGTTGGCGTGATTGTTAAAGAGAGTCGGGAAAGGTGCGAGCCGGTACATAAAACCAACCCAACATGGCCCCTGAACTGCACAGGTGAGGTATTTGCTTAGCTTGTGCCGGTAAGCTGACGTTATACAGCACAGTGATGAATCTTAAGGAGGAGTCACTTGTCGAGTTTTCTGCCGTGAGGCAGGGAAGAATCAGGGTGGTAACACGAGCAGCTCTCGTCCCTTTATGGGATGGAGCTTTTTTATTTTAAAGGAGGAATTTCTATGACAGACAAAAAGACGTATTATATCACTACGCCGATATATTATCCCAGTGATAAGCTGCATATCGGCCATACTTATACTACTGTTGCAGCTGACGCTGCAGCCAGGTTCAAGAGGATGCTGGGCTATGATGTTATGTTTCTTACCGGAACTGATGAGCATGGGCAGAAAATCCAGAGAAAAGCGGAGGAAAAGGGTGCAACTCCCAAGCAATATGTTGATGAAGTGGTAGCCGGCATAAAGGACCTTTGGAAACTGATGCAGATAAGCAATGACAGATTTATAAGAACTACCGACAGGCAGCATGAGGAAGCAGTGCAGAAGATATTCAAAAAACTCTATGACCAGGGAGATATTTATAAAAGTGAATATGAAGGCTGGTATTGTACTCCCTGCGAATCTTTCTGGACAGAAAGGCAGTTGGTTGACGGCAAATGCCCCGACTGCGGAAGAGAAGTCGAGCTGACAAAGGAGGAAAGCTATTTCTTCAAGCTTTCCAAGTATCAGGACAGACTCATAAAGTATATTGAAGAAAACCCTGATTTTATACAGCCTCAAACCAGACAGAACGAAATGCTGAATAACTTTTTAAAGCCGGGATTGGATGACCTTTGCGTCTCCAGAACCTCCTTTAACTGGGGAATACCGGTTTCCTTTGATGAAAAACATGTTGTATACGTGTGGATCGATGCCTTGTCAAACTATATTACGGCATTGGGATTCTTGAGCGATGATGATTCGGACTACAAGAGATATTGGCCTGCGGATGTTCACCTTGTAGGAAAAGAAATAGTCAGGTTCCATACGATTATTTGGCCAATCATGCTCATGGCTCTGGGAGAACCTGTTCCCAGGCAGGTGTTCGGCCATGGCTGGCTGATACTTGAAGGAGGGAAAATGTCAAAATCAAAGGGGAATGTTGTGGATCCGGTGGTACTTGTAGAAAAATACGGAGTTGATGCAATAAGATACTTCCTGCTTAGAGAAGTTCCCTTTGGTTCTGACGGAGTATATTCTGAGGAAGCCCTTGTGAACAGGATGAATTCTGATCTGGCTAATGATCTGGGGAATCTGCTTTCCAGAACTATTACAATGATAGATAAATATTTTGAAGGAGTCATTCCGGCTGCTAAGAATTCCGGAGAACCGCTGGATGCAGACCTCATCAAACTGGCTGAAAGTACTCCTATAAAGGTTGAGGAGTTAATGGATAAGCTGCTTTTCTCCAACGCGTTAACTGAGATATGGAAACTGATCGGGAGATCCAACAAATATATTGATGAGACAATGCCTTGGGTGCTTGCCAGAGATGAATCAAAGAAAGAAAGGCTTGCAGAAGTTCTGTACAATCTTGCAGAAGTATTAAGAATAGTTGGAGTTCTGATAAGCCCCTATATGCCCAATACCCCTGCAAAGATATTCCAACAGCTTGGCATAGAGGATGAAGCCTTGAAGACTTGGGAAAGCATAAAAAGCTTTGGGGCATTAAAGGCAGGAACGATTGTAAATAAAGGCGAGATAATATTTCCAAGGGTTGAGTTTGGAGGGGAAAACGCTGCTCCGGAAACACCGAAGGAAGATAATTATATTACAATAGATGATTTCGCAAAGATTGACTTGAGGGTTGCAAAGGTATTGGAGTGCGAGAAGGTTGAAGGCTCCGACAAGCTGCTGAAGCTGCAGCTTGAAGTGGGAAGCGAAAAACGTCAGGTAGTGTCCGGCATATCCAAGTATTATGCACCGGAAGACCTGATTGGCAAGAGCGTAGTGCTGGTGGCAAATCTCAAACCTGTCAAGATAAGGGGAGTGGAATCCAACGGAATGATACTGGCAGCGGATGCCGGTGATTCTGTTGTGGTAGTTTCTCCGCTTTCAGAAATACCGTCAGGTTCCAAAGTACGATAATTTAGCAGGTACGGGGTTACGAGGTACGGGGTACGAGAAAAGTCCGAGTATTCCCTTTACCCCTAACCCTGTTTCCTTTAGTGTATTATTAAGAACTAAAAGGAAGTGAGACGTAAATGCTTTTTGACACGCATGCTCATCTGGACGATGGCAGGTTTGACAAGGACAGGGATGAAGCAATAAGCCAGTGTAAACAGGATGGAGTTGAACTGATTCTTAATGCGGGAAGCAATATTGAGACTTCGGTTAAGGCAATCGCATTGTCGAAAAAATATGAGTTCATATATGCTTCAGTGGGGGTTCATCCCCACGATGCCGCGAGCATGGATGAAGAGACGGCAGGAGTGCTTGCTGCCCTTGCCGGGAACAGGAAAGTAAGGGCGATAGGAGAAATCGGACTGGACTATCACTATGATTTGTCTCCCAGGGATGTGCAGAAGCAGAGGTTTATTGAGCAGATTGATATTGCAAGGCAGCTGAAGCTCCCGATTATTGTACATGACAGGGAAGCCCACGGGGACGTAATGGATATATTCAAAAAAACCCGTATTAAAGAGGTCGGGGGAGTTCTCCACAGCTTTTCCGGCAGCGCGGAAATGGCATTGGAGTGTATTAAGCTGGGGCTGTATATATCCATAAGCGGCCCGGTGACTTTTGAAAACGCAAGGAAAACAGTTGAGGCGGTGAAACAGGTTCCTCTTGATATGCTGCTGATCGAAACCGACAGTCCTTATCTGACCCCTGTGCCCCACAGGGGCAAAAGGAATTACCCCGGCTATGTCAGGTTTGTAGCGGAGAAGATAGCGGAAATAAAAGGCATATCCTTTGAGGAAGTAGCCAGGCAGACCTTGGAAAACGGAAAACGCCTCTTCGGAATAGAAGAATAATGCGACGTAGGTAACGGGTAACACGGGAGACACGGCTGTTTCATGGAATCGCTGCGCGATTGCACGGTAACTTTTATATATTATATAGTTACATAAGAAAATTTCGATACTTACATCATTATCGATAATTATTTATGTAACGTAATATTTATCCCGCCGTGCATTTAGCGGTTTTTCGTGTCTTCAGTGTTATCATAACTCCGAAGCCCTGCCCTAAACCTCGAACCTCGCGCCTCGTACCTCGTACCCGAAGAATGCGTCGCATTCTTCCTATATTGCCTAAATTCCCCTCATATAGTAAAATTAGCATATATAGCAAATTAAGAAGCTAATTTGCATAAACATATGTAATGTTTTTCATATCGAGCTTATTTTTTTATTAGCAATATTCCAAAGCATTATCAAACCTTCCGGGGGTACTGCAATGATTACTTATGAAATCAACGATGCCCTTTATATAAACCTTACCAACAGGTGTACAAACAACTGCAGTTTTTGTATCAGAAATCATCCCGAAGGTTTTGGATTTGATCTTTGGCTTCCGAAGGAACCCGTTCTTGAGGAAATAATGGCGGACCTGGAGAACCTGGAGCTTTATAATGAAGTGGTGTTCTGCGGTTATGGAGAGCCATTGGTACGATACAGGGAAATAATCGGGATATGCAGGCATATAAAGCAAAAGGGAGTCAGAACAAGGATAAATACCAACGGGCAGGCAAATTTAATATGGAACAGGAACATTGTACCTGAGCTTAAAGGACTGGTGGATTCAATATCTATAAGCCTGAATGCAAAAAATGCGGAGGACTATGCGGAGCTTTGCCGGCCGGAATACGGAAAGGCAGCTTACAGCGCAGTATTGGATTTTGCGGGAGAATGTATAAAATATATTCCGGAAGTATGGCTTACTGTTGTTGACGTGATTTCAGCCTACGATATTGAGGTATGCAGAGGCATAGCAGAAGGCATTGGCGCAGGCTTCAGAGTCAGACACTATTGTTAGGTGCTGTTTTGGTGAATAAAATGCTTTATTATGGCAAATATATATATGAATGATAATATTCCCCAATTTACCAGAGATTGTATAGATGCTTCGTGGAAAAGGTAAATTTGACAATGGAAGCAAATACAGGTAAAATAAAAATACTTGCCTGACGATTGAGGCAGAATTGGCAAGTAAAACGGATGCTAAAAGTGAAATCAAGACAGGCATTCGGTTAAACAAAAAGGAGGTTGAACGATGAAAATAAACTTGAAGGATTTCAAGAGTTTATTTTCAATCAAGCTTATTGCTGTCGCTGCAATATGTTTGATATTCGCTGCATCTTATGTTTACAGTGCGATGAAAAAAGAAATTACTATTGAAGATATTGGAGGAGTAAAAGTTGTAAGTACCTTTAAGGAAACCGTATCCGATGTGCTGGAAGAAAATAATATACAACTGATACCACAGGATAAGATAAACCTGGGTATGACGGAAAAGCTTGAAGACGGAACGCACATAAAAATATCCAGGGCAAAGAAGGTTACAATTAGTTCAGATGGTGAGGATATTGTTATCCTGACTACTGCTCCTGATGTGAAAAGTGCATTAGGGGAAGTTCAGATAAAGCTGGGGGAGAAAGACAGGGTTTCACCCGGTTTTGATACTGCAATTACGGGAGATACAACAATTGCAGTAACAAGAGTGGAAGAGAGAATTGTAAAGCAAGAGATGAAAATGGACTTTACCAATGAAGTGAGAAAAAGCGACAACCTTGACAAGGGCTTGGCACGGGTTATAAAAAAGGGCAGCCAAGGGTCAAAAGAACTGTCAATAAAGGTTATATTCGAGAATGGTAAGGAAGTTAAACGGGAAATCGCAGAAGAAAAGGTGCTTAAAGAGCCTGTGAACGGCATTATTGAGGAAGGAACCAGAACTACCTTTGTATCTTCAAGAGGGCAGGTTACCAGATTTGTAAGAGCTCTAAAGATGACTGCAACAGCTTATGATGCCACCTTTGAAAGCTGCGGCAAGCATCCGGATCACCCTCAGTACGGTATTACCTATTCGGGTTTAAGAGTTAGGCCCGGTATCGTTGCCGTTGACCCCAAGGTGATTCCTCTGGGGACATATCTTTATGTTGAAGGGTATGGGGAAGCCCTTGCAGCTGACATAGGCAGTGCTATAAAAGGAAACAAGATTGACCTGTATTATGAATCCCCGGAAGATGTAGCGAAATATGGAAAAAGAACTGTAAAGGTATATGTGCTTGATAAGCCCAAATACAAATTCTAAAAAATGCGTCGAGAGACGCATTTTTATTGCGAGGTATATCAATGTTAAAGGAAACAATTGTGGTGGAAGGCAAGAACGATGCTGCTGCAGTTAGGCGGGCAGTGGAAGCGGATATAATAATTACCAGCGGTTTTGGCATAAACGGAAGTATTCTGGAAAGGATAAGGACTGCTCAGGATAGGAACGGGGTGATTGTTCTTACCGATCCCGATTTTGTGGGAGAGAAGATACGAAAGGCCATTTCCGATAAGGTCAAGGGAGTAAAGCATGCTTTCCTGTCTAAGGAAGAGGCTGAAGCAAAAGGAGATATCGGGGTGGAGAATGCAGCTCCCGAAAGTATTTTAAGAGCCCTGTCTTTGGCTAAATACGAACTGGAAGAGGTCCAAGCGACATTTACAAGTGAAGATTTGACATATTACGGCCTTATGGGAGGGCAAAACGCAGCCGAACTGAGGAACAGGGTAGGTTCCGCATTAGGTATAGGCTATTCAAACGCAAAGCAGTTCATAAACCGTTTGAATAAGTATGGTATTAGCAGAGAGGAACTTGAAGCAGCTTTGGAAAAGGTATCGGAGCAATACTGAAAAGGATGATAGATATGAAGGAAACATCAATTAAAACGTCAACTTTGGATTTAATGAAGAAGTATGATTTTAAGACGGCAAAAAAATTCGGACAGAATTTTTTGACGGATGACACTGTTTTAAAGGCAATCATAGACTGCTCAGAGCTTTCAAAGGAGGATTGCGTTCTTGAAATAGGCCCCGGACTGGGAGTGATGACACAGATATTCTGTGAGAAAGCAGGCAGGGTACTGGCGGTGGAGATAGACAGGAAGCTCATACAGATACTTAGGGTTTCGCTGTTCGGTTATGAAAATGTGGAGATAATCAATGAAGATATTTTAAAGCTGGATTTGAAAAAGGTGCTTGAAGAAAAGTTCGGCAGTTCTCCTGTAAAGATAGTGGCAAATTTGCCTTATTATATTACAACTCCTATAATAATGAAGTTGCTGGAGGAGGATATTAACCTCAGGAGCATCACTATTATGGTTCAGAAGGAGGTAGGGGAGAGGATTTGCGCCGCCCCCGGGGGAAAGGATTATGGTGCCCTTACAGTGGCAGTACAGTACCGATGCATACCCCGCAAGATTCTTGTTGTCCCTCCTGATTCATTCATGCCGCAGCCCGAGGTTGAATCCATGGTAGTGAGGCTGGACTTCAGGGATAAGCCTCCCGTAACTTTGAAAAATGAAAAAATGTATTTCAGAGTAGTGAAGGCTTCCTTCGGTCAGCGAAGGAAGACCCTGTTGAATGCTTTGTCCGCAGGGAATCTGGGAAAAACAAAAGATGAGCTTAAGGATATATTAGCAAGAAACGGCATTGATGAAAAAAGACGAGGTGAGACTTTGTCTCTGGAGGAATTTGCGAGAATTGCCAACGACCTTTTATCCTGATAAAACAGAAAAAATTTGTTCACTTTTAACCCCCTCATACATATATTAGTAATGACTATGTATAGAAGGGGGTTATTATGTGGGATCAAATAATGAATATAAAAGATATTTTATAATACTTCAGGAAGATGACAAAGGATATGAATTGTCACCCGGGAAAATACCGACAGGTTATGTAAAAATTGAAGTGAAGAATAATAAGGTAAGACTCAATGCGTTTATTCAGAATATTAAGCTTGAAGATCGGATTGAGTATAGATTGATTCTTGTGTCATCGGCCAAGAAGCTGGCAGTGGATGCAGGAAAGATAATTATTGATGGGAGCGGGAGAGGAGAGCTTTCCTATGAACTTGAACCGGATAATGTTTTGAAAAGCGGTTTGAGTATTGGAGATTTCAATGTTGCCGCTGTGACCTGCGGATCATCCATACCGCTTTCCGGTTATGCCGGGAGGGATAAGCTGGAGTGGAAGAATAAATATGATATAGTAAACAAGCCTAAGGTTCAAGAGGCACCAAGGATAGATAAGAAGATAGAGATCGAAGAAATAGTTCCGGAAGTACCGCAGCCGCCGATACATGTTCCGCTTGCCCCACAGCCTGAACCGGCTGTTGTTGAACCTGCCCCGAAGCCTGAGCCGGCACCTGTCCCCATTATGGAAGCTGTTCCCGAACCCGAGCCGGAGCCGGTACCCGAGCCTGAACCTGTGCCTGAACCGGAAGTCATGATACAGCCTGCTCCTGAGCCGGTAATTATACCTGAAAGCAAAGTGGAGGTTAAAATAGTAATACCTGAATGTCCTCCAATTGCTCCTATGGAAGAACCCTGCGAAATAGAAAAGGTGAAACCGATAAAAGATAAGTGCGAATATGAGAATATAGAAGAATACTATTGTTATGATGATGAAGAGCCCTGCAAGCACACTGCATCTCCTTATTACAGCGGAGGAATGTACAGCAGGCTTAAGAGAGTACTGAGAAAGCTGAGAAGATATGAACCCTTTGAAAAAGAGAGAGGCTACAGTTGGTTCAAGGTAGGAGATGACATGTATGAGATAAACAGGGTATCGGTTCCATACATGGGTTATATGATGCCTTTGGGGTATCCATTTTTGTCTGAAGGCTGCAGCATGATGATGGACAGGAAGGATTATATACTGGGTGTTAGATATGAAGACGATGATGAGGATGATGACAGAAGGCAGATAAAGTATATTCTCTTTGGAGTGCCTGCGATATATAGCAAAAGAAATGAAATGTATTACAAATCAAGAGGATTCATGGAATTCAGGCCTCATAAAACAAAAAGCTACGGATATTTCATAATGTGTCTGGATATTAGGCGGGGCATGCTGTGCCGTATGAATTAAAGCAAAAAAATAAAACAAAGTTGAATTTTTTATGTTAGAATAATATTAAGTATTGAAATACAGAAGAGGAATGATTTTGTGAAAGTTGAGAATCTTGTGGACAGGAAGCTCCTTAAGAATATAGATTTGGGCATAGTAATATCCACTATACTACTTATTGTATATGGCATGGTAGCAATTTCAAGTGCTACTCATATTAGGAGCGGAGGCTCTGTAGGTACTCTTAAGGTACAGATTATTGCTTTTATTCTGGGAATAATCGGAGTAATCGTGATTCTGCTCATTGATTACAAGACCTTCGGGGATAATTATGTTCTTATCTATATAATCAATGTCTTTCTTTTAGCCCTGGTATTGATTATTGGCTTTTCCACCAAGGGAACCAAGGGCTGGATTGACTTGGGCCCGGTGAACATGCAGCCTTCTGAGATAGTAAAGATAGGATATATATTGACCTTTGCCAAGTATCTGGAAAAAAAGAAGGGCAACTTGAATAGAATAATTGATGTATTACCTGCAATGCTTCATTTGGTACTGATAGTAGGCTTGATAATGCTGCAGCCGGATGCCGGCACCGCATTGGTATTTATTTTTATTTCGATTTTTATGCTGTTTGCTGCAGGTATTAGCTACAAAATAATAGCAGGCGCCTTTGGTGCCTTTTTAATAAGCCTTCCGGTAATGTGGAAGCTTTTGAAGCCCTATCAACAGAGCAGAATACTTGTGTTTCTGAATCCTGAATTGGATCCCATGGATAAAGGCTATCATGTAATACAGTCGAAAACAGCTATCGGATCGGGACAATTATGGGGCAAGGGGCTTTTTGAAGGTACTCAGAACAATCTTGGCTTCGTACTTGAGAGGCATACGGATTTTATCTTTTCTGTTATCGGGGAGGAACTGGGACTGATTGGTGCTCTGGTTTTGATGATGCTGTTCCTGTGGCTGCTTTTGAGATGCATACATATTGCAAAAGTATCAAAGGATGATTATGGAATGCTTATATGCGTAGGAATAATATCAATGTTTCTCTTTCATATATTGGAGAACATAGGAATGACCATAGGGTTAATGCCTGTAACAGGTATACCGCTGCCTTTCATAAGCTATGGGGGAAGCTCCCTGCTGACTAATATGGCTGCGGTAGGACTGGTGCTTAATGTGGGTATGAGAAGACAGGTAATAAGGTTTTAAAAGAGTATAACCAAAGGGGTGCCGCAAAACTGCGGCATCCTTTTTTCATATAATAAGAAAATTGCGACGGGGACACGGGGACGCGGGGACACGGGGACGTTTCCCCTGTCCCGCTTTCAGTGGGACACGCGAAACGTCCCCGTGTCCCCGCGTCCCCGCGTCCTCATGTCGCATTATTCTTATTATATGAATATAAATTCATAGAGGAAAAAAATTTAATAAATATTGTAATAAGTACTTGCATATTTATGCATACGATATTATAATTATAATTATTACTATTATTATTACTAATACAATAGGGGGAGTCTCAAATATGGATATTAATAAGAATAAAGTAGTTCTTGCATATTCCGGAGGGTTGGATACCTCCATAATAATTCCCTGGTTAAAGGAAAATTACGATTTGGACGTAATTGCATGCTGCGTTGATGTAGGGCAGAGGGATGAACTGGAGCCGATAAAGCATAAGGCTCTGAGCACGGGAGCTTCGAAGGTGTATATAATAGACGCAAAAAAGGAATTTGCAGAGGATTACATTATACCAACTGTAAAAGCCGGAGCTGTATATGAGGGTAAATATCTTCTGGGGACAGCAATGGCAAGGCCGCTGATTGCAAAGAAGCTGGTAGATGTTGCAGAGAAGGAAGGAGCAGGATATATTGCTCACGGATGCACCGGTAAAGGAAATGATCAGGTACGTTTCGAACTGACAATAAAAGCTTTGAATCCGGATATAAAAGTCATTGCTCCATGGCGTGAGTGGACTATAAAATCCAGAGAAGAAGCAGTGGATTATGCGGCAGCAAGAGGAATTCCCGTTCCTGTTTCCAAAGAGCGCCCATACAGTATGGATAGGAACCTTTGGCATTTAAGCCATGAGGGAGTGGATTTGGAAGATACCAAAAATCCTCATCCTACGGATATTTATATGCTGACAACGACACCTGAGGATGCTCCAGACAAACCGGAGTATGTCGAAATCGAATTCAATAAGGGCATACCTGTGAAGCTTAACGGTATTGCCTGTGATTCTTTGGAATTAATAGAAGAGCTTAATGTAATAGGCGGCAGAAACGGTATAGGCCTGGTAGATTTAGTTGAGAACAGACTTGTAGGAATGAAGTCAAGGGGAGTATATGAAACTCCCGGCGGAACCATACTTTGCTCCGCCCATAAAGAGCTGGAATATATAACTCTCGACAAGCAGACAATGCGATTCAAGCAAATGGTTTCCGACCAGTATGCAGATCTTGTATATAACGGCTTATGGTATACTCCTTTAAAGGAGGCCTTGGATGCTTTTGTTGATCGTACTCAGCAAAATGTAACAGGTGTTGTGAAAATGAAGCTTTATAAGGGTTCCTGTGTAATTTCCGGAATGGACTCAATTTATTCTTTGTACAACAAGGATTTTGCGACCTTCGGCGAGAATGTAGACAATATTTATAATCAAAAAGATGCTGAAGGCTTTATCAACTTGTTCGGCCTGCCCATAGAGGTAATGGCGCTTATGAAAGCAAAACTGGCCAAGCAGCAGGAGGAAAGGAAGATAGGTTAAATGAAACTCTGGGGAGGAAGGTTCAGTAAGAATACCGCACTTGAGGCTGAGGATTTCAACTCTTCGATCTCTGTTGATTCGAGGCTGTACCTGCAGGATATCGAGGGGAGCAAAGCCCATGCGATTATGCTAGGAAAATGCGGAATAATCAGTGCCGATGAAGCAGCAGAAATACTAAGCGGGCTGGAGGAAATCAAACAGGGGATTGAATCCGGAAGCATAGACCTGAAAAAGGATGCTGAAGATATTCACATGAACATTGAAAAGCTTCTAATCGAAAAAATAGGTGAGACAGGTAAGAAGCTTCATACTGCAAGAAGCAGAAATGATCAGGTGGCTTTGGATATCAGGATGTATCTCAGAGATGAAATCCATAGTATACTGAACCTGCTGACGGAGCTTGAGGCCTTGCTGCTTGACAAGGCGGAAGAACATGCCGGAACCATAATGGCGGGATATACCCATATGCAGAAAGCACAGCCTGTAACCCTGGGACATCATTTTATGGCTTACTTTGAAATGTTCAAACGGGATATGGGCAGATTTAAAGACTGCATGAAGAGGATGGATATAATGCCTTTAGGGAGTTGTGCCCTTGCAGGGACTACATATCCCATAGACAGAAAAATGGTTGCGGGAATCCTAAAATTTTCGGATATTACCAAGAATTCCATAGACGCGGTATCAGACAGGGACTTTGCAATTGAGTTTATCAGCTGTTGTGCTGTTGGAATGATGCATCTCAGTCGGTTCTGCGAGGAGTTGATTATATGGAATACCGGAGAATTCGGATATATTGAGATGGATGACGGCTACAGCACAGGAAGCAGCATTATGCCTCAAAAAAAGAATCCTGATATTGCAGAACTTATAAGAGGCAAGACCGGCAGGGTATATGGAGACCTGATTGCTCTTCTTACCATTATGAAGGGGCTTCCGCTATCCTACAACAAGGATATGCAGGAAGACAAGGAATCGGTTTTCGACGCGGGGGACACTTTAAAGTCCTGCATTTCAGTATTTATTCCAATGCTTGAAGCTATTATAATAAACAAAGAAAGAATAAGGAACAATCTTATAGGCGGATTTCTGAATGCCACCGATCTGGCTGATTACCTGGTTAAAAAAGGATTGCCCTTCAGGGATGCTCATGAGGCGGCGGGGGAAATGGTGAAGTACTGTATTGCCGCCAATAAGGAGCTGACAGAGCTTTCCATGGACGAATTCAGGAAATTTTCCTGCTGTATTGAAGAAGAGATATATGAGTTTTTGAAGCCGGAAGTATGTTTGTCAAGAAGAAACACTGAAGGAGGGCCTTCCGAACAGAGAGTCAGAGAGGCTGTATTGCGCGGAAGAGAGTATCTGAATCATTTTGCGGAAACAGTTAAGTTTTAGCATATATTGGGGGAAGGTATTTATGATTTGGGTTGGAATTTTAGGGGCAAAGGGATATTTTGGAGAAGAGCTTTCAAAGCTGATTGCCGGACATCAGTCGGCGCAGGTGAGCACTGTCTTGGACTTGCAGGAGCTGAGTGAATCCGGATGCGGATTTGGCAGAAGCAATGGAAAAAGTGCGGGATACCTGAAGATGATGAATGCAGTTAATAGGTCGGACGTTATATTTAACGGATTTTCCGGAACTGCAGCAGAGGATATATACTCGAAAGCACTTTCCAACGGAAAAAAAATAATAGATGTCGGTGATAAGCATATAGACGGCAGTGCATATCCCGGCTCAGTATTTGGGCTGTCTGAGCTTTACAAGGATAAGATGAAGGATGCATCCATAGCTGCAAATCCAAGCAGTTATTGCACCGGCGCAATGCTGGGATTGGCGCCTCTGGCTGCAGGCAATCTGATTGATATAAATACTGCGGTTATTGAATCCAAGTCGGGGATTTCCTGCCTCAGATGCGGAGATAAGCTTGAATGTGCAGGTATCACCGCTGACGACGGCAGCAAGATATACAAAATGGAGAGCAGGGACTATGCTGAAGAAGTTAAGGGGCAGATGCTTGCGCTGTTTGGTAAGGACGCCTTATCTTCATATGTATCATATATAATTCCGGGAATCAAAGGGATAATTACATCTATAACGGCCGAACCCGGTACCGGATTCTGCGGAAGCGATATTTCAGAGATTTACAGAGGTTTTTACAAATTTAACCCTTTAATTGAAGTTAGTGGTGCTGATACAATAAATGGGGCAAGGAACGGATTCGACAAATATTTTTGCTCCATATCAGCCTCGACAGATGCAGATACCGGTAAGATAACAGTGACTACAATTCTTGATGATGCTGTAAGAGGATCAGCAAGCCAAGCGGTACAGACAATGAACCTTATGTATGGTATCGACGGAAAAGTAGGTTTATAGATAACAAAGCAAGCCGGCATCGGCTTGCTTTGTTTTTTCACAGCATAGCAGAATAATAAATTGTACAGGCTTTTAATAAGCTTGTTCTTTTTGTTTTATGATACTTGATGTCGAAAGGCCAAACAGGTATAATTAATTGGGTACTGCATTTTATTAGCCATGGAGGTGGAGTTTTGGGTTTTAATGTGATTATTGCACTATTTGCCGGTTTAAGTCTTTTCCTTTATGGTATGCAGATAATGTCGGATGCTCTTCAGAAATCTGCCGGAGACAGATTGAAAAAGCTGCTGGAGATTCTTACAACGAACAAGTATATTGGGGTCCTGGTAGGTGCGGCAATTACAGCAGTTATTCAAAGCAGCAGCGCCACCACAGTAATGGTGGTTGGCCTGGTCAATGCAGGGATAATGAACCTTTCGCAGGCAGTAGGGGTAATAATGGGGGCGAATATAGGCACTACAATGACCGCTCAGATAATTGCCTTTAAGCTTACCAACATAGTCCCCTATGCCATTATTATCGGTGCAATACTTGTGTTATTCTCAAGGAAAAAATCACGTAAGCACCTGGGTGAATTAATTATAGGGTTTGGTATACTGTTCATGGGTATGAATATGATGGGTGACGCCATGAAGCCTTTGAAAGACATACCTGAATTCTCACAATTCATGATAGGCCTGGAGGATAACCCGCTTCTGGGGGTTCTTTCCGGGTTGCTGTTAACTGCAATAGTCCAAAGCAGCAGCGCAACTGTCGGTATACTTCAGGTTCTGGCTATGCAGGGGCTGGTTCCTATCGAAGCAGCACTGCCGATATTATTTGGTGACAATATCGGTACATGCGCTACCGCCCTAATTGCCAGCATAGGTACAGGCCTGACGGCTAAAAGAGCAGCTATAATGCATGTGACAATTAAGATTATAGGTACGATAGTATTTATGTTTATACTGCACCCGGTAACTTCATTAGTGGTTATGATTGCTTCAGAGCCTGCAAGGCAAATAGCAAATGCTCATACCCTATTTAATATTACAAATACCGTTATTCTACTGCCCTTCTCCGCAATGCTTATTACCTTCGTGACTAAAGTACTGCCGGGAGAAGATGTGTATGATAAATTCGCATTAAAGTATCTGGACAAGAGAATACTGGAGACTCCCTCAATAGCTGTCGGACAAATTGTAAAAGAGATTATCAGAATGGGAGAAGTTGCAAAGTGCAATGTACAAAAAGGAATGCAGGCAATTTTAAATAATGATGAGAGAGTCTTAGATGAAATACTGAACAATGAGAAAGTTATAAATGAATTGGAAAGAAGAATAGGTGAGTTTCTTCAGGAGGTAATGCATTCCGCAATAGGGGATGACCAGCAAAAAATGGTAGGGATGCTGTTCAATACAGTACATGATATGGAGAGAATAGGGGATCATGCGGATAACCTTGGAGAAATAGCCCAATATAAGCTGGATAATAAAGTTTCCTTCTCCAATTATGCAATGGAGGAATTAAGAGAAATATATGAAAATGTTGAGGAGGCAATGGACAATGCATTTTTGGCCTTAAGCACCAAGGATACTGCTTATGTCGAAGCAGTAGACGCTTATGAGAGAAAGGTTGACGAGCTTAGAGATTCATTTAGGGAAAGCCATATCAACAGGATAAACAAAGGGGAATGCAATATAAATGCAGGGGTGCTTTTCCTGGAGATACTGACCAATCTTGAAAGGATCAGCGACCACTGTGTTAACGTTGCGGATGTTGTCAGGATTGTAGACAGGTCAAAGCTAAAGCTTGACAGGGTGAGTGAAATATCTCCCGAGAAGTGCTGAAACAACGGCAGTCATGTGTAAGCTGTAAAAGCTTGAGCATGACTGCTATTTTTATATAATATAGGTATATAACGAGGTGAAAGGGAGAAGAATTTGTATGAATAATCATGATTATCTGAGGCAGATAAGCATCTTTTCAGAGCTTGAGGGTGAATTTCTTGAGAAAATCTATCAGATATCAAGAGTCCGTAAATATAAAAAGGGCAGAATAATATTCATGGAGGGAGAACCGGGGGAGGCCTTTTTCTATATAAAGTCCGGCCTTGTCAAGATCTCGAAGCTTTCAAGAGACGGGCGGGAGCATATACTTCATGTATTAAATGAAGGGCATGTTTTTGCAGAGGTGACTCTTTTCAGCAATACGGAATATCCTGCTACGGCAGAGGTTCTTGAAGATGCAGAAATAGGAATAATAAAGAACGAGGATTTGGAAAAAGTCATAAAGGAAAATCCGGACCTGTCCTTGCAGCTGATCAAGTACCTGAACAAAAGACTTGTAGAGGCACATATGAAGATTAGGAATCTGGCGCTTTACGATACATATGAAAGGACTGCCCAGGCTTTGGTAAAGCTTGCCGAGGATTACGGCAAAAAAAGCAGTAAGGGGGTAAATCTGGACATTAACATATCAAGACAGGAGCTTGCAAATATAGTAGGTACTACCAGAGAGACAGTAATAAGAGCACTTACCGCTTTCAAAAAAGAGCACTTGATAGGAATTGAAAAGAATACAATCACGATAATTGACCTGGAAAGCCTCAAGGAATGGCCTTATTAAATTAAGAATAAAACAAATCGGTATTGAATTTTGATACTCGGTTTGTTTTTTTATTGTATAGGAAAGTATGCTTTCCTATACAATGGGGGATGCAAGGAAGAGGAGTCCCCTGCCGATGAAGGAGGGTGCTCAGCTGCAGAGCTGACGCCTTCGGGAACCATAGGGTTCCCTAGCGAAAAAAATGCGTCGGGAGACGTGTTTTTTATGAAACCAGGAGTTTTTTTTCGTCTAAAACACAGGAGGGCATTGAGGGTAACGGGAATACCGGTTGTATATAAATTGTAATATTACATATCGGTCTTAGTGTAAAATTGTTGTAGGTCAAAAAATAGCAGAGACCACTCTTTTTGGTAAAATATTAGTTGCAAAACAAAATAAACACCAAGGAAGGTCTCTTGTGAATAATATTATACATCAAATTTGTGAGAATTACATTAGTGAAGTTTTGCATTTTTTCGATTCAGGGGCAATAAGAAAACTTGATGAAATCGAGGTTGTTCTAAAGGAAAAGACAAATAGCTATCTTAAACAAATGACTCAAACATACTTTGAAGAGATAGATCAAGCTATAGCAGACGATAAGACGGGCGGAAGATCTTAAAGTAGGGTTTCCTGAGGAAAAGCGTAGTATCGAGGGCGTTATAATCTAAACAGCAGGAAAGCAAACCAAAATAAATACAAAAAAAGAGAAGAAAAAGCATAATATATGCACTGCGACCGACGGAGCCAGGCTTCTTGTCAAGGCCGCGTGCGGAGCACCGTTCATTTTAGCCTTGACAAAATGGCAAGCGGTACAATAATAATATTTTTCTTTGTGTAATGCTGACATCTGAGAAAATCTCAAAGAACGGATGCAAGGCAACTTGTGCGTTTACCCGGAATACTGATTTAGTTAAACCATAAAGGGAGAATCTGCTTTTTAAAAACCGAGAACAAATTGACACTGTCGATTATAACAGCGATATTGCAATTTTATAGAAAAAATGGGATAATATCAATAATGATGCAATTTTATAGAAAAACATGGTAATATCATGTTGGCTAAAAAACATTTGATAATGTCGGATATTGGAGTAATGGCATTGGAAGGGTATAAATTAAGGTATAAGTTAATAACGTTTCTCAGTTCCGGTAATATTAAAGATATTTCATCTGTTTACGCTAAAACATTTGATATAGCTTTATTTATTTTTCCGAGTAGAAGGAGTTTTATTCCCTTTGATAGAATAGAAGCTATCATTTCCGAAACCTTGGAAGTCTATTCAGAAAAAAACCTGGTGCAGGTTCCTCCCTTTGATAACCTTGAGCCTACCATTACAAACCTGGGAAATGTGTTTTTTGTGCTATTAAAAGAAGCTCTCTTTCAAAAAGATTTAGTTTTAGAAACCCTGGAAATTAGTGAGAGCCCTATTCGCAGCTATATAGTCAATGAAGTAAATGCAGATCGGGGATTCCTTGTCGGGCACAAGAAAATTAAAGCAACCAGTTTGCTAATGGATGATATAATTTCTCAATCAACTTATCATTTGCTTTCGGAAAATGAAAAAGAAGGACAGACGCCAATTCCTGTAGTTCATGCTCCCGCGCCGGTAGCTGAAGCAGGGCTTCCTTTGCCTCCTCCTAAACCCAAAATAGAGGATTCCTCACCCACTTTGCAGCCTGTTAAGGTACCGGTTTATCAGTTCACCCTTTGTTTTCTTTTATTGACGGTTTGTGGAGTACTTATTACAATATATTTAAAAAAGACAGGAGCGTACCCTTCGGGATCAGACATATACGGTCATCTGTTCAAATCCGATTTTCTTTACCACAGTATCAGAGCAGGGGACTTCTATCCTCTTTATACCGATCTTTGGTACAACGGTATGCAACCTTTCCGCTATTGGGCACCACTGCCTTATTATTTTCTCGTCATACTCCAATTTATCGCCGGGGGCGATGCGATTTCCTCATATCTGCTGTTCGTACTTTTTGCTTTTGTGATAGGAGGAACCGGATGGCTGTTATGGGGTTGGGCCTATAACAGGATGCTTTTTACTACTTTCCTTGGTGTGCTGTGGTTCTTTCTTCCTGATAACATCAGAGTTTTCTTTGTTGAAGGAAACTTCCCGCGTATGGCAATAGCAATTTTTCTGCCCTATTTGTTCTATTTTGTATGGAGATATGTGGAACATAGCAAAACGTGGGCTGTTGTTCCCGTAATTTTTATAATGTGCTGCATTATATTATCTCATGTTATGATTGCTGCCATGACAGGCATAGGGACCTTCATTTTTTTGTTTATTTACAGTATGAGACAGAAGCGCCTGCTCGAGTCCTTCCAGATAATCGTTGCCATGCTGTTATCATTTGCACTCTGCGGAGTCTGGTTATACCCGGCTCTTCAAGGGGGACTGATGGGGATGAATGCTGCTGCAACCTCCGAAGTCATGCAATCACTAAGCACCCCCATTTCAATATCCTTGAATCCTTTGCTGCGTACTCAGGAGATATTTGACTATTATTATTTTGGACTTTCAATCCTTGTGATTAGCATTATCGGAATTTTTGTAGCTGATAAAAAAAGCTTACCCGGCTTTCTTACATCAATTATTATATTTTTGGGAACAACAACTGTTGTAGTGCCTTTTCTGGAGAAGCTGCCTTTAAACCAGTTGCTTTGGATGATGCGTTTTACACCTATCGTATATGCCATATTTATGCTGGCTCTACTGGAATGGCGGAATTGCCGCCGCTATGTTGCGATTATTATAGCTTTCTTTCTTATTATTGACAGTATTCCCTCTGCACATTTAGAGAAATATTTTTCCCATAACCCTGCCAGATTATCTGATTCTCTTTCAACTACCAAAGAGCTTACCCGGCAAAGAGTATCATTGATAGATCTCAGTGTTTTTGATTCTTATCCGTCTTATTATTTTTCAAGTAAGGAACCGAAAACCAAATACACTTTTGGATGGGCATGGCAAGGGGCTGCGACAGCAAACAATATTATGATGATCAATACAGCAGCAGAGAAAGGATACTATTACTATCTTTTTGACCGCAGCCTTGAACTGGGTGATGACACAGTTATGGTGCATAAAGAACTTGTGGATAAGGCAAAAAGGACAATGACTTCACTGCTTGAGGCTGCACAGGCTTCAGGATACAAATTTTATAAAGAAACAAACTTTACTTATATTTTTCATAGGGATACTCCCGCTTGTTTTGGTGTTGCTTCCGAATATGCGGGGCTGGCAATAGGTAATTCCGCAAAGGCAATAGCGTTGGAATATCCATCTTTTGAAGAAGGTTCCAGTGATAACCTAACGGATTACAGATATGAGGACTTAAGCCGGTATAAAGTGATCTACCTTTCCGGTTTTAGTTATAATGATAAGAAGGCCGCTGAGGAGCTGCTGACTCGCACCGCTAATGGGGGCGTCAGGATAATCATCGATATGGGTCGGATACCGGTTGACCCTGTGACCAGCCGGATGACCTTATTTGGGGTAACAGCCCAGGCTATAAGTTTTTCTGCTCAGTATCCCGAATTGATGTATCATGACCAGGTTTATCAAGCGCTTCCCTTCAAAGAAGAATACTCGACGTGGAATACCTTTTATTTAGATAATGTAGAGCAAGCAATCGGATATTCCTGGTTTAAAAACAAGAATATGCCTTTTTTAGGAACGGCGGGCAGCCCAAACATAATATTTATGGGTTACAATATATTGTTTCATGCAATGGAAACCCAGGATGAGTCAATAATAATGCTGATAAATGATTTATTGGAGTTTGAGCCGACCCAACTTCCGGACAGGGAAGTAGTGTCGATTTCTGTCAAGAAACAAAAAGACAAGTTGATAATTGATTCCGAAAAAGGTAGTATTAATACAACAATTGCTTATCAGGATAACTTTCGGAGTGATCAGAAAATTTATGAAAAAAATAACCTTTTAGTTGTGCAAGAGCCCCACACGGAAATTGAAATAACCTACGCATACTTGGCCCAAGGATTGGCTTTAAGCGGTGCGGGAGTACTTGGTACAGGTGTTCTGCTGTATTTCATTATCAGGAAGAGGAGGTGTGTTCAATGAAAAAAATAATTCAGAAGGTTCTTATAGGTTTATTACTTATACAGGCGGTTTCCTTTTCCGGTTATGCAGACTATGGTTCTATTGATATTGATGGTTATTATGATGATTGGGAGGATAAACCTCATACCGAGGTTTATTATGGTAAGAAGCCTTATGTCTCGGAAATTCACCTGGTTTCTGTATTCCGGGATGAAACAACGGTATATGTGCATATAAAAATGTCCGAGAACGGGTATACAGAACTACCAAACTCTTATTTTACTATGGATACAGACATGGGTTCAGAAGCTTTTACGCTGATGCTTGATTCCATGAAGAAAAAAGAGTCCGGTACAGCCGGAATTGAAGTTCATCTGACAGATAACTGGGATGTAGTCGGTTCGGGGTATTATACCAGGGAGGAAGGGGAATCCGATGAAGCGGAGTTTGAAATCCCACTTTACTCAATTACAGATGAGCCTGATGGAGTAGTTGATATCGCAATTATGTTTCCCGATTTGGGATCGCAGGATATTGTATGTGTCGGTGCCGGAACAGGACCATATATTGCGGTTGCAATAGGTGCGGTTATCGTTTTGCTTTCCCTTGCTTATTATTACAAAAAGAAGCATCCGGCTTATGCCAAGTGAAAGGAATAATCAATGCTGACTTTGAAAATCATTGCGTTCATAGTTTGGATATATGTTATTTGGGTTCTCAGCAGGACGGGACTTCACTTTTTTAAGTTTTGCATAGGCAGTGTCGGACTTTTCTTCTTTTTGATGCTCTGGATACAGCCCTTAATCATGCAGCCCTTAAAAATGGCAGTATCTGCTGCTGCTGGCGTATTGGGAGATTTTTTTGAAATGTATGACTCATATTATCAATACTCAATATTATTTATTCCAAAAGATACGACCGCAGTATCCCTTACAATTGATTATGAATGTTCAGGGGTAATTGAAATTATGGCCTTCAGCTGTATGCTATGGTTCTTTCCGCTTTATAATACAATTGAAAAACTGATAATCAATTGCATAGGGTTGGCAGTTATATTTTTAGCTAATGTTTTGAGAATTTTTTTGATTTGCACACTGATTTACTTTTACGGTAATGAGATTTTCTATTTCGCTCATACCATTTTTGGCAGAATATTTTTCTATTCTATTTCTATTGCTCTCTACTTTTATGTATTTACCCGTTCGCATATCATACGGCAGAAGGTAGGTAGTTTCAATTATGGAAATGGAGATACTGATAAATAGAATAATCAGAGAAGTAATCTTCTGGATGGCCTGGATAATCATCCCTTTAATTATGGAGATTATCCCTGCTTTTGGAGGTTTTTTTATACTGCTAAAAAAGAGCTTTGTACTCAAAGGTAAAGCCATTCCGCAGGCTGTGTCGGAAATTACCCTGATTATTCCGATATATAATTCTGCCGAAACCTTGCGGACTTGTTTGACTTCAGTCCACAATTCCAACTATCCCATCGAATTGATGGATATTCTGTTAGTGAATAACGGGAGCACCGACAATAGCTATGAGGTATACAGACAGTGTCAGGATGAATTCAGAGACCTGCCGATGACCTGGCTCAATGCCAGTCAAGGTAAATCCAAAGCATTGAATATGGCACTATATAACAGCCACGGTAAATATATTGTCCACATTGACAGTGACGGAAAACTTCATCCCGATGCACTCAGAAATATGGCAATACGATTCGAACAGAGGCCTGAGGTAGATTGCCTTACGGGAGTTATATTGACAGATATGAAGCTAATCGAATCGACAAATAGTTTTATGATGAAATTAGTAAGGCGATGTGAATTTTTTGAATATTGCCAGTCTTTTTTAGCCGGAAGAAATTTTGAATCGGAATTCAACAGTATTTACACGCTTTCCGGAGCATTTTCGGCTTTTCGTAAATCAGCTATTCTTAAATCCCAGCTTTTTAATACAGCTACGGTAAGTGAAGATACCCAGGTAACGTTTCAAATGCACAAGATACAAAAAAAAGGCATTAGTCTTTGCGAAAACGCTTTCTTTTATGTTGATCCCATTGAAAGCTATAATAAGCTTTATACCCAGCGCCAGCGCTGGCAAAGAGGTGAGATAGAAGTATCCCATATGTTTTTGCAGGAAGAGCTGACTATAATAAAAGGTTTTATTAGCAATTTTATGGTGCGTACACTGGTTTTTGACCATACATTTGCATTCCCGCGTATGATATGGTATTTTGCACTTATTTTCCTTGTATTTTTAAACTATCCTATTGCCTTGGTTTTGAGCTCTATAGGAATAATATATCTGCTATATTCCTTTTCCATGTTTCTTTATTATATCAATGTACTTATGTATCTGGATAAGGTAAAAGATATTCAGAGGTATTACAGGTCGAAGTGGTATCTCATATTTGTATTGCCCGGGTTTAACTTTGTGGTTTTTTGGATTCGTTTTGCCGGTATTATTAACAGTATCAAAGGGGAGGGAGTGTGGAAAACCACATCCCTGACCGAAGAATGGAATAAGATAAAAGTTGCCGTTAATGACGACTTCCACTTTCCCAAAAGAGTGATCGCGGCATTAAGAAGGAAGGTTAATCTATGAATACGCTGACTGTGGCTTTACCCGCCTATAATGAAGAAGAAAATATTGAAGCTTTGGTAAGCAGCTGGCAGCAGTATCGGGAAATACTTATGGACAAGTATGGGTTGATATTACAGATTGTCGTCATCAATGACGGCAGTAAGGATAAGACTGTCGAGATTGCCGAAGATCTGAAAAGAAAATATTCGAACTTCACATTGGTCAATCATATCCATAATAAAGGTCTTGGAGAAGCTGTAAAAACAGGGATTGCTTATTTTCTTGACAATTGTCCCGAAAGCCGGTATATGTGTCTGATGGACTGCGACAACACACAGGATCCGTGTTATATAACCGATATGCTTGACTGCAGTAATCGAACCGGAGCAGATGTCATCATTGCTTCCCGTTATCGGAAAGGATCGGAGGTTATGGGGGTATCCGGTTTTCGGCTGATTATGAGCGGAGGGGCGAGATATGTTTTTTCGGTTCTGCTGAATATTCCAGGTGTAAGGGATTATACCTGCGGCTATAGGCTTTACAGCAGAGAAATCCTTCGAAAGGCCTCATACAGATTTGAGAAGGATTTAATTGAGGAAAGCGGATTTACCTGCATGGCTGAACTCTTATATAAGCTTTTTACCTGCGGTGCGGTCTTTGGTGAAATTCCCTTTGTTCTGCGCTATGACTATAAAAAGGGAACAAGCAAAATGTCAGTACTCAAAACAGCTATAAACAGCATGGGTTTAGCGCTGCGACTCAGAAAAATCAAAATGACGGAGAAATCAGATGAGTGAAATTACAGAAAACAAGATAACAGATAGCAAATTGCAATACCGTATAGAGCTTTTTTCGGCTCTGATTATTACAGGTATTGTTTGTGCTGCCGGTTCTTCCAATCTATTATTTGCATCAAATGATTTGTATCCGGCGGCAACAGATGCTATGGGTCACATGGCAAAGGTACAATATATTACCCAGTGCCTGAAGGGAGGGGTTATTCCTTCATGGTTTCCTTATTGGTATAACGGTGCCGCCGTCACTCAGTATTATCCGCCGCTTTCGTATTATTTAATGGTGCCGGTATATGCCCTAACGGGAAATGTTATGCTTACATTCAAAATCAACTGCTTTCTGATGATGTTTATCGGTGGCATGGGAGTTTGGTATTTTTGCCGTAAGGTTATCGGGAAATGGTGTGGTTGTATAGCTATTGTATTCTACTGTTTACAGCCCTTTCTTTTGAGCTCATTATACATTGTCGGAGTATTAGCACAGGGACCCGTCTATGCCATAACTCCTTGGCTGCTATATTTAGTGCTTAGCTTTATCAAAGAACCAAACCGCCAGAAAGCACTCTTTTGCACCATTGCTACTGCATTGCTGATTCTATCACATCCAATGCATGCATTCATAATTGTTCTTTGCATAATGCTAGTGCTTCTGATGTTTATTCCTTCTAAAAGGATATCCTTACTTAATTATACTGTGTTGGTAGTCATGATGACATTTTCCTTAATTATAACGGCTTTTTGGTCTTTAGTCGGAGTAACGGGATTAGAAAATCCAACAATTCCCTATATATTACCAGGCGTCGCAGCAAATGTCACAGCGACTCTTAAATGGTTCCAACCCGGAAACATGGGTGGCCTATACTTCTATTTTGCACTGCCAATTTTGGTATTTACTGTAATTGCGGCAATGGCTTTAATTTTGCGCACTACAAAAAAGCAGGTTATTAATGCTGAAAGGTTCGAGATTCCATTTTGTATAACATTAACATTCTTCACTACTATGTTTTCTTTTGGCAGGCAAATTCCAGGATTCAAGCTTCTACCTATGACAGATAGTTTGGTATCGGGTCGAATTTTGTCTCTTACTGCACTTACCGGAGCAATTGCCTGTGCCTACCTAACCTTTACAGTTATAGGGTATATACCAACCTTGCGAAGGATGATGCGTTTAGTAATTTTGGCTATTGCCCTCAGCGCCTTTGTCCTGACAATTGTTCACATTAATCCATATAAATTCTCTTTTCCCATAGGGTCCTATGAAAAATTTGAAAAACGGTTTGAATCTGTAGCCGGAGATATTTCCGTTTCTCCTTTTGACAAAGGACGTTATATCTGGTTCAGCGGACTAAGTTCTGATGAAGCAAACATACCTATAGCTTATGGTTTTACTATCTCAGAGGGATGGAATATGGAAGGAAGTCCTCACAACCGTGCTTTGTGGAATCATCTATTATGTATTGCCACAGATACAAGAGATTATCTAGCTAAGAATTTTGCTTTCTGGAATGTAAGATATTTTATGTTGCCTACTCAATATGATGAAATGGTAATACCCTTAAAAGAGCATCTTGGTTTTCGATTAGCTTACGACACTGAGTTTTATACAAGCCAATTGCCGTCATCCTATTTTCTAACCGACAACCGCAATGGGCTGATTTTTGGTATCGGAGCACCCGGAGTTGCTATGGAGTTTCCGTATCTTGTCTATGAACAGCGTCGGGATATTTCTGATTATTCGCTTGCAGAACTTTCAGAATACAAGCTTATATATTTATGCGAGCCGGTGGTGGATACCATGAGGCAAAAAGAAAGGATCGAAGAAACAATTAAATACCTGATAGATAAAGGAGTCAGAATTATTATTGAACCTACGCCAACCAAAGGATTTAAACTATTTGACGTGGCAGTCTCCGATGTGCCTGCTGAGGACTCACTGCTACTGGAGAAACAATACATGTCCCCTTTAAATAGTATTATAGATAATGTGAAGATTGATGAGAAACATGGGTACTTCAGGGCACTGTTTGGACTTGATGAAGCGTATTACAAATCGGTTCAAAATGGCGGACTGTTGCAAAATGACATTATCGGGACAAAAAGAGTGGGAAAAGGTGAAGTGCTTTTTCTCGGAATGCATCTCAGTCAGTATCTGAAAGCTGTATATGCATTGAACCTGGGTGTACCTGAAGATATTAAAGGATATCCAAGCTGCTCAGATGAAATTAAGGCTTTATTCGGGGACATTTTCAAAACCTATGGGGTTGAACAGAATTTTTGGCCGGAACCTTTTCCTGTAAATAATGTTCGCTGGAATTATAAGGGTGTTGATTTCGATTATTCCAGTCAGGCAGCGCAGGAGATGACTATTAGTATCACTTATACGCCACGCTGGAAGGCGACAATAGATGGAAAACCGGTGGATGTCGGGCAGCGTGAAAACTTGATAACACTGCAGCTGCCTGCCGGCGAGCATAAAGTGCAATTAAAATATGGGTTGACAAAATACGCTGTCATAGGATACACTACATTGATAGCGGGATTGTTACTATTTTCTCTTTTTTTAAGGAATTATGACATAAATGTTATTAATCTAAGAAAATTATGTGCTTTATTAAAGAACTATTTGCAGGTATAAAATCATCTTTTTGTTTTATAGAAAGAAGTTGAGATAAAATGCTGAAAATAGGAAAAATTAGTTACAAAGTTAAGCTTTTTGTCATTTCCTTACTGACAATAGGTTTTATTTCGATTTGCTGGCTATATATGTTTCAAGAGTTGAATAAGTACAAGGACAGTATTATCAAAAACTATAGCAGTACTCAAGAAAGTCTGGTTACAGAGGTCTCAAAAAAAGTTAAAGAAAGCCTTTTAACCGGCTCCGGTGAAGAAGGTGTTATTGATTTATTAAGTAATGCCGGAACTTCAGGGAGCAGATATTGGTTTTTATATACAGCTTCAGGGGCGGTATTTGAAAAAGACTATGAAGAAACCAGGAAAATTAAAGGGAAAAGCGCATCGGAGTTAATTAAATTTTGGAAGCTTCAGGGAGGCACCGGTACGGAAGATTTTGAGAAGCTGCTTCTTCAGAAGAAAAATGGATCTTCTGTCTTTACAAAAAGTGCAGATTATGGAGAAGAGATTGTTTCAGTAAAGTATTTTATTGCAAATAATACCGGATACTTTTTAGGAATGTCAACACAACATCAGTATGTTTTGTATGTTGGAAGGGTCAATGAACATATTCTATATTTATATATATTTGCAGGTGCTGTCAGCCTGGCTCTTTTAGTCCTTGCTCTTTTTCTGTGCCTGACTTTGTATAAGGGTCAGAAGCGATGTGATAAAGCAAATAAAATAATAAAAGATAATAACTTCCACATTGAGGATCTTACAAAAAAGCTTGCCTCGAAAACCGATACAGTGAAAAAAGCGAGTATATTTGACGACCTGACAAAGCATTATAATAGGAAGTTCTTTTATAATTTGTTGTCCAAGATAAATGATGAACATTTTCAGCCCATAAGCATTGTTGTTTTGGATATCAATGGGATGGATAGGCTAAACCGAACAGCATATTACAGAACAGGTGATGAGGTTCTTGAAAAAACCTCCGGGATATTGCAAAGATTATGTTTAGATACAGATATTGTTGCCAGAACCGGCGGCGCTGAATTCAGTGTTCTTATGACAGTTACAAATATATCTGAAGCTTACGGGATAACAGAGAACATAAGACGTCAGTTTACAGGTCTTAATCATGCCGATTTGACGTTATCAATAGGCGTTGCTCAAATGCAACCGGAAGATAACAGCATTTTTAGCGCTTTGGACCGTGCACGTAAAAACTTGATTTTGGAAAAACTGAATGATAAAAACAGCAGCGATTATAGTATTATCGCAATGTTGATGGAAATACTCGGAGCTTATTCTCTTTCAACAGTTGCCCATTGTAACCGACTGAGAGAAAAAGCACTGATAATCGGGAAATCCCTTAGGTTGTCTAATTCAGAACTCTCACGTCTTGCAATAGCCGCTCAGCTTCATGATGTGGGGAAAATAGGTATTTCCGATACGATTTTGAACAAAAAAGAAATGCTTACAAGACATGAGAAAGATTGTATTTACAGGCATCCGGACATTGGGTATGAAATAATAAAATTGATTCCGCCTTTAGATGAGGTTGCTATTGATATCCGGCAGCATCACGAATTCTATGACGGCACCGGTTATCCCGCAGGACTTAAAGGAGAGGAGATTTCCCTCTGTGCCAGAATTATAAATGTTATCGATAGCTTCGATGCGATGACAAACAAAAGTGTATATGCTAAAGTGAAGACGCCGGAAGAGGCAATTGAGGAACTTCAGAAGAAAAGTTCCATTCAGTTTGATCCCCATATAGTAGATGTTTTTGTTAAAGTATTTAGCGACAATATAAAGGTAGGCAGTGAGATTGCATGATGAATATTTTAAAGCAGATTCTGAAGGATAAATTTGCATTATCAAAATATTTCTTATACTCAGTGATAGTTGCTGTTATCGATACTATAATTGTTTGGTTACTGACAAGGCAGAATTTGACTCACTTGGTTATGGCAAACACAATAGGCGTATCAATAGGCTTTGTTCTTCATTATTTACTATCTTCAAAATCAGTCTTCAAAACACGATACAGTGTTATAGGGTTTATTATCTATTTGGGGACTTTTTTTGTTGGCTTATTTGCTGCCAACTGGCTTATTTATGTATCTTACCAATACATCTTTGTTGATTATATGATGGATTTACGTATCTTGCTAAGCAAAGGAGTCTCAATAATAGTTCCGTTCTTTTTAATGTATTTTTTGAGAAGATATCTGTTTTTTATTCTTAATAGAAAGGAAGACAAATAGTGACATACAGTCAATACCGATTCAAATTTTATTTCAATGCAAGTCATGCAATATACCTGATGGGGCAATTGGGGGAGAGTCATCCTCACACATGGGAATTGATTATACATGGGGCCAAGATAACTGACGACTTTGCACCTTTTAATGAGATTGAGAAGAAGATAGAAGATTTTCTTTCACAATATCAGGATGTATTCATTAATACTGTACAGCCATTTACCACAATTAATCCGACACTGGAGAATATATGCACTCATTTTAAAACAAGTATTCAAGAGCTGCTTTACTTAAAGGGATGGCTTCTTCTTTCCATAGAATTAAGCGAAACGCCTACAAGGGCATATGTTATAAGTATGCATGATGAAGCCGAATCAAAAAAATCATATTATGAAAAAGCCGGCGCAGAAACATATCAGGATGTTGTGGACGAGCTTGTTTTTGAGAAGTTGGATTCCTTATTTGAAAACAGGGAAATAGCTGCCGAAAAAGATACTGACGGTGAACAAAAATAAAAAGACATATGAATTGCGGAAAATGTGACCTGCCATTTGAATTCCAATGTAAAATGTTTGACAGGTCACATATAGCATTAAATTTTATGATACCTGAAACTAAGGGTCTTTTTTTTCGTCTAATATTAAAGTAGGGCTCGGGGGTTACCGGGAACATGTACTGTATAGAAATTGTAATATTACATATCGGTTACTTTGCTGAAAGTACGGGGATAGTCTGGTAAAATAGGTTATACAATAGCCTGAACAATGGTTCAAGAAATCTAAAATAAGGTAAAAGTAAATGAGGTAGTGATTATGAAAAGAATTCGTGGCAGTAGATTTTTAATTAAGGCATTGGTTATACTGCTTATAGCATCTATAACATTTCCGGGAGCGGTTTATTCTCTGGAATCGGCCAAACTGATTGAAGACGGGCAGCACATTGGCCCCGGTACATATTATAGGAATATGAATTACATAACCCCTAACGGGAACTTTATGGTCAACATGATAGAGAGTAAATTCGATGACAAATATATCAGTGTAGAAGTTGCTGACAGCGGAAGCAGCCTGACCAACAAACCGGTGTCGTATCAGGCTTCGCTGAAAAATGATGAGAACAAGAGAGTAATAGGTGCAGTCAATGGAGATTTCTTTGACATGACGACAATAAAAGGGCTTACTTACGGTACCAGTATTATAGAAGGAGAAATCAAGACTGCAGTAAAGACTTCAACTATACTTGGAGTTACCGACAAGGGAGATTGCTTCATCGATACCTTGAATATGGAAGGGGCTGCCGCATATAAGTACATACAATATCCGGTAGACTCAGTAAACAGGCTCAGATGGGCGGATCAGACCGTTATTTACACTCCATTTTTCGGAAAGACAACAGTAAATACAGTTGCCGGGACTGATATCATAGTAAGAGGCGTTGAACTTCCGCTTAAAGCTGGGAAGAGATATACAGGCAAAATTGAAAAGATAATTCCGGACTCCAAAATCACAGAAATACCTTCAGACGGAGTGGTTATTTCCATGCCTGTCAAAGCCTTCAGGCAGCTTGCCGGAGTTCCTTCCGGTGCTGAGATGAGCTTTTATGTAGATTTTGACAAGAAAAACCTGGATTTTGCAGTATCCGGGGCGCCCAGGCTTCTTGAAGGGGGGCAGATCTCTGCGAAGGTAAAGGAAAGGGCAGATGCCTTGCAAAGGCACCCAAGGACTGCGATAGGCATAAAGGATAACAAGATTTATATGGTTACGGTTGACGGAAGGCAGCTTGGGTACAGCGACGGAATGACTCTTTATGAATTGGTGGAGTTTTTCTTGAGCCAAGGAGTGGAAAATGCCATCAATCTCGACGGCGGAGGGTCAACGGCCATGGCTGTAAGAAAGCAGGGTGATGCTGCTGCAAAGCTGGCAAACAACCCTTCTGACGGAAGGGAAAGATATGTGGGAAACTCAATACAGCTTGTATCTGAAGCACCGTTATCAGATCCTGCAATATTGAGATTCAAGGATACCAGTGTCAAGATATATAAGAACAGCTCCTTCAAGCCATCCTATTACGTTTTGGACAAGTATTACAATCTTCTGCCGGGAGATATGGGCAAAGTAAGGTTCGGAATTGATGTGAAGACATCAAAGATTGCTGCAGACGGCACATACAGCTCCGGCAGCCAGGCAGGCAAAGGGTATATATATGCTGCGTGCGGGGATACACAAAGCAAAATGCTTGTTGAAATAGTGGACAAGGTAAGCTCGCTTGCGGTAACAAATGATTTTGTGCTTCTTGATCCGGGAGAAAAGACACAACTGCAGGTAAAAGCCTTTGATGAAAACGGCGGGAATATTATAATAAGCCCCTCTGCTGTCAAGTGGACAGTTGAAGGTGAATTGGGAACGGTGGATAAAGATGGAGTTTTCACGGCAGGAAATAATAATGGACATGGTAAAATAACAGCTTCTGCAGGAACTGTCACAGCAGCCGTTGGGGCTAAGATAGGCAAGACTCCCGTAATTGTTGCCGACTTTGGAACCCTTGACAACGTGGAAGCAAAATTTATCAGAAGCAAGGCAGCTATAAGACATAATCAGAAGGGGGAACCGGTAAGGATTGGAAATATTTCCTTAAGACTTGATTATGATTTCCAAAATACTGAAGGTACGTCAGCCGCTTATGTAACCTTTAAGAAACCGGTAACAATTATAGGAAAGCCTATTGAGCTTGGAGTCTGGGTATATGGTGACGGAAGCAGCCACTGGATTAGAGGAAATTATATAAACTCGGCGGGAGAGAAAAAGGTATTTGATCTCACCAAGTCCGGAGGCCTTGATTGGAAGGGCTGGAAGTATGTATATGCTGAATTGCCGAAAGATGAGAAATACCCAATAGCCCTTGAGCAGATATACTTGGCCGAGACAGCTCAGGATAATAAGAATTCCGGCAGCATATATTTTGACGATGTAATGGCAATATACAAACTGGATAAAGACTATTACGATCCTGTGATAGTATCGGTACTGTCCGAAAGCAGTGAAGGGCTTCCCGGTCAGGCTCAGGAGATAGGTGTCTTTGCAGCTGACAGAGGTTACGGCATCGATCCTGCTTCCATAAAGATGTATATTAATGATTCTGCCGTAAAAGCCAGTTTTGAACCTGAAACAGGAAAAATAAGCTACATTCCTGCAAAGCCGCTTAAAAAAGGTGAATACAAGGTGAGAATATCATTGAAGGATAAGATAGGGCATTCCCTGAATCCGGAATATGCCTATACCTTCACAGTCAAGTAAGAGAAGAACGAGGACACGGGGACGTTTCGCGTGTCCCACTGGAAGTGGGACAGGGGAAACGTCCCCGTGTCCTTTTTTCGTAACCTTACTTCTTTACCGCTTCAAGCCTGTTTATCTTTATCCCCTTTTTAATGAACTTCTCTTCATATTCCGTGGTGATATTCCCGGGATAATCCTCATTGTGAAGGTCGTAAGTCAGATCAAGTATTTCAAAGCCGGAGGCCTTGAATTCATTTATAGAAAAATCAAAAAGCTCTCTGCTGTCTGTTTTGAATTCTATTCTTCCTCCATTTTTCAAAAGGGTTCTGTACTTTCCCAGGAAGAGCCTGTGAGTCAGCCTTCGCTTGGCATGCCTGACCTTCGGCCACGGATCGCAGAAGTTTATATAGAAAGTGTCCACTTCAGAAGGTTCGAAGGCATCCTCAATGTCCAAAATGTTATAAGGTATAAGAATTACGTTTTGAAGCTCCATTTCAAGCACTTTACTCAGAGCTGAGAGAATTATCTCATGCCGGAGGTCTATTCCAATGAAATTTATATCTCTGTTAAGCAATCCATTTGTTGATATGAATCTTCCCCTGCCCATGCCAAGTTCTGCGCGTATCGGAGCATCCTCTTTATTGCCCGTTCTCCTTGAGAAGTATTCATTCCAATTGCCCTTGTATTCCCCCGGACGGAATATGACGATTTCATCATATTGCTTTATAATCTCAAGAGCTTTGGGATTATTTCTTATTCTCATTTGTCTTCTCCACCTGCCTGCCGTAGTTATATTACAATTATTATTTATAGTAAGAGCATTGTCAATGTATCACACAATACATTGCTTTGTATTACAAAAATAATTATATCAGTTGTTATTAAAATAACATAAAAAGCAATAGACAAAAGACATTTTAGTATGTTACCTTAAATATAAATAGAAGAGGAGGTGTTATAGTGAAAAAAATGCAATTGTCCACTAAAATCTTGATTGGCCTTGCTGCAGGTATACTTGCAGGT
>ENA-UPXM01000779-UPXM01000779.1-activated-sludge-metagenome-genome-assembly--contig:-NODE-779-length-44620-cov-35.329384_pt1 | contig 44620 bp, 36 predicted proteins | sample MGYA00238178_ERZ772708 | MGnify/ENA primary metagenome ERZ772708 (study PRJEB29002, sample SAMN05720212) | activated sludge metagenome | isolation source: anaerobic digester from wastewater... | reverse complement strand
TTATTGCTCTGGGGAAGCAATTATTGCTCTGGGGAAGCAATTATTGCTCTGGGGAGAAAAGTTTAGCAATGTTGCTCTGGGGAGGCAATGTTGCTCTGGGGAGGGAATGTTGCTCTGGGGAGGGAAAGTTGCTCTGGGGAGTTAAACTTGCTCTGGGGAGGGAAAGTTGCTCTGGGGAGGCAATGTTGCTCTGGGGAGGGAATGTTGCTCTGGGGAGGGAATGTTGCTCTGGGGAGAAAAATTGCACAGGGGTAGAAATAGAAAAGAGAAAAGATTAGAATAAAATAAAAATATGCAAGTATCGAAAAATACTTGCATATTTTTATTATGAGATAGGAGTTAAATTTTATTATTTCAGTTTTTTATTCATGTCGGAGGGCTTCGATGGGGTCTAGGCGTGCAGCTTTGAGAGCTGGAAAGTAGCCAAAGATAATTCCAATGGTGGCTGAAAATATAAAAGCGATGAAGACAATGTTAACATCAAATACAAAAGGAACTTGGAGTATGTCTCGTAATGCAAAGGAGACACCTAGTCCTAGAAAGATGCCAACAATTCCTCCAAATAAGGAAAGTACAACAGATTCTATGAGAAATTGTAATAAAACTTCGCGTTCTAGTGCTCCGATGGCAAGACGTGTACCAATTTCTCGAGTTCGTTCTGTAACAGAAACGAGCATAATGTTCATAATTCCAATGCCTCCAACTAGAAGGCTGATAGCAGCAACTGCACTGAGAAGCATGGTAAGAACTTGTGTAGTACCTGATACCATTTCGATAATTTCTTTCATGTCCATTACGTAAAAATCGTCTTCTTTTCCTTCTGCAATGTTCCGACGGCTACGCATAAGCCATTCAATTTCTTTTTTAGCTTGTTCTGTTTGGTCTTCGTTTCGAACAGATACTTGAATGTGACGTACGTCTCTATTGCCTGAAAATCGGCGGTGGAGTGTTTTGATGGGAATAAGTACGACATCGTCTTGGTCTGAACCCATACTACTTTGCCCTTTGGCTTTGAGAACTCCAATGATTTTACATGATACATTTTTTCCGATACGGACTGTTTGATTGAGTGGGTTTGCATTGGCAAAAATTTTTGTTTTTACAGTATCTCCAATGATGCAGACTGCTGTGCCAGCGGCCATTTCGTTTTCGTAAAAAGAACGTCCATATTGAATTTCACGATTTGTTATTTGTATATAGTCATCATTGGTTCCTATGATAGAGGTAGACCAGTTTTCATTTCCTAAAACAACAAGTGCACCTGTTTGAGCTACTGGTGCTACTGCTGAAAGAAGAGGTATGTTTCGTATGGCTTCTACATCTTCTAGATCAAATGGTTTTGCTCCCATTCGCCGTCCTGGTCCCATTCGTCCACCTGGACCAATCATAAGCATGTTACTACCCATGCTAGAAATTTGTTCTTTGACTTTTGCTGTGGCACCTTGGCCAAGGGTAGAGATAGTGATGACAGATGCAACTCCAATTACAATACCTAGGATAGTTAAAAAGGATCGCATTACGTTTCTACAAATGACGCCCAATGCCAGTTGGATTGTATTCCAAATCATTATGTTTTTCCTAATTATTGTTATGTTTTACGTGTTTATTTGGCATATGTTTTTCCTAATTATTGTTTGTTTTGAAGGATTTATTAGGATTTATTTAGTAAGTGTTTCTTTTGTTTCCATATTACTTTGTTCTGATGACTGTTTTTGAGGGGTTTGGTAATTTTCAGTAGTTTCTTCTAGGGAGATAAGACCATCTAAAAAGTGAATGATGCGTTTTGCGTATTGTGCCATATCTCGTTCGTGGGTTACCATGATGATGGTAATTCCTTGTTCTCTGTTGAGTCGACAGAGAAGTTCCATGATTTCACGGCTACGTTGTGTGTCTAGGTTTCCTGTTGGTTCGTCTGCCATAAGTGCTTTGGGATGAGTAACAATAGCACGTGCTATGGCAACTCGTTGCTGTTGTCCGCCTGAAAGTTCTGCTGGTGTATGTGTTTCCCAGCCAATTAGTCCGACTTCATTTAAAGCATAAAGGGAGCGGAGTTCTCGTTCATGAGCAGACATGCCACGATAGATAAGTGGTAGTGCAACATTGTCTAGAGCACTAGTTCGATTGAGTAGATTGAATCCTTGGAATACGAAGCCGAGGTAATGGCGACGCAATAAGGCTCGTTGTTTTCTAGAGAGTTTATTGACTTCAACTCCTTGGAATTTATATACGCCATCTGTTGGCACGTCTAAGCAACCTAGGATGTTTAAACAAGTGGATTTGCCTGATCCTGATGGTCCCATGACTGCAACAAAATCTCCTTGTTGAATAGTAAGGTTAATTCCACGCAAAGCATGTAAGGCAACAGAGCCACTTCCATATACTTTATGTACATTCTGGAGTTCTATTAGAGCATGTTTTTGTTCCATATAAACTCCTTATCTTATCTATTTCGTTTTCTGTTGTTATTAGAATCAATATCAGTTACGAGTTTCATTCCTGGTTTGATATTGCCTTCAAGTATTTCTACCATGTTTCCTGTAGAATCTCCCACAGTTACCCAATATTCTTTAAGTTCGTCATTTTCTAATGCATATACGCAACGTTGCCCCTCTGTGTTTCTTTGTACTTCTGTATTAGTAGCGGAACCTCGCCTTCTAGGATGGCGTGGCATCAGAGAATCTAGAATTCCACCTTTTTTTTCTTCTGTTTTTTCTACAACTGGCGGCATAAAGCGTAGTGCTGCTACAGGGACGAGTAGGACGTCTTGGTCATGTCGGACAGTGATTTCAATATTAGCTGTCATTCCAGGGCGGAGGAGTAAGTCGTTATTTTCCACTCGTAAGATAGTTTTATAGGTAACAACACCGTTGACTGTTTCTGCACCGTATCGTATTTGAATAATTTCACCTTCAAATTTTCGTTTGGGGAATGCATCGACTGTGAATGTAGATTTTTGTCCTTCTGTGATTTTTCCAATATCTGCTTCGTCGATGTCAACGTGAAGTTCCATTTTTTTTAAATCTTCTGCAAGTGTAAATAACACAGGAGCTTGGAAGGAAGCTGCTACTGTTTGACCAATTTCAATGGATCTTGTCAGTACTATGCCTCTGATAGGAGAACGAATGACTGCTTTTTTTAGGTCTGTTTCCTGCGATTCTAATGTTGCCTCAGCTTGCATGACAGAAGCTTCTGCAGCTACTTTTTCTGCTTTAGCTCTTTCAAATGCTGCTTCTGCAGAATTGATTTCTGTTTCTGAAGTGATTTTGCTTTTGATAAGTGCTCGCAGTCGACGAAGTTCTAAGTCTTTTTCTTTTAATGTGGCTTCTGCTCGTAAAACTGAGGCTTTAGCTGAAGCAAGAGATGCACGACATTGTGTAACATGGGCTTTTAGTTTTTCTGTATCTAGGATTGCAAGGACTTGATCTTTTTCTACGATATCATTGTAATCTACATTAAGTGTTCGTATGATCCCTGATAATTCGCTACCAACGTCTACTTGATTTGTTGGTTCTAATGTACCAGTAGCTGTAACATGTAGTAACATTTCTCCCAGTACTGCTTCTTGTGTTATATATTTTATTTTTTCTGGTGTTTTTGCTTGTTGTGTATATTTATAATAGCCTCCTCCTATAGCTCCTAGGAGTATGAGGAAAAAAATAATTTTTTTAATTCTTTTACGTCTACCACGTTTAGAAAAATTTAGTTCTAGTTTATTGGCAATGTCCTCATCTATTTTCAGTTTATTGGCAATGTCTTCCTCGGTTTTCGAAGATTTTTTCATAATGTAATCCTTTGTAAGTACAATGACTTAATCAAAATTAATATAAATTTCTTTTTTGTTTCCTATTTTTTTTAATTATAATGGTTTAAGAAAAATTTATACTAACTTTTTTTGTTTCTTATTTTTAAAATTATAATGGTTTAAGAAAAATTTATACTAACTTTTTTTTCCGCTCCCATTTTTTTTTAGGAAGGATGATAGGTTTATTTTTTAATGTAAGACATGTTTTCCCAAAGTTCTTTTCTATATCATGTAGGAAGTTGGGTGCCATATTTACATAAAATTGTTCAGATACGTGAATTTTTGTAGGATTGCCGTTGATTTCGAATTCTAAGTATGTGCGACAATTTCCATGATGTTTTGTAATGATGCTTTTTAATGTTTCCAAATCTTGTTCTGTTGTTGTTTCTTGGAGTTGAATCGTCACGGTTTCTGTTTGTTTTTTAATTCCTTCATCTGCACTAAATACGTCATCAACGATTAATTGTATGGAATCTTCTACTTTTTCATCTTGGTGTGCCAATAAAAAGACGATTTTATCTTGTACTAAAGTATCTTGATTTTTTTCATACATGTCTGGGAAGCATGTAAATAGGCAAGTACTTGTTCCATCGTCTAATGTAGCACGAGATATCATTTTTCTTCCTTGCAATTTACCTTGTTTAATTTGTGTTTCTCGTAATGAGGTGATCATTCCAGCAACAAGGATAGCAGACCTACTTTTTGGATTTAGATTTTGAATAGGAGTAGTGAGCATAGAAAGATAATGTTTCCATTTTTCTAAGGGGTGGCTTGTCATATAAAATCCAATAATTTCTTTTTCATATTGTTGTTTTTCTTTATCAGTCCATTCTGGGATATCGGGATATTTTTCTTGTTGCTGTAAACTTTCCATGTCTTCTATGATGTCGCCAAAATCAAAAAGATTCATTTGTAAGCTATCTTGCTCTTTTTGGATATTAGCACCAATTTTTAAGGCATCTGGAATGACTGCCATAATTTGGCTACGATGTTTTCCAAATCCGTCGAGTGCACCACTTTTTGTTAGGGATTCTAGTACTTGTTTATTGACAAGGCGTGTGTCGATGTTTTCGCACATGTGATAGATGGATTCAAATTTGCCTACTTTTTTTCTTGCTGTTTCAATGGGTTCAATGGCTTTTTCTCCTACACCTTTTAGTGCAGCAAGACCAAATCGAATTCCATCTTTTGTAGGAGTGAAATCACCGTTGCTTTCGTTGATGTCAGGAGGCAATAGTTTGATGTTTATGTCTTCACATTCATGAATGTATTTGACGATTTTGTCAATGTTTTGGCATTCGTTTGTCATTAAAGATGCCATAAATTCTTTTGGGAAGTGGGCTTTTAAGTAAGCAGTTTGATAGGAAACGAGTCCATATGCAGCACTGTGGGATTTATTAAAACCGTATCCTGAGAATTGTTCAATATTTTCAAAGATAGCTGTGGACAATTCTTCACTTATATTATGAATTTGTTTTGCACCTTCAATGAATTTTGATTTGTAAGAAAGCATGATGTCGAGTTTTTTCTTACCCATGGCTTTTCGAAGGAAATCTGCTTCTGATAAAGTAAAACCAGATAAAGTGCGTGCAATTTGCATAACTTGTTCTTGGTACAGAATTACGCCATATGTTTCTTCTAAGATGTCTTTTAATATAGGATGCATATAGTTAGGAGTTTCTCTTCCATGTTTACAATCGCAATATGAATCAACCATTCCGCATCCTAGAGGTCCTGGACGAAAAAGTGCAACAAGAGCGATTAAGTCTTCAAATCTATCGGGACGCATTTTTTTTACAAGGTTTGTCATTCCATCAGATTCTAATTGAAACACTCCTTTTGTTTCGCCTTGGCATAACATATCATATGTGGCTTTGTCATTTAAAGGAATTTTATCGATGTCAATGTCTATTCCTTGCGTTTTTTTTATCATTTTTAAGTTATTTTCAATGACAGTTAATGTGCTTAATCCTAAAAAGTCCATTTTTAGTAAGCCAAGGTCTTCCATGTGTTCTTTTTCATATTGTGTAGATATTAAACCTTCATTTGTTTTATATAATGGACAATATTCTGTTAAGTCTTGGTCTGAAATGATGACACCGGCTGCATGAGTTCCTGGTTGGCGGTTGAGTCCTTCTAGTTTAATGGCAATGTCTATAATTTTTTTTGCGTTTTCGTTTTCCTCATATGTTTGTTTAAATTCTTCAGATTCTAATGCTTTTTCGAGTGTGATATTTAAGTCGTTTGGCACTTTTTTAGAGAGCGTGTCGCATTCTGCTAAGGAAATTTCTAATACTCGTCCCACATCTCGAATAACGCCTCGTGCGGCCATAGTTCCAAAGGTAATAATTTGAGATACTTGTCGTTCCCCATATTTTTTAGTGACATAATCAATAACTTCACCTCGTCGTACTGTTTCAAAATCAATATCAATATCAGGCATTTCATTTCGACCTTCATTTAAGAATCGTTCAAAAAGAAGGTTGTATTTTAGGGGATCTAAATTCGTAATGTATAGTGAATAGGAGATAATACTGCCTGCAGCTGAGCCACGTCCAGGTCCTACAGAAATGTTTTGGCAACGTGCATAATTGACAAAATCCCAAACAATAAGAAAATAAGTTGCAAAGCCCATTTTGCAAATTACATTAAATTCCATTTCAAAACGCTCGCGAACGGTGGGTGTGATTTCACCGTATCGTTCTTTTAATCCTTTTTCACAAAGAATGCGAAGGTATTCTTCATTTGTCAAGTTATCTGGACAAGCAAAAAAAGGTAGGTGGTTTTCGCTTTTAGGAAATTCTAAGTTTACTTTGTCAGCAACGGCTACTGTGTTTTCTGCTGCTCTTGGAAAGTCTTGAGATTGTTGGTACATTTCTTCTGATGTTTTCATGTAGTATTCTTGTGTTTGAAAACGGAATCTGTTTGGATCATTAATCGTAGTGGCAGTTTGGATGCACAATAATATTTCGTGGGCGTACCAATCTTCTTTTTTTAAGTAATGAACGTCATTCGTAAACACTAAGGGGATATTGAATTCTTTTGATAAAAATAATAGTCCTTGGTTTGCTATTTCTTGGTCTTCTAATTTATTTCGTTGGAGTTCAATATAAAAATCATCTCCCATGAGATCACGATAAAAAGCAATGCTTTCTCGTGCTTTTTGCATATCTTTTTTCAAAATATTTTGGCATGCTTCAGAGGCTAGACAACCAGATAAAATAATAAGACCTTGGGAATGTTTGGCTAGTAATTCTTTGTCAATGCGAGGTTTATAGTAAAAGCCAGATAAGAATGCTTCAGATGATAAAATCATTAAATTACGATATCCTTCGTAATTTTTTGCTAAAAGGGTAAGGTGATAGCGTTCTTTATCTTTTTCTAGCATTGAATTGGGGGCAATATATGCTTCGTAGCCAACAATGGGTTTGATGCCCATTTTTTGGCAAGCATTGTAGAATTCTAATGCTGCAAATAAATTTCCATGGTCTGTCAAAGCCAAGGCAGGCATTTCATATTCTTTTGCTGTACGAACTAAATCTGGAATTTTAGCAGCACCATCCAATAAACTATAATGGCTATGCACATGTAAATGTACAAATGGTCTTGTCATAATGTCAACTTTCTTTCTATATTTTCTTACTTACATCTTAGAGTAAACAAAAATTAAATTTCATAATCTTGCTATTTTTATAACTAAATTATGAAAATAGTCTTGCTATTCCATCTTGTTGCGACTGTTCGCCTAATAATACGATTTTTATTCTAGAATGTTTTATCCTTATACTTAAAAATTTTTTCCATCATGTTTTAAAAAAAAGTAGTTCATTTTATTTTTTAAATATCAGCTTTACTTTCTATATTTTCTTATATAGAGTAGACAAAATTTAGGTAAACAAATTTTTCTTATATTTTAAGTAAATATAAGTTAGGTAGACAAATTTTTCTTAATTTTAGGACAAATAAAAACAGAATTCCAAATTTTAGCCATTTCTATTACTAAATTATGAAAATGTTTTGTTCGTGTTATTAAATCTTGTTGCGACTGTTCACCTAATAATACGATTTTTTGTTCTAGAAAGTTTTGTTCCCATACTTGGAAAAATTTTCCCATCATGTTTTGCAAATTGTTAATTTCGTTTTCTAAATGTGAAAGATTTTCTAGTGTCGCATGGTTGCTCATGGCAGTATTTTCCATGCTATGTTTAATTTCATCTACAAAGCTAACAAATTCTAATACATTGTTGTATTCTAATGATGTAGCATGTGAAATTTTTGAAATATTTGTAGAAACTTGTTTAGCACCAGAAACAATTTTTCGCAAACTTACACCAGCTTGAACAGCAAATCCTGCACCTTTATCAATTTCTTGGATTCCTTCGCTCATAGATTGTACAGCTCGTGCTGTTTTCCCTTTGATGGAGGATAAGTTTTCTGCAATTTCTTTTGTAGCATGCGTTGTTTTTTCTGCTAAACTACGAATTTGATCTGCAACAACGCCAAAGCCACGGCTATGTTGACCAGCTCGTGCAGCTTCAATAGCAGCATTGAGAGCCAATAAGTTAGTTTGGTCTGCAATATCTTCAATCACCGATATAATATCAACGATAGTTTCTGCACTTTTGCCTAATTCTTCAATGACAACAGCAGATTTAGACATAGTTTGTGTAATTTTGTTCATATGGCGGATGATTTGTTGAACAATTTCACCGCCACGTTTGGCATCTTCTTCCAAAGCATTGGAAGTCACTACAGATGCAGATGCATCATGTTCGACAATTTGCACAGAATTTGCAATTTCAGATAAGGAAGTTTTCATTCCATCGATTTTATTGTTTTGATCAGACAACGTTAAGACTAACGAATCTAAACAACATTTCAAGTTTTGTTGTTCTTCTAAAAAACAACGATAGATTCGATGGCTTTCATTCATTGTATTGGTTAAAGAATGTTTTCTTTGCGTGCGAAGTTGTATATATTCGCTCCACTGTTGACTAAATACATCTAAAACTGCAAATTGACGTTGTACTTCTGTTGTAAATTTTTCTTGCCATGCTTTGAAATTGGCAATGTATAAACTTTCTACATACATTCCCAGCCACATGGAAAAAACATAAAGAAATAAACTTACCACGATAAGAAAGAAAAAAATACGAATCCAATATTGGACGATGTTTATGCCCAACAATAGACAAAAACAAGCAAATGAAAAAAGAAAACAAACAAATAGTGCTATAAAAATAATCCATGTAATTTTTTTAGGAAGACGAGATAAAAATTTTGAAAATGGCAACATTATTCTATCTCCTAAATACTTTCAGACTCCAACATGGCTTTTAAAAAATGATAATTCACTTTGCCTGTTCCTAGCAAGGGGATCTCATCTATTTTATATATTGTTCTGATATTATGTAAACCGCTTAAACCAGCATTTCTAATGCATTGATTTACGAATCCTCTATCTAGATCTACAACGCTAAATAAAATAATTTCTGGATTTTCTTCTGAATTTGTGCTTTCCACTGCAATTTGTGGTACTTCTGCATCAGGATCTCCACAATGAGGGAGTAGAGCCTCTTCAATAGCTGGTAGAGAAATCATTTCTCCTGCAATTTTAATAAAACGTTTTAAACGACCAGCAAAAAATAATATATTATTTTCATCTTCATATACTAAATCGCCAGTGTTGTACCATTGTTTTCCTTCAAATTCAATAAAAGGTGATTGTCCCTGATAATTAATATAGCCTTCAAAAACAGAATCACCACGGAGAATCAATCGTCCTATTTCTTTCACGGGAACTCGCTCTATTTTATCTACATGGATAATGGCATATTCAAATCCAGGAGCAATGTTTCCTAAAGAACCACGTACAATATTATTTTCATGATTTAAACTAATTACAGGCGAACATTCAGTAGCACCATATCCTTCTAAAATAATAGCATGAGGAGCTAATTGTCTCATTTTTTCATACAATGCATCAGAACATTTTTCTGCCCCTGTAACAATAAGACGCAAATATTGAATCTGTTTCTTTGTAATGACTCGGAGCAAGGATTGGACAAATGTAGGGGTACTGATTATCCCACTTGTTTTGTATTCTTCTATGCATCGTGCAATGTAAAATGATTCTGTGGGATTGGCATGATATACTGTACGTATTCCCATAATCAATGGATATACAGTTGTAATAGACAATCCAAAAGAATGGAAAGGTGGCAAAATTCCCATTAAAATATCATTTTGTTTGATAACTACCATACCATGCAAAGATGCAAGGTTAGACATGATGTTTTTATGAGTCAGAGGCACAGATTTTGGGGTACTTTCTGAGCCACTTGTGAATAAAATTGTAGCTATATTAGCAATTTTTGCTTTATATAACGAACGCCAACAAAAACGAGATCGTAAAAAAGCTGATAATTTAGAAAATTTTCCAATTTTTGTACTTATATCTTCCAATGCAATGAAATAATCTTCAAGCCCTTCAAATTTCAAGCCTTGTGTTTGCAATTTAGTTAATAATGTTCTTGATGTTAAAATATGTTTTGTTCCTACATTATCTAAACAAAAACGCATATTTTTAGAACCTGTTGTCCAATTGACCATTACAGGTACTTTCCCAGAAAACATCACAGCTAAATATAAAATATTTGCAATGACTCCAGCTGGCATCATGACTCCTACAGTATCTTCGGGAAATTTTTGAATGAGTGGACGTAAAACCATTACAAATAAAAGAATGTCTCTATATGTTTTTACTCCGCTGATTTGATCAGCTATAATAGCACGTTTAGGATATTTACGAGCCATGTCTAAAACTGCATATGCAATGTTTTCTGCTTTTGGAACAACAACTCGTTCGTCCATATTTTCCCAAGTTGCAAACCATTCTTTAGGAACAGGATGAAATACAAGTGGTCCTGTTGCTATAAGATTGTTCGTTGTTGCAAACATGGCATCTGCCACTGTAACATAAGAATCTGTATTTGCTGGTGGAGTTCCAAATTCTTGCGAAATCCACACTGCCATTTCTGAAATAGCAATACTATCCATGCCTAAATCGCCTGCCAATTTCATATCTGGTGTAATGTTTTTTTGGCCAATCTTTTCCTGTAAATATTTTAACACTTCTTGTTGGGATCTGATAGGAATGGAATCTAGATCTATGTCTCTTTTTTCCTCACTTTGGCGTTCTGGTAGAGCATGTGTTTTTTCAAATTTCCAAAAATAATAGGGTACATATGTATTTGCTTGGTTTTCAGCATTGTAAAAATCTTCTAAATAACGATTAATTGTTAAACGATCGCCATCCCTTGGAAAGTCTTCTGGTTCTACAAATTCAAATCTCAAAGCACGTCGTGGAGCGAAAAAGATCAAGTTCCCTAATAAAATTTTAAATCCACGTAGAAATCCCTTGATTAAATGTGGTTTTACATTTTGCCCCCAACTAAACATGCTTCCCCAAAAACCATTTTGTCGAATAATAACAATACGAATGTTTTTATTTTTTTTCAAAATATCTTCCACGGCACTAGTTGCACCAATGATTTCTCTATGTTGTCTTTTTAATCGTCCTGAAGGAAATAACAACACATTTTTACCATTTTCCAGATCCTTGATGCATTCATTTAATACAGCTTCCACTTTAGCTTTTGCTTCGGGAGCAGAAATACACATATCTGGAATAGTACGAACTTTATATCGTTTTGCAATATCACGAATTAGTGGGAAATCTACATTATTTGCATCTGCTATAGCACGAGGCCAAAACTTCTTAAATAAAATTGAAAAAATTATAATTGAATCTATTAACGCCACATGATTGGGTAAAAATAAAATGCCTTTATTTCCTTTTTCTAAAATTTTTTCCTTGCCAATGCAAGTAATTTTATATCTTAATCTGATTAGTAATGATCCAAAAAACACAAACAAACGTTCAAAAAGATACATGCACAAAACTCCTAAATTTTTCATAAAGAAAATTTTTGAATTTTTTATAAAAATTAGTAATATATAATAATAATGTGATCATTTCATTTTTATATTGAAAGTTATCATAAAATTATTGTACCATATTTTATCATATTTTATTATAAAAACACAATTTTATTTTATAGGTTTACTTCATGAGCATAAGAAAAAAAATAAAACGAATGCGAAATAAAATTTTAATTTCGTTAGCAAAATACACAGTTCCATATATATATATTTTGTATATTAAATTTGTTTGGGCAACAAGTAAAATTATTACTGAATTAGATGTTATTGATAAAATTTACGAACAAGAAGATAAAAGAGTAGTGGCTCTCCTTTGGCACCAAGATGTTTTTTCTGTGGCTTGGGCATATCGAAAGTATGAACCAATTACTATGGCAAATGTAGGAGATAGTGGGGAAATCATATCAAAAATTTTGCAACTTTGTGGATATACTTATATATGGCGTGGTGGTTCTAGTAAATCTAGAAAACGAAAAGTAAAAATTTTAGACCAATTTATCAAAGATTATAAAACAAATGCCAATCGAGTGGTGGGGCTAACTGTAGATGGATCTTCTGGCCCAGTTTTCCATCTAAAACGTGGTGGTCTTGTTATCTCTCAACAATGTCGCGTTCCTATGATAGTAATTCGTATTTGGCCAAAAAAAAGAATTCATTGTCCTACTTGGGATAAAATGGTGATTCCAAAACCATTCAATGTTATTAAAATAAAATGTGTTGGACCATATTATATTGAGCCTACTACAACAGACGAAGAATTTGAAGCTAAACGAGTGTTTATAGAAAATGAACTTTTGGAACTTACTTATGAAATGGCAATGGATATTGATAAAAAATTTCCCTCTGTTCTTGCCAAACAGTTTCCAGAAGGTTGGGAACCTCAATGGACAGTAGGACAAAATCACTCGGAAGAACCGCCTATCAGCTGGAAATTAGAACCTATAGAAATACAGCCAAATAACGAAGAACAAGATAGTAGCCAAGAAGAAGAAACTGAAAAAACAGACACTTCTAGCACTGAAAATAACATACAAAATAACAATCTTGAACATAAAGAAAATGAAGAATGAAATGGATACAATGCATTCTTTTTGTCTTATTAGGAGTATGTTCTTTTTGTAAAGGATTTTTCTACGAAGCACCAGAATATTATCAACTCATACAAAGACGATATTTTTCTTCTTTATCTGTAAAAAAAACGTTACATTCAACAAGATGTCCTTTACAAGAAAATCCTACTATTCCTAAAATAGAACAATTCATACAAAAATTCCCTGATACTTGGAAATACTATGAATATATGCTTTATATACAAGAACAATATTTACAACAAGGTAATATAACAGCCTGTTTACAATGTTATCAAAAAGCAATGCAACACACAGCATTTTCAACCCAAAAAGATTACTACACGTACTATACAGGCAAACAATTTCAAAAGTACCATTATAATCAACAAGCAAACAATCTTTTTCAAACAATTAAAAGTAATATTGGGATTCCCATAAATATAAAACAAAATAAATAGGCAAAGAAAGGATTTGGTATACAAAATGGCATCAAACGAAGATATACCAGATAAGGAACCTATTGTTCCCCAATCCATGCAAGTGAGAAAACTACTGTTTTTTCAACAAGACTCAGAAATACTTTTACAAGATCGCTATTTACTCAAAAAGAAAATTGGCAGTGGTGGAATGGGAGAAATATTTAAAGGCATTGACATAAAAAATAATAATTTTGAAATTGCAGTCAAACGACTTTTTAGCTCAGAGCCAATAGCTAGACAACGATTTGAACGTGAATATCAATTGCTTACAAATATTCAACATCCAAATTTTGTACAAGCATACGACTATTTTGAATATAATGGCGATTGTTACATGGTTTTAGAATTTGTCCATGGAGAAACATTACGAGGAATCTTAGAAGCAGATCAAGCCATATTTACATTAAGTGATCAAATCATTATTGCCATTCAGCTTGCACAGGCTATTGATGCTCTGAATTCTACAGGTGTGATTCATCGAGATATTAAGCCTAGTAATATCATGATTAACCTACAAACTGGTAATGTAAAACTCTTAGATTTAGGAGTAGGAAAAAATATTTATGAAAATACACACCTGACTCAAACAGGCGTAGGCGTTGGGTCTATTGCATATACAAGTCCAGAACAATTATCAGGTGAAGATAGTAATCAAATGGATATCTTTTCCTTAGGAGTTACATTATATCAATTTTTTGCTTGGGAAACTCAATCTCCCTTTCAAGGAACATCATATTATACAACTGCAATGAAAATTGTAGAATATAATCCACCTCCATTACTGGAAGTAATAGAAGCATCAAAACCAAATTTAACGAATACAGAGCGAGAAATATATCAATTATTATCTGAAACTATTCAAATAGCATTAGAAAAAAAACCAAGACTTCGATGGGGCAATGGAAATCTTTTAGCTAATAAATTGCAGGAAATTTATCATTTATGGGCTAAAAATCAAACTTCATACACTTCACAAGAATGTCAATATCATGATGGTGATAAATATAAACCAGAAGATTTAAAAGAAGCAACTTATACTGGACGTGACTTTCTTGTAAAAACAATTGAAAAAAGTATTTTAAATGTTCCCCAAACTCTTGAAAAATTTATTTTAGTTATTGGAGAGGATGGATTAGGAAAAACAAGGCTTTTAGAAGAATTACAAAAACGATTCGCTACGAAAAAATTACATTTCGTTATATTTCATTATTCATTCGAAACAGAGCCAGACAAACCTTTTCAACCTATTGTCAAATTATGCTTTGACATGTTCCAACAATTAAATATCCTCAAAAAAGATGACTATATTTATGAATGTCCTATTAATTATAGAGCAGATTATATTGAATCGTATTTCTGTTTAGCAGATGAAGCAACTATGATGGATATTTTTGTGGATTCTAACCAAGATAGCTATTTTGCAGGTGTAGGATGCTATATTCGAGCTCATGCAAAAACGCAACCCTTATGTATTATATTAGACAATATCCATTATTTAGACAGAAGAAGTGCTGATTGGCTTCAATATTTTTTTTATTCTCTAAAAGAAAACGATAACATAATAATATTAGCAACATATCGTGGAGATGACCAAGCTGGAGAAAATAATATACAAAGGATTTTGCCATCTTTGCGTTCTAGAAAAAATTTCCAAGAATACACATTACAGCCGCTCTTAAATAGAAATATTGTTGCTTATATTCAATCTATTTTAGATCCTGTTGAACTTTCTTCAGATGATATAGTCACTATCTTTAAAATCACTCAAGGAAAGCCTTATTTAATTAATGATTTTCTATTTAATTTAGCAAGCAACAATCAAATTACTTGGGAAAATCAAAAATGGCATCTTGACTTCGATCAAGGAAGTCTTAGCAAACCTCCTAAAGCTTTAGAAGAGCAACTCATTCGTGATTATGTTAAGTTGCCGAAATATCATAGACAAATATTAGAGTGGATTTCACTTGCAGAATTTCCATTGTCTTTCAATATACTTTGCGTACTTACAGATTTAAAAATCACTCATTTACCATATATTTTAGGCGATTTGCTCAAAGAACGTTATATTATAGAAGTAGGTGAGACTACAGAAAAAATCTATGACATCTCCAGCAATAATATTTCCCATGAAATTGTTCAACAACTAGATTTTTCTAGTAAGAAAAAAATGCATCTGGAATTGGCTAAACTGCTTGAAAAAGAAAAAGATAATCTTCAATTATATAGACGAGCAGCTGTAAATTACTATGAAGGTGGCGATTATAAAAAAGCAATTACGATATATTGGGATGCTGCAAGAATATTTTGGAAAGAAAAACAATTTAACCAAAGTATCCAACTATATAAAAATGCTGTTACATTAGGACGCGAAACAGGGTTGAAAGATTTATGCACCCTTTTAGTAGAATTTGCATATCAACTCTATGAAATGAATGACTACCAAACAGCACTCGACCATTTTCAAGAAGCAAGCATGTTAGAAGTTAAAGATAAAAGTGAACAAATTCGAAAAGGGAAGGGAATGTGCTTATATGGCTTGCGTAAATATGAACAAGCTCAAAAGGAACTTAAAAATATTGAAAGCACACAAGATCATGAAGACTTAGATATTCTTTTAACACTTGCCTCTTTAGAACTTTCTAAATATAATGTAAAAAAAGCATCTCAACATTTAGAAAAAGCAAAAGAACTAATACCTCAAAATGCTTCTGACAGTATCATTGCAACGTATAAAAAAAATGAGGCTATTTTAAAATTTTACCAAGGAGAATGGTCTGAAGCAGAATCTTTATTTGATGAAGCAGAGCAACTTTCTCTCTGGTTGCCCACAAACCAACAATATATGGAAATTGTCCTTGGACGTTCTTATCTTACAAGCTATGTATATGGTTCAAATATTGCGTTAGATACTTTGCTTTCTGTGATTGCTTATGGAGATGAGACGGAAGATTTTTTTCTTCAATTTCAATCGAACTACTTAGCTGTTTTAGCAAGTTTAGACCAAGGAAAAATTCAGGATGCACAAAAATACTCTGAACGACTCTTGCAAATCAATCAAAAAAAGGGCAGTCGCCGTCATCAAAGCTATGCTATTCTTGCCAAAGGATTGTGCGAACTTGCAAATATTAAAAATCAAAATGCAAATGTCACTCCAGAAAAAACAATTCAAGAAGCTTTGACAATTGCAAATGATTGTGGTGAACAATTTGTCTCCGCAGAAGCATATGCAGCACTTTCACAAATTTATCGATATGCAAAACGATATAAAAATTCTCATACCTATATTAATTATAGTAAAAATATATTCATTGCTTCTGGTTTACAATGGAAAGCCAATCGTCTTGCCACCCTACAAGCACGGATCTATACTATTGAAAAAAAGCCCCAAGTAGCAATGACAGTTCTCGTAGAATCTGAAAAATATGCAAAAAAAATAGGGGATAACTATCACTTAGCAGACAATTATTTTGAACAGGCATTTATCTTAGGGCGAACACGTAAAATTCCAGAAGCTATCAAATTTTTTAATAAAGCTGCTACACTATATACTAATATGGGTCGAACTGCTATGGCGAATGATTCATTGTTTAATGCAAAACGATGTCAAAATCTTCTCCATTAGAATATTTAGAAAACATGCTCAAATATCGCTAGCAAAAAAATTCAGTTTTTTGTAAAGATGCTATTTTTCGACTTAGCATTTTTACAAAAACTGTCAAAGAATCTACTACTCATCATTGATTTTTCTTGATACATTCATATACATTATCTATTCATATATTTTTATATAATTTAAACATAAAGTTTTAAACATAAAATTTGGCTTTTTTAATGAATTATATAAAACATAAAATTGGTCTTATATTAAAAATAACCCCTTTTTTATATTCAAACACAAAGTTTTACTTTATATTAAAATACAAAGTCTTATTTTCAAAACGAATTACATTAAAACACAGAATTTGCTTTTAAAATGAATTATATGAAATACAAAGTCTTGTTTTCAAAATGAATTATATACAAAAAATTATTCTACTTTATTGCATATTTTGTACTAACGAAATAATAAATATATTTTATTAAAGAGAAAATTTTCATGGAACTCAATATTATTGAACATATTTCACAAGAATTAAAAATAAGTAAAGATTCGGTAGAATCTACGATTCAACTATTAGATGATGGAAATACAATTCCTTTTATTACTCGTTATCGAAAGGAAGTAACAAATGGCTTAGATGAAGAACAAATTCGAAATATTCAAGAAAAAGTAGAATATTGGCGTAATTTAGAAAAACGAAAACAAGAAATTTTAGCACGACTTCAAGAATTAAAAAAAGACACTCCAGAACTATGCCAACAAATCAAAGAGGCAACAAAGTTAAAAACTTTGGAAGATTTATATTTGCCATATCGACCAAAACGTCGCACAAAAGCAACTATAGCTAAAGAAAATGGATTGTCTCCCCTCGCTGAATACATTATAAAATGTGATCCACAAGATCCAGAAGTCGTGGCTACAACATATATTTCCGACAAAATTCCTACATGTGAATCTGCTTTACAAGGTGCTGTAGACATTGCCACAGAATATATAACTGAAGACATTCCTACTCGAGAATTATTGAGAAAATTTATGCAAACAGAAGGCATGGTTGTTGTAAAAAAAGTTAAAAAAACAATGCCTAATGAACAGATTTATCAAGATTATTTTGACTTTCAACAACTTGTTTCTCAAATTCTTCCCCATCGAATTTTAGCTATTGATCGAGGTGAAAAAGAAAAAATACTTTCTGTCACCATTGAATTGCCTGATGAAAAAGTGTTGCAATCCTTCTATAATTTACATATTAGAGAAACAACGACTGCATTTTCAGAATTAAAATACAAAGCAGTAAAAGAAAGCTATAAAAATTATTTATCTCCTGCTATTAGCCGAGAAATTCGTAATGAACTTACTGAAAAAGCACATCACCATGCTGTAAACACATTTACTGCAAATTTGCATAATTTACTATTGCAACCACCCATGAACGATCTCAAACTCCTAGCCATTGATCCAGGCTATGTTAGTGGATGTAAATTAGCAGTCTTATCTAAAGATGGCGACTTATTAGAATATGGAGTTATGTTTCCACATCAACCACAAAATAAAAAAGCACAAGCCAAAACTATCCTTCAAAATTTGTACAAAAAACATATATTTCATGCCATTGCTATAGGAAATGGCACTGCAAGTAGAGAAACAGAAGAACTTGTTTCAGAATGGATCCAAGAATCTAATGCAGACGTACGATATACCATTGTTAGCGAGGCAGGTGCTTCTGTTTTTTCAGCATCTGAAGTCGCACGAGCAGAATTTCCTGATTTAGATGCAAGTTATCGTGGTACTATTTCTATTGGACGTCGCCTTCTAGATCCTTTAGCAGAATTTGTAAAAATTGATACAAAAAGCCTTGGAATTGGCATGTACCAACATGATATCAATGCAAAGTTATTAGAAAAAGCATTATACACAGAAGTAGAATCTATTGTGAATTACGTAGGCGTCGATGTCAATCGTGCATCGCCTGAACTATTACAATATATTGCAGGTCTCAATAAACGAACTGCAAAAAATATTGTAGAACATAGAAAAGAAAATGGAAGATTTCAAACAAGACAACAATTGAAAGACGTTTCAGGCATAGGAATAGAAACATTTAAACAATGTGCAGGATTCCTACGCATACCACAAGGTGAGAATCTATTAGACAATACTTCTATTCATCCAGAAAATTACGATGCTTGCGAACAACTCTTAGAACTTGTCCATGGAGATAGTACATCTTTACCTACACCAGCCACTCTTCAAGAAAAAATACAAGAATATACAAAAGAAACATTACTCAAACAACTCAATATTGGTAAATACACATTAGATGACATCATAGAAAATCTACAAAAACCAGGGCGAGATCCACGCGAATCTGTTCCTCCACCAGTATTTCGAAAAGGAGTCATATCTATAGATGATTTACAAGAAGACATGATTCTAGATGGAACTGTTCGCAACGTTGTTGATTTTGGTGCATTCGTAGATATTGGAGTCCACATTGATGGTCTTGTTCACATTTCAGAAATGTCAACACAATTTACACGAAACCCATTTAGCATATGTAAAGTCGGTGACAACGTCAAAGTCCGCATTCTAAGTATTGACAAAACACGAAATAGAATTTCCCTTAGTTTTATCCTTTAACAAACTTGCTCTGGGGACGCAATGTTACTCGGGGGTTACCAACTGCTTTAAATAATCTATAAAATTTTATAAAATAATATAAATATTTTATAGAATTATGTGGAAATATCAAAGCTGATTTAACACTAAAAGATAGAGTGTATATTTGTAATGAATGTGGTTTAAAAATAGACAGAGATTACAATGCAAGTTTGAATTTACTAACAGAATTAAAAAAACAAATAGGCAAAGTTCTTGCCGAATTTACGTCTGCGGACTTGACGGCAATGCAGTCAGATTTAGTAATAAATCAGATTGTAACCAGCAAGGTTGAAACAGAAATACAACAGAAATCTTATTTATAAATTTTTATAGCTATTTATAGGATTTTATAGGTTTGTAGGAACAGAAAATATTCAAAGCAATTTAAAAATTTAGGATGTATTGTTCATATTTTTTTATATTTATTTAGAAAAAACAAAAAAGTTTGCCTTAGAATATTTTCATTGACTTATTATTGCTAGGTATTTATAATAAAAGAAAATACATGTTTTTTTTATTTATTTTTTTGTATAGAATTATCAATGAAATTAAGGTAATATTATGAGAATAGTTGATTTAACGCAAAGACTCTCTATTATGACTCCACCTTGGCCTAGTTATGAGCCATTAAGTGTGAAATTTTTCAAAAGATTAATGCCTAATGGTGCTAGTGGACAAATTATTACTACAAGCAATCATGTAGGAACCCATATGGATGGACAAATTCATTTCTGCACACATGGAAAAACTATTGGACAACAAGATATCAATGACTTTGTCGGTCCTGGTGTAGTTGTTGATATTTCTGATATGGTGGAAGATTATGATATCTATACATCTGAATTATTAATGTCTAAAGCAGATATCCGTAAAGGTGATATTCTTATCATTAATACTGGTTATCATAAATATGCATGGGATCAACCAGAAGCAGATGAAATTCGTTATATGGTGAAACATCCTGGACCAACAAAAGAATTCGCTAGTTGGTGTAAAGAAATGCAATTTAAATGGATTGGCGTAGATTGCGGTAGTGCAGACCATCCCATGAATACAATTCTTCGTAAATGGTCGGAAGATCTTTACGGGCTAGCCACAAAATGTTCTCAACATATGCAAAAAAAATACGGTAAAACATTAGAAGAAATATTCCCACAAGATGATTATCAACTCATGCACTTTGATTTGTTCCCAGAAGGCATTATCCATGCTGAATGTCTAGGTGGTGATATTGATCAACTTTCCAATCAACGCACTTATATTGGTGCATTTCCATGGCGTGCAATAGAATTAGAATCTTGTATTTGCCGAATTGTTGCTTTCCCTGATATCAAAGAATAAAAAACTATGCCTTAATGTATAATGTAATCATAATCATATACTAGGGCGATAAAAAGGTTTAAGTAAATATGCAACGCTGTTTTTCTGGTATTGCTTTAATCATGAGTTTACTCATGATTATTATTTTAGTTGTTCTTGTAGGGCAATTTAGCTATTCTGTGAAAATAGATAGTTTCGTAGCAGAAAATGAAGGACAAGATGTACAACTTCGATATGCTCTATTCTCTGCTACAAATTATGCAATTGCACAATTACAATTAGATGCAATGAAAGAAATATCGAATAATGCAGAGTGGGATGCGTTTACAGATGAATGGGCAACTCCTCTTTGGTCTTCTGATGATCCCAAACAAATTGGCATTACGAAAGTATATTATACAATTTCTGATGAAAACTCTCGTTTTAATTTACTAAATTTAATAAAAGAACCTAAAAAAAAGGAAAAAGAAAAGACTAACAATAATCAAAATAATAATCAAGAAAACAGCAACAATAATCAAGAAAACAATAACACAAACAAAGATAAAGATAAAGAAGAAGGTGATAAAGAAGAAGGTGATAAAGAAGAAGGTGATAAAGAAGACGAAGAAGAAAAAGAATACATGAAGCCAGATGCCCACTTAGAACGTTGTCTTAATATATTGCTTGGTCGACAAAAAGATTTTAATGCAAAAAAATTCCGTGAGTCTATTGTTAAATGGATGAAAGAAAAAAAAGGGGATACAGAAGAGACTGCTGGACCATTTCCTACAAAAGTTCCATTATATTCTGTCAAAGAACTTTTAATGGTTCCAAAAATAGTTCCAGAATATTTATTCGGAAAAATTGATCTCAATGACCCTCGTAAAAGTTTTTTTGGTATCGAACCTTTTACAACAGTTTGGTCAGATGGTTTGATTAATATAAACACAGCTTCATCTGAATTACTTTGTTCTATACATCCTAAAATTACACCACAAATTAGCAAATTGATTATTGACCATAGAGGAAGTAAAGGACTAGATGGCGAGCTACGAATATTTCAAAAACCTGAAGATATAAAAAAACTTGAAGGTCTTAGTGAAGAAATAGATACATTATATAAAGATATTAGCTCTGTGATCACTGTGAAATCTTCATATTTTAGAATTGAAGCATTTGCACAAGCAGAACGGCTACAAAAAAAACTCACTACCATTGTGTATCGAGATGGTAAAAAAGTGTATAAATTATATTGTGATTTTGAATAAAAAGAGAAAAAAGCATGAGAAAACCTTTCATGGCTGCGAATTGGAAAATGAACCATTCCTTAGAAAAAGCCAAAGAATTTGTAGAAAAATTTCCACAAGAATTAGGAAATATTAAAAAAGACGATATAGACATTGCGATTTGTGTTCCTTACGTCTATTTACTTTCTGTTTCTCAATGGTTAGAAGAAATTAACAAAAAATATTCTTTATCTATTCGCAGTGGTGCACAAAATGCTCACACAGAACTGCAAGGTGCATATACTGGCGAAATTTCTATTCCAATGATTAAAGATGTAGGTTGCACATACGTTATTTTAGGACATTCTGAACGAAGGCAAATGTTTCATGAAACTGACAAAGCAGTTAGTGAAAAAGCAAAAATAGCATTTAGTCATGGTCTTCTTCCCATTGTTTGCATAGGTGAAACATTGCAAGAACGCGAAAACGGTATTACATTTGAAATTATTGAAAAACAATTAGAAGGTTCTTTAGCAGGACTTGCCCCTGCACAAATAGAGGCAATCACAATTGCGTATGAACCAGTTTGGGCAATTGGAACTGGGAAAGCTGCTACTCCAGACATGGCTCAAGAAGTACATGCAATGATTCGTGAATATCTTCGAAAACATTATGGTGATAGCGTAGCAAAAACAGTTCGGATTCAATATGGTGGTAGCGTTAAACCCAGCAATGTCAAGGAACTTATGCAACAACCTGATATTGACGGTGCATTAGTAGGCGGAGCAAGTTTAGAAGCAACTTCTTTTGCTGAACTCATTAAAAATGCAATCTAGATAAATCTACACAAAACTTGTCTATACAAGATTCTATAAACAAAAAAAACTTCTATTTGAAGTAAGATTACTTAAAAAGGTATAAATACATGGAAACACTTTATGATATTTTACAAATTTTATTAATTATTTCTGGAATTGTTATGATTGTCTTAATCATGTTCCGAAAAGGTGAAGTTGGTGGATTATCTGGTGCTTTTGGTGGACTAGGTGGTGACACAGCTTTTGGAGTAAAAGCTCAAAAACAACTTGATAAAATCATCACGATCATTGCTGTTTTTTTCATTGTTGTTGCTATTCTTATGAGTACACCACGTTTCCGTCAATATGGTCGATCAACAGGAAGTGAAACACATCAAGAAACTCCTGCAGTTCCAGTACAAGAATAAAATAATGTCAGGGCATCGAAGGCCCTGACAAATAGGAATATTTATATGAAAAGTATGACAGGATATAGTCGAAATATTCACGAAGAAAATTCTATTAAAATAGAAATTGAAATACGCACGGTCAATGGACGCTTTTTAAACCTTAATAGTAAAGTATCACCTGCACTAAATGCCTATGAATCCAATATTAGAAAAATTATTTCGGAATATCTAACTCGCGGGCATGTCACGCTTTCTATTCAATATACAAATTTTTCAGAAAATTCTAATTATCACTTAGATACAAACGCATTACAATACTATTACTATATATTAGCACAAGAAGCATCAAAATTATGGATTCATCCTCCACAAATTGATAGTTTACTTACTCTTCCTGGAATTATTTCTACAACTATGATAGAATCTATTTCTCAAGAAAAATGGAAAATCGTAGAAGAACTTTTGCATAAAACATTAAAACAACTGAATGAAATGCGCGAGACAGAAGGAAAAAATTTAAGTCTAGTAATTCAAGAATACAGCAATGATTTGCAAAATGATCTCACAAAATTAGAAGAATATATTCCTACATTGCGAAACAATTATCAAAAACGCATTCAAAATAGATTAGAAGAATTATCTAAGCTTGATAAATTTACATATAAACAAGAAGACATATTGCGTGAAGTCGCGTTATTCTGTGATAAATCAGATGTTTCTGAAGAAATTGCCCGTTGCAAAAGTCATCTTCAACAATTTCAAGAAAATATTAATAAAATCACTCCTGTAGGAAAAACATTAGAGTTTATTTTACAAGAAATTGTGCGAGAAGTTACCACTATTACTTCGAAAGCCAATGACTTTGAAACTTCAAATATAGTAGTCCATATAAAAAGCACAGTAGAAAAAATACGAGAACAGATTCAAAATATTGAATAATTTTGAATATATCTAAAATTATCAACAACCTTTGGTTTACAAATGAAACAAGGAAAGATTTACATTATTTCAGGACCTTCTGGAGTAGGCAAAACAACCATTTGCAAAGAACTATGCAATCATATACCACGATTACGATGGTCCATTTCCGCTACGACACGTCCACAAAGACTAGGCGAAATCAATGGCAGAGACTACTACTTTCTCACGCAAAAACAATTTAGTATCAAAGTTGAACAAAATGAATTTTTAGAACATGCCCAAGTCCATGGCAATTATTATGGAACTCCCATTGCTCCCATACAACAAGGACTTGAACAAGGAGATTCTTATCTTTTAGAGATTGATGTACAAGGTGCATATAAAATTCAGCAAAGCAAAATTTTTCAGGCTGTGTATATTTTCATTGCACCCCCAGATTGGACAACATTAGAAGAAAGATTAATCAAAAGAAACACAGACGATAGTGAAACTATACGAAAACGCTTACAACGTGCCAGAGAAGAATTAGAAGAGCAAAATTTTTATCACCATATTATCATCAATAACAAATTAGAACAAGCAATCCAAGACGTTCACAACATCATAGCTAACGAGCAAGGAGGCAAATTGTGAAACAATATGAAATTGAGAAACTCATCGACAAAGTCGGTGGATCTTTCAAGCTCACAATCTTAATTCAACGACGATTATTAGAACTCAAAAAAGGAGCACCGCCCCTTGTAGAGTCAACATCATCCAATTTAATGGATATTATCTATGAAGAAATTCTCACAGATAAAATTTGGCTAGAAGAACCAGAAGAACAGGAACTAGCCAGTGAAGAAGAAAAACTTCCCACTACTTATTTTAGTTTCTCTTCCCAAAATTACGATGAAGATTAGACAATTTCTTTTTACATATGCAAGCCCTCTCCCTTATGTGATTTTGTTCTGCATACTATTACTATGTCTTGTCACATATCATCCTCAAGATATGCAAGATATATTTCCAAACAAAGATGAGATTCAAAATTACACTGGGGTAGTAGGAGCAAAAATTGCATATTTTTGTTTTCAACAATTCGGCATTATGGCATATTCTATCCTTTTAATTCCCATTATTTTATATATTATTGCAAAAAAAGAAGAAACAACTCCGCGTTCTCTACTTTGGTTTATCTATATTTCTATATTTCTATGGCTTTGTACAATCCTATCTTATTTCCAACCACAAAACTTTCAATCATTCCACATGCCTTCTTTAGGTGGTCTTACTGGAAATTATCTTTTATTTCTACTTCAAAAACATACAAAAAATGTTGCACCATATGTATTATTTTTAATAGGTATTGGTCTTTTTGCCATCATTTTTTCGTACCTTCTGGAATATTATTTAAACCAACGAGACATTACAAAAAACAAAGAAAAATCATAACTTTAACTTTAGTATGCCTTTTTTTAATCAAGCCTTATTTTTGAATACAATAAAAAATTAAACCCCTGAGAAAGAAAAATTATGCATCATGTATATTCATTGATCCATTTAGGATGTCCCAAAAATCTTATTGATACAGAAAAAATTTTAGGGCAACTGGCTGATAATGGACAATATATTACTCAAAATCCAGAAGATTCCGATGTTGTTCTTATTAATACATGCGGATTTATACATTCAGCTCGCCAAGAAGCTAGAGACAATATAAAGGCAATGCTCAAACTCAAAAAACAAAAAAAAATTAAAGCAGTTATTGTATTGGGTTGTTTTGCAAAATTTCTTGGAGATAAATTATTGCAGGAGTATCCTGATCTAGATGGAGTCATTGGATTTTGTGACTATGATAATGTGACAGAACAAATTCAATCTATACTTCAACAAAAGACTAATCTTTATATAACAGAAGAAAATTTTATTCCTCAAGACAAGCTACGATTAAGAGTTACAGAGCCAAATTATTCGTATCTTCGCATTACAGAAGGTTGTAACAATTGTTGTAGCTATTGCACTATTCCACAAATTCGAGGGAATATGCGAAGTAAAGCCCCAGAAATAATCATCGAAGAAGCCCAATGTCTTATAGAAGATGGTGCCACAGAACTTATAGTTATTGGACAAGACACAGCAAATTATGGAACAGATATCCAAACAGACTTATTTCAACTTGTAGAAAAACTATGTACACTTCCCAAACTTAAATGGTTGCGAGTGATGTACCTGCACCCTGGTCATTTCCATGAAAAACTTCATAAAATTTATACACTACCTCGTGTTTTACCTTATTTAGAAATGCCCATACAACATATTAATGATGAAATTTTAGCAAAAATGAATAGAAAAAATACAACTCATCAAAGCATTGAAAATACTATTCAGACGTTGCGAAAAAATATACAGAATTTTGTCATTCGAACTACAGTCATGGTAGGATTTCCTGGAGAGACAGAAGAACAATTTCAAGAACTCTACCAATTTCTTGAAAAAACAAAATTTGATCGACTTGGTGCCTTTATCTATTCTGCAGAACCCAACACACCAGCTGCTAAGTATGAAAATCAAATTGATCCTAAGGTCAGTCAGAGGCGATACGATGAAGTCATGAAATTGCAACAAAAAATTGCTTTTCAAAAAAATGAACAACTCCTACACAAAAAACTAGAAGTTGTCATAGAAGAACAATTAAGTAAAAATATGTACAGAGCAAGAAGCTATGCAGAAGCCCCTGAAATTGATCCTCTAATATACGTTCAAGCTTCGAAAAAACTTCGTATTGGCAAATATTACACTGTAGAAATTATAAAAACAAAAGATTATGACTTAGTTGGCAAAATATAGTTGCAAAATATAGTTGCAAAATATAGTTGCAAAATATAGTTGCAAAATATAGTTGCAAAATATAAAGGAATCATTATGAATATCCCTAATAAAATAACAATCTCCAGAATATTTTTTTCTATCCTTATATTTATACTTCTTTCGATAGTTGATAAAAATTCTACAAACTATTCACTTATATTAGATATTGCCTTAATACTTTTTATTATTGGAGGTCTTACTGATATTTTAGATGGGTATATTGCAAGAAAATATAATTTGATAACTCCTTTTGGTAGAATTGCAGATCCCTTTGCTGACAAAATTCTCATTTGTGGTACATTAATTTGTTTTATCCCTCATACAAAATTATTAGCACCTTGGGTTATTATTATTATTATTGGTCGAGAAATATTAGTTTCTAATTTACGTTCCTATATAGAAAGTTTAGGACATCAATTTGGTGCTAATATTTTTGGAAAGCTAAAAATGTTTATCCAGACTATTACAATTATTGCATTATTTTTATATCTTGCTCATTTTCAAGACAAACATATTGCTTTTGAAATTATTATGCAAGTATTGATTTATTTAACAGCAGCAATCACAGCATTTTCTGGATTCATATATGTCATGGACAGCACAAAAATTTTAAATGATGCGAAAAAATTTTAAAATTTTTTCGCATCATTTAATTTGTTTTTTATAAATTTCTTTTGACCACGTATTTATAATTTTTTATATATCATTTTGAAAACGAGTATTTTATTGTTGTATTTACTTTTTATAAATTTCTTTTGATCACGTATTCATAATTTTTTGTATATCATTTTGAAAACGAGTATTTTGTTTTTTTATTTGCCTTTTACTAAGTTTCCTTTGGACACGTAATCGTTCTAAATCAATCACAGCCATTTTATTATCTTCTGTTATAAAAAAATGTTCTGGTTTGTTATCTGGCCAATAATAGCCTTTATTTTGAAGTTTCTGTAAAAGATGGATAGCTTGTTGGATATATTTTTGTGTACTCTCTTCATGTTTATGTTGTCGAATATATGTTTCTAAATCAATTCCTATAATAGGCAACATAAGAATTGCACCTTGTTTAGGCCATCCTAAACATCGTCTTTGCCCACAAGCAATGATTTCAGGTGCAATAAACCCTGTTTTATTGAGTAGCGAACAGTTTATATATTCTTTTTCTGTTTTTGTTCTTGGCTTTTTAAAAGAAATTAGATCACAAAGAATGTCCTTTGTGTAAGTAAAGTTATCACGTTTTAAATATAAAATCTGTTGATTAGGTAATGTAATTTTATGTACAGTGCCTCTTTTATGAAAAGATGTACATTCACCACCTGTGTATGATAGCAATTTTTCTAAAGTATCTAATTGAGCTTCTTGTAAAATAGATTGCCATTCAGGTTGCATATAATATTGTTCCATATGAAAGGATGTATATTCGCCTCCAGTGTGTGATAGCAATTTTTCTAAAGTATCTAATTGAGCTTCTTGTAAAATAGATTGCCATTCAGGTTGTATATAATATTGTTCCATATGATAATCTTTCATTAAAAAAATATATAATAAAAAAAGTAGGAATATATTTTCTAGTGTTAAGGAAATATATTTCTACTTTTTTAATTTTAATATTAGGAATATACTTTCTAGTGTTAAGGAAATATATTTCTACTTTTTTAATTTTAATATTAGGATAATCTTTCATTAAAAAAATATATAATAAAAAAAGTAGGAATATATTTTCTAGTGTTAAGGAAATATATTTCTACTTTTTTAATTTTAATATTAGGAATATACTTTCTAGTGTTAAGGAAATATATTTCTACTTTTTTAATTTTAATATATTATTACTTCCATTCTATCTTATAAATTTTGCATCCCTTAGTTGCATTGTATTTCTAAGTTGATTTGAATGACAATTTTAATATATTATTACCTGCAATTCCATCTTGTAAATTTTACATTCCTTAGTTGCATTGTATTTCTAAGTTGACTTGAATGACAATTTTAATATATTGTTACTTGCATTCCATCTTGTAAATTTTGCATCCCTTGGTTGCATTGAATAATAATTTTATCTTGATCTGTAATACCACTACTAATTTCTACATATGTATCATCAGATAAGTTAGGAATCACTTTTTTCTGTGCAACTTGAAAAATATTTCCTTTTGAAATCACGGTATAGACAATGTAAAAAATTTGGTTATAACCATGAACAACTTGAAGAGCTGTTTTGGGAATAATTAAAGAACTTTCAGATTTATTAAATGCAATTTTCCCAATTGCTAAACTTCCATCTTGCAACATATCAGAAGTATCTAATACTATATGTAATTTGCATTTTGCATGCAAATTTTCTGTTGTGATTTCAATATTCTTAATTTTCCCTTCCACTGTAGTTGAATCTATTTGAATTTGCAATTTTTCTTGGTTTGTCATCTTATCAAACAATGGTTGATGAAACGCAGGCGAGGCATATGCAGTAATATATTTTTGATTGGATTGCAAAATCATATACAAAGGTTGTCCTTTTTCTACAAATTCAGAATGAAATAATTTTTGAATTCTTCCCTTAGCAGAGGTTATAATATTAATTTCTTGGATGCTTTCTTTGTATTTTTTATAAGCTTGAACAACCTGCATTTCTAAAGCATTTGTTTCACAAATTAAATTATATATATTCCATTCATTACGATTTAATCTTCTTACATTTTTTGTAAGTGTTTGATTCCATTCTGTAAGTGCATCCATTACATTAGCATTGCCTTGTATTGCTTTTTTTTGTAATTCAGATTGAAATTTTTGAAAATTTTCATTATATTTTGTAATATTGCTAGATTCTTTTGTTCTAGCTTGAGCAATATTTAATTGAGTCAACTTATCATTCCATGCTGTTAATATTCTAGTAAACTCTGAATAGCTTTCTTCTTTTTGCCAAGGAAAACTACTAAGAATAGCTATTTCTTGTTCCTCTCGTACTTGAGTTCCTGAAATAATATTTTTTTCTAAAATCTTGCCACTGCGTGGGGCATGGAGATAGATTTTTTCACTTTCAACAAAACCAGTAAAAGTTAAGATGGGAGTAAATTCTACGATATTAGGAGTCGTAGTTTGAACGGCACAATTCAGATAACTACTGCTTCCAGAAGCTGTAAAAATCCATGATGCAAAAGCAATAAAGAGAATCACTGTTATAAAAATAAAGGCAATTTGAAACATCACTCGACTATTAATTTGAGGTGTACTAATTGTTCCAATGACAGAGTTCTTTAAATGCATACCTGCAGTTCCTGAAATGCTTGATTTTTGATGAATAGATGAATGCATATTTGGACTGTGATGTGTACTTGCAGAAGAATTAAACATACTTGTACTGGGAGCTGATGAAGATTGTGGAGGAGAAACAGAAGAAATAGTCTGTTGAATGGAAGGTGATTGTATCGGTTGCGAGTCAGTAGATTTTGCTTGCATGGATACAATCGTTTTATCATGACGAACAGAACCAATCTCTTGAATAATAGGCCCTGTTTTAGTCATAGAACGAGCTTTAGCTTCTGCAAATTCTTCTAATTTTTCAATCCCATGTGATTCTTCCAAAACTTGCTCTACCTCTTCTAGTTGTTCTATATTAACATCTTCATGGGCAATAACATTTTTATCATGACCAGCATGACTTTCTTTTTTTAAAGGTATTGCAGTTAATGCTTCTGGTTCTAAATCATCTGATATTATTTCTGTGATATCAGGTTCCATGACTTCAATGACTTCAATTTTTTCTGGAATATCTAAAGTTTCTGGAGTTGATCCAAATGCTTGGTGTCGAAAATTTTTAAGTTTTTCAATTTTTTCTCGTTGTTCTTGATCAAGATTGTTAATTAAAAAATCGTTAGTTTTTAATTCATCTGGATGTCCATATGCACTTTTATTTAAAAATAAACTATCATATGTAGAGTCTGTACTTTCATAAAATTGTTCATCATCTATATTATTATGTTCATGATCATCAAAAAACTCTTCTGTAGCTTCATCGCCAGTAATATTAAAAGATATTTCTGTTTGATCTAATGGATCTTCTTCCTTTGGATAATGAAAGTTATTCACGTTCTGTATTCCTTAATGATTTTTTTGAACGTTGGGAAAAACAATGTATTTTTATAAAAAAATAGAATTATTACTTGCAAGTGTAAAATTCTTGGGACATTGCAATCAAATAATTATTATATTGCAAAAAGAGAAAAAAGACAATAAAAATTTGTCCTAATATAAATTTCTTACAGTAGTTGTTATTTTATTTTATTTTTGATAAAATAACCAAATATATTGATAATTATTCTCCTTTTTTTTCAATATTTTCTGAAAGGTATTTTATGCATTTTTTGAAAAAAAATATGAGCTTTAGTCGCTTTCACGTAAATGGACATTTTTCATTTTCTTCAACATCCTTTCAAGAATATTTAGAGCAAAATTCATTTCGAGAATTGTCAGAATTGAGTGATGCTGATGAATCTATCGGTTGGGTTTCTCCTTTTAGTTGCTTAGAAGCTCCTAATATAGATGAAATTGTATCAGAACCTTATTTTAGATTAACAATGCGCATGGATAAAAGACGTGTGCCTGCAGCATTATTTTCTGCTCGCCTAGATATGGAAACAAAATATGCTTTAGAGGCAACAGGGAAAAAACATTTGTCTATGCAAGAAAGGAAAGAATTAAGATTAACAGTACGCAGAGAATTATTAGCTCAGACTCTTCCTAATGCAAATTTTACCCGTGCTATTTGGAATTATAAAGATTCCATTTGCTATTTATTTTCTACATCTGCCAACATCCAGTTAAAATTTTGTAAATTATTTAAAAATACATTTTCATTAGAGTTGGAAGAACTGACGCCAGCCACCCTTGCTTATCGCTGGGCTGAAAAAAATGGGGCTATCACTGCATTTACTAATCTCATCCCAGCCACTTTTTTATCTACAAAAATATAAAACTAATTAGAATATTTAAAAAAATCAAGGTAATTTAATAATTTCAGGTAATATAACAAAATAAAATTGTGTTTTATCATCTGATTCTAAACCTGAAATAATATAAAAATAATTCTTTTGAAATTTCCAATGCAAATTTGCACGTAAAATTTCCAATACTGGAAATGACCATGAAATTTTTTTTGTAGTAGATAAGTGGGAAGATATAATGCTTTCCCCTTTCATAAGATACAGGGCGGAATTCATAGAAATTTCGCCTTCATCTCCTAAAAGGACCGTGCGTAATTCTAAATTCAATCCTTGGGGAATTTCTAAAACACTTGCTTGAATAGATTGTTTATTATCTTGCCATAAAATATTTTCTATATATGTTTTTATATTACAATTTTTATATGTAATTTGTTGTGTATTACCTACATAAATATTTTCAATGGTGTATTCTAATTTCCAATGAGAAAACAATTCTAATGCTGTCAAATAAAGTGTCATAGGAGCAATATGAACAAAAAATCCTGTTCTATACTCCTCTTGAAAAAGATTTGAGGATCGTAATTTATCTAAATTTTTATTCTTATTAGAAAACATATAAATTTTTAAACGACATAATGCATTAATATTTTCTAAAAATTTATTTAGTCTTTTTTTAGTCCATTCGTGGATTTCTTTATTGCCATGCACAACAAGAAAATTTTGAAATAAGGAAAAAGAACCTTCTAATTTTTCATTTTTACTTTCTTGCTGGAAGTAGTTTAAAATAAATTGACTTTGTTCTTCTTCATGAATATCTTTTTTAAATTCAGAAAAATACGTAGAATGTTCTCTTTTTTGTAATAAAAAATTGATATCATAATGTTTTGTTTCTTGTTGAGAATCTATTGGACTCTCTAGTACATTGAAATGATGATCGCATAAATAATCTATAATTTTTTTAGGATGAAATTGAAATAGAAAAAATAAAAACATATTAGGATATACATCTTTATTATTGCCGTCTATAAGAAAGCTACCTAATAATAGAGATGACTTTTGTGAATTTTGCACAGGTATTTCTATTTTTGCTTGTTGTGTTGTAAACACTGGCGTTTGAAATGGACCATTTTTTGTCAAAACTAAAGGGATGGGACGTTGCATTTTTTGAAAAAGAATAGATATTTGAATTTTTTCTAATGTTTCAGGATAAAAAGAAATTTGAAATCCTTCTGAAATAATTTGAAAGTTATAATTATTGTCTATTTGACCTTGCACTAACGGGACTTCTATCTGTTGTTTCCATTCATGTTCTGTTTTTTCTAAAATATATATATTTTCTTGATGAAGAAGCAATAAATTTTCTCTTATATATTTAAGAAATTTTTCCGACCATTCTGTAGTAACAGATGCATATATGATGCCTGAAGTAGTAGAAAAAAATAAAACATTGTGGTTTTCTATATTTTTCCACGTTGTTTTAAACATAGAAATTTCAGTGTCAATAATAATATTTTCTGGTAAAATTTGTTCCCAAAATTTTTCGATCTTATAATGATTTATTTGTGTTTGTTGGATAAAAAATTTTTTATCTTTATAATGAATATATGCAGGAGCATTCCATTGTTCTTTAGCAAGCTGCATTTGAATAATGGAAGATAGATTTTGACTCCATATCTTTTCATCTGGTAAATTTTCTTTCTTTATCTTCCAACGTTGAAACAAAATTTCAGTGTCATAAATATTTTCAGAATAAATAAGAATATTTTCTGGATCAAAAATATTTTCTTTCGTACTTTCAAAAGGAATGACTTCTTTTTCTTGTTTTTTAGGGATAAGTTTATTGACAATATCTAAAAGTCTTTTAGTTTCTTCATTATTAGGATTAATAGAAAGAGAATTTTGTAAACTTTCTTTGGCTTCTACTAAAAAACCTTGGTTATATAAATTTTCTCCAACTTCATGTAAATGCACAGATAATGTATTGCTAATTTTCTGTTCTATAGATTCTTCTTTTGTGGGAATAGTTTGTTGTAAGATATTAGGGCGTGATTTTTCTAAAGTTTGAATTTTATCTTGTAATTCTTTAACTTCTTTTTCAAGTTGTTCTTTGGGATTAGAGTCTTGTAATTCTTTTAGCTTCGTTTTTAAATCAGCAATCTGCAAACGTTTTTGCAAATCTCTGCTACGAGTTTCTGCAAAATTTCTCAGATCTGGCATATTGATTGCTTGTAAAAAAATCGATTCATATAATTCTTTAGCCTTGACATCATCTCCTAATTTTTCATAACAAACTGCAATTCTTAATTGTATTTGCAATGCCAAGAGTTCTGGTACATTTTCTCTTAGTAAAAGTTGATTATATATTTTTAACGATTCTTCAATTTGACCTAAAATTTGTTCTTTTTGTAAAGTTTGTTGAAAAGCCAATTCTAAAGATGTTTCCAATTGCCCCCAAACAGAAACAGAAACCCATATAAAAAAAAAATAGGAAATCCACCTCACAACTATTCTCCACTCATTGAGATTACTAAATATTTCCCTTTGTCTGTTGGGACTACAGATATATGGAGTAAATTTTCTGGTGACATAAATTCAGTTACTTCTTCTAATGTTTTCTCTAATTGAGAAAAACTTGTTTCTGTAACATTTGTAATAATTTTTGTTGCTGGAATTTCATCCTGAAAAGGATCTTCTTGCAAATTAGCAATCAAGACATTTAAATTACTTAAACGATTAGAATACTTATCTTCTAATTCTTGAAACATATACGATAAACTATCTGTTTCTTGCTGTTGTAAAACTTCCTCTACAAAATTTTCTAATACTTGATTTTTCATTTGCATTAAAATATCTAATGCTTGTCTTTTTCGTGATTCATCCATATTCTATCTATCCTTCTAGTGCTCACCTACATAATCTTTATAAGCTTCCATCAACATTTTTTGCATTTCTAAAGCACTACTGTAACGAGATTGTGGATGAAACGCCATGGCCTTATCAACAATTGCAGCTAATTTTGATGATATGTTCATATTTTTTTGGTCTAGTCTAATATAATCATTAGCACGTTTTGCCATTAAAACACGAACCATATTTTTACCATGTTCAATAAAAGGTGGTTGATGACTTAGTGTATGATATAAGGTTGCTCCTACTGCATAAATATCTGCTCGATAATCTACATCCTTTGCGTTGTGTAATTGTTCTGGAGCCATATAATAAACAGTTCCAACAATCTGACCAGTGCGAGTGAGGTTTGTTTGATCCTCTAGTTCTTTTCCAATCCCAAAATCAATAAGTTTTACACTTTTATTTTTTGTTCCAATAATAATATTTGTAGGTTTTATATCACGATGCACAATATGATAATTATGAACATAATTTAAAGCATCTAACACAGAAACCATAATTTCTATAGCATAACGTATTGTAATTTTTTGTTGCACTAACAATTCTTCTAATGTTATCCCAGAAACGTATTCCATAGCAATAAAAGGAGAACCTTCATAATTGCCCCATCCTTTTAAAGCAACAATATTTGGATGATGCAGTGATAATAAAACTTGTGTTTCTCGGAGAAAATAATCTAAGGCAAGCACATCACTATTTTTATTAATCACTTTTAATGCAACTTGTTCATTTGTATTTTCATCGATCCCTAGATATACTTTTCCCATAGAACCGCTACCCAGCTGCTTTAATATTTTATATTGACCAATGTACATTGTTTGCTTTTCTGGGCTACTGTATAATTCAGTATCAATTTTAAGGGGAGATTCTGAAAGTGAACTAGTATTAACATCAAAACGTATATTTTTTTTAGTGTCAGTAACCATACTTTTTTTTGCTGATAAAGGCAAAGTGGAAGTATTCATAGTAGGAGCATTGTCTGATAATCCTGCAAAACGTCTTTTTTGTTGAGGGATTGCCAAATTAGGAGAAGAGTAATTTTTAATGCTTTTATTTACAACATGGTTAATGAGTAAAATTCCACATTTTCCACAGACAACACGCAAAAAAGATAGATTTTCGTCACTTTCTATAATCATATGATTTCCACATTCACATTGAGCAATATATTGCTGTGGCATGACTAATACCTTTTATTATTGTAACTATTTTATTCAGGATAAAAAGAAAAATAATAGAAAGACCCCTATAATTCTTTTCTCTTGTTAATTTATAAACATTAACATTCTCTATAGAGGTCTTTAATCGAAACTAGTCTTTTGTTTCTTCTTTTTCTGTATTGATTGCTATATCTACTTTTTCTGATTTCGCAACATTTTTAGTGCGTTTTTGTGGTCTACATACACCAAAAGTTCCTCTAAAAATTTTACCACGTCGGGTGCGTCTATCGCCTTTACCCATAAAAAAAGCTCCTTAAATTAAAATACATAAAATTAAAGTATTAAAAAAATTCCCTTATTGTTATTCATTTATTTTTATTTAATTATCTTGTTGAAAAAAATATATAACACAATATGTCTTTATTGATTAAAACAATATATCTTTATAAATTTAAAGTCAGTAAGATAATGAAATATTATTATAACTTACAATAAATAGAATGTCAATCATTTTGATGCAATAATGATTTTTTATGTAAAAGATTTTTGACATTTCATAAAATAAAAGTAGAATATAGAATCAATTAAAAGTAAAAGTAAAATATAGAATTAATTAAAAGTAAAAGTAGAATATAGAATCAATTAAAAGTAAAAGTAAAATATAGAATTAATTAAAAGTAAAAGTAAAATATAGAATCAATAAATAATATTATATATAACATTTAACATTATTTATAAGCATAAGTAAAAAGGAAAAAGCCGATGGGAATAAAAGTAAAATGCCAACATTGTTGGAAAATTTTCGAAGTTGTAGACGATGCAGCCTGGACAACACAAGAATGTGAATACTGCAATCGAAATACTCGTGCAGTTCCTCTTGAAGACAACACAGAAGAAAAAACAAAACAAAGCAAAATTACTATCAAGGTAAAAGGATTAACGATCCTAGCATGCATTACCTTTGGATTAAGTTTTATCAATTTTCTATTTACTCTTGTAATTATTCAAAACAACAGTCCTTTTCAAGATGCTGTAGTTCAAAGAAAACCACAGTGGGTGGACAAAGTAGATCTAGAACTCAAAGGACTACAAATAGACATTTCAAATCATAAAAAAACATTTGAAGAGCAAAAACGAAATTTATTGATACAGAGAGAAAAAAATTTAGAGAATATGCGTTTAGAAGAAGAATATTACAAAACGATTTATCAAAAAATCCACACTTTACAAGAAAAAATAGATAAACTTATGGAAACAAAAGAGAAAAAATAAAGAGGAATATTATGAGTACAAAACAGGAAACAAAATACAATAAATCTGCCATTGTTTTTATCACTTGGATTCTTTTAGCAAACATACTTTTATTAGTTCTCAATATTGTAGCTATCAGTATACAAAGAAGCTCTTCAACAGATCGCTTTCATGATTTTGTTCTCCAAGGAGAAAGACCTATTTGGACAGAAGAAATTTTAGAAAAAAACATACTTGAAATCAAAGAAGCTTGGAAAAAATTGATTGCAGATCAAAATTCTTTATTATCTAAAGATATGTACTCTAAACAAGATGAAAGAACAAGAGTTTTTCTACAAATACAACGAAATATTTTAGAACAATTGAATGGATTAGAACAAAAAATAGAGAAATTTCATCCAGAGAAACAATAAAAAATAATACATGAAATATTTTTTTCATAACAAAAGGATATTAATATGGATCTCTCTAGCCTAGGCATGATGAGAGTAGCAGTAGATTCCCCCCCTTTAAAAGTCGCTAACATTGATTACAATGTAGAACAAATCTTAGAATCTATCAAAGTGACAGCAACGCAAGGTTGTCAACTCATTGCGTTTCCTGAATTATCTCTCACAGGTTATACTTGTGGCGATTTATTCTACCAAACAGCTCTTTTAGAAAAAGCTTGGGAGTCTCTTTTTCACATAGCTGAACATGCACATAAATATAACATTGCAACGATTGTAGGGAGTCCGATTCGAGTAGATGGCAAACTTTTTAATTGCGGAGTCTTCCTATCACAAGGGAAAATTATTGGTATAGTTCCAAAAACATACTTACCTGCTACCCATGAATTTTATGAAAACAGATGGTTTTCCTCTTCAAAAAACCAAGTGAGCCATATAATTCAATACAACCATCAACAAATACCTTTTGGAGATGACTTACTCTTTCGATCTGAAATATTTCCTGATTGCCTCATTGGTATTGAATTGTGCGAAGATTTATGGGCTCCTATTCCACCTAGTTCTATTATGGCTGGGAAAGGAGCGAATCTACTAGTCAATTTATCTGCTAGCAATGAAATTTTAGGGAAACGACAATTTCGTCAACTTCTTATCAAATCACAATCTGCCAAATTTATTGCGGGATATCTATATGCTACAGCAGGTCCTGGCGAATCTACTACTGACCTTGTTTTTTCTGGTCATAGCATGATTGCAGAAAATGGAATCATCCTTGCCGAACGAGAACTATTTCAACATCAAGCTGAGCCCCTCATCACAGAAATCGACATTCAAAAGCTTAATAATGAACGAGTTACTAATAGTAGTTTTTCTGCCTTTACTCCTGAAAAAAACTTTCGAATACAAACATTCCAGCATCAAAATACAAAAACAAAAAAATTATACAGACATATATCACAGACACCCTTTGTATCTCACGATAAATCTATTCGCAACGAACAATGTAAAGAAATTTTCGCTATACAGACTACAGGCCTTGTTCAACGCCTTACAAAACTCAATTCAAAAATCATACTTGGACTGTCTGGCGGACTTGATTCTACGCTTGCTTTACTTGTTGCAGTGAAAGCCATAGATAAACTGCAATGGACTAGAGATAAAATCATGGCAATTACCATGCCAGGATTAGGCACCACTCAGCAGACACAAGAAAATGCCAAACAACTTGCTAAACAACTCCAAGTCCAATTTCATACAATTTCCATTGTAAAAGCAGTCTATCAACACTTTAAAGACATACAACATGATCCTGAAATCAAAGATGTAACTTATGAAAACGCCCAAGCACGAGAACGAACACAAATTCTCATGAACCTTGCTAATAAACACAATGGAATTGTACTTGGAACAGGCAATTTATCTGAACTTGCATTAGGCTGGTGTACATATAACGCTGATCATATGTCCATGTACAACGTCAACGTTGGAATTCCTAAAACACTTGTCTCCTACTTAGTAGAATGGTGTGCTGAATGTGAATTCACAGGAAAAATCACCAAAATACTTAAAGATATAAGTGCCACACCTTTTTCGCCAGAATTACTACCACCTGACCCAGATAATAACATCATTCAAATCACAGAAGAAAAAATTGGGCCTTATTCACTCCATGACTTTTTCTTGTTTCACATACTCCGACACCAATTTTCACCTATCAAAGTTTATACATTGGCAACCATTGCATTTCAAAACATATACACACCAGAAATTATACTAAAATGGCTAAAAGTATTCTATCGACGATTCTTTTCTCAACAATTCAAACGTTCTTGCTTACCAGACGGTCCCAAAGTAGGTACAGTCGCACTTTCACCACGAGGTGATTGGAGAATGCCTAGCGACGCCTATGATACACTTTGGTTACAACAACTAGAACAAATACAACCATAATATCTAAAAATAAAAAATCATCATCCTCAGAGGAAAATATGCAACAAATTATACAAGCAAAAGTACAACAGCTCACACAGATTCAAAAAACACTCCTAGAACAAAGCAATATCATAGAAAAAATTGCAAAAACTATTATCTATGCATTCCAAAACAACAACAAACTCCTCATTTTTGGAAATGGTGGAAGTGCTGCTGATGCTCAACACATTGCAGCAGAACTTTTAGGAAGATTCTATTTAAATAGAAAAGCACTCCCTGCTATCGCTCTATCTACAAATACATCTATATTAACTGCCTTAGCTAATGATTTTGGATACGAAACTATCTTCCAAAAACAAATAGAAGGACTAGGACAAAAAAATGACATTGCCCTAGGCATCAGCACAAGTGGCAACTCTAAAAACATAGTCCTCGGCTTACAACAAGCTAAACAACAAGGACTCACCACGATCGGATTTTTAGGAAGACAAGGGAAAATGCTTGAATACACCGACATCGCTCTTACCATCGACCACCATGACACACCAAGAATCCAAGAAGCACACATCACTGCAGGACATATCATCTGTGAACTCGTAGAACGAGAACTCTTTTCTTAAAAACAATCGTACTCCATTAACAAAAAATCCATTAACAAAAAAAAGAGTGCATAAAATATGAAATATGCACTCTTTTTTTATATATTGATCTACTAAAAAACAAAAAACATTTTTATTTTGTTAAATTATTGTAGAAAAAAAACTACTTAGAAAGAATTATTAATCTCTAAACTTATTTTTTATCTTGATTTACTATAAAAACAAAAAACATTCTTATTTTTTAGTTTTATTTTATGGAATTATTATAGAAAAAACTACCTAGAAAGCCCAATCGATTCCCAAACTTCTTGATTGGCAATCACTGTTTCTTTCGCAGATTTTGTTTGATAACCTGATTTACTTGCTGTAATTGTGTATGTTCCAGGGGCAATATTAAAAGTATATACTCCTGTGCTACTGCTAGTAGTAGTTGCACCTGTATTGAGCTTGACTGTAGCACCACTAATTCTAACACCTGTGCCACCTGCAGCATCATAAATTACACCCATCAATTTTCCAGTAGTTCCACCGCCGCCACCATTATAATTGGCAACATCAGTACGAATTTTAGACATGAGTTTATAAATATTATTTCCAGGACAAGCTGTACTATTTAAATCACAATGTCCATAAATTTGTGATGGGCTAACACCATAATAAGAACAAATCCAAGCACAAAGATGAATCAAACTTTTATAAGAATTACTATGCAATGTTTCGTATGTATAATCACCAATAACATTCACACCAACATTATTTGTATTGGCACCACCAGTGTGAGCACCTACTTTATTTTCTGGGCGTCCTTGATAAATCGTAGTTGCACCAGAAGAAGGATACGTACCAATTAAAAAGTGATATCCAATATCCATCCAACCATTGCTATCCATATGGTAATTTTGAATTGCTCTAACAGTGGAAGCACCATAATAACTAGCTGCAGTGGGACGATATGTATGGTGAATTGTAATTTTTCTAGGAGTGTGACTTGTATAACTGCCATTAGGAGCACGAGCACCCCAACCACTACGAGATACAATAGAAGGTTTAGAAACTGCACGAGGAGCTTCTAAAGTTTCAAATACTTCAGGAGTGTCTACTAAATGAATCCAATGAATGGAATTGCAAGCAAACGTAAAATTTTGAATACTAGGAGAAACACCTGCTACTGTGGTACTCATCGTAATACGATAGCAATAAGCACCATATAAAGCTTCCCATTGTACATCAGCATCAGAATAAGGAATAACTTTAAATTCATTGACATTTCCATTTGCGTCGATGGTTGCCACTTCCACTTTCATATTTGTTCCTTCAGGAACATTAGCAACCCAAGCAACAGATGCTGCATTAAAGTCAATCTTACTATTGAATGTTTGCTCCATGCTACCTTCCATAGCATCAGGAAGAAGTGCATAACCATTCTCTGTCCATTGCATATTATTTAATGCAATATTTTCAGAACGTTGAGAAAAAGAAAAAAAATCAATAAATTCATCATCTTCTGTTGCCCATACATTCATTGGAACAATAAGCAACGCTATACATAATAAATAAAATAGTTTCATAAGAATTCCCCTAATAATGGAAAATCAAATACTTGACAAAGAACATGAAAAAACTATTTAGTCCAAACAGAATAATTAGTTCCAGATGCATACAGAGACCAGCCATTTCCTGGATTCCAACTACCTGCACCAATTTTTACAGCTACTTTGTCATCAATGATTGCAGCATACTTAGAAGTATCTGCTGCTTGAATACTTACTTTACTCTCTGAATGCAATCCAACAGATTTTCGTAAACGAATCAAAGTTTTAATTTCGTTTTTCAAACCCCAATCAAAAAAATGCACCCAGTAAACGGTAGGAATGCCAGGATGCGTTAAAATATAAGCATATCCTTGCATTACTTCCTTAGAAGGAAAAGGCCAATGATTTTGTCCACCATTACCACCTGTACTTGGTCCTGTGTCATGATTGTCAAGAAAAGTAACAGCTTTAGAAGGCCACCATCCAATCAATCCAACAGGTTTACCTTCTTTATCCTTCATTCTCCAATATTGATTATAAGCAACAGCTTGTTGTAGCATACCTTTAGTTGTAAAATCAAACGTAGCACTTTTGCCACCAGTAGCATCTAACCAGTTACAAAGTTGTTGTCTATGAGGATTAGGATTATCAAGATTTAAATTATCCCAAAATTCGCCAACAGAAAAACAAGGTTTTGTTGCATCATTATAAAGACCAACATACTTTCCACCAAAACCTTTAGTGTAATCATAACGCCAACCATCATAACCTATAGATGCCTTAAGCCAATTCAGCCATTCTATAATACTGTTTCGAACATACATTTTCGTATGATCAATATCACGAGCAGCACCATAACCTTGCCCAGTGTCAGGATTACCAGCAGCTTTTGGCCATTCATCATCACAACATACAGAATCAGGGCCCCATTCAGGTTCAGTAAAATCACCCCAATCAAAAGTGCCAACACGATGATTAATTACAATATCAGCCAAAACTCGAACATTATAACGATGAAGTGCATTGATAGCAGATTTTAATTGAGTAGAAGAACCATACTGAGATTCTTGATGGTAAAGACGATTGGGCAAATACCCTTCGTCACTTGCAGCAATAGATGAAGGAGGCAACCATACGTAATCAAACCCACTATCTGCAATCTCTGCAGCCTTATTCGCAATCACATTCCACCAATTCTGCATATGCGATTCCCAGTGGAAACCTTGCAATAAAACAGCACTACTCTTACGCTCAACAAATTCAGAATTTTCCTCTGATACCTGACTATCAATAACAATATCAGTATTCTCTGATACCTGACTATCGATAACAATATCAGCATTCCCTGATACCTGACTATCAATAACAATATCAGCACTCACTGATACAAAAGCAAACAATATAAGGTAAAAATAAATATAATATCTCATAATAATAAACCTCCCTCATGAGATTTATTGAAACAATTAAAAAAATATCAAAATATTATTTAAAAAATATATATATAGTATACTACAAAACAAAAAAAATGCTAGCTTCCTTTTATATAAAATAATATAAAATAATATAAAATAATACTGTTATATATATAATATACGAACAAAAATAACAAACTACAAAAAAAATACAAGAAAAAAAATTTTTCCCTTGCATTCTTCTAAAAAATATGTATAATATATTTTCAGATATTTAAAATAGGTCTGTGGCTTAATTGGCAGAGCAACGGTCTCCAAAACCGTAGGTTGGGGGTTCGAATCCCTCCAGACCTGCAAATGAAGAATAAAAAAGGCTTTTCACTAAATTTTATAATTTTTGAAAAAACCTTTTTTATTTTTTTTTATACCCCCCTTGCGGGAGCCATAATATTTATAATTATATATAAATAAACATATTAAACATTCCTTTTATTCCATTCTACAATCTACAACATATTTCTTTACTTATATTATTTATTTATAATTTACCATTAACAAAAACTATAATAAGAATTAATTGACAAAAAAAATATTTTCTTATACAATATTTATATAGTTATATAGTATATTGAAAATAATATGTTTAATTTAATCTATATTATAAGTTCTATGGTGCTATTATGAATAGTATGAGTATTATCATAAATAAACAAAAATTTAATATTAATCAAAATCCTACTCATGAAATCAAAATAGAACCTCTAATTATAAATTATCTAAATGAATATAAAGAATTTAGACGTTTAAAAACTTGGCAAACGGAAAGAGATAAATTAAACGTCTGGAGACGGTATCTTACAGATAAAAAATTATATACTTTTCCTTTACCAGAATCTCTAGCAATAGATTTTCTTACATGGCGGAAAAGCTTTCGTACATTTGCACCGCGTACACTCAATAGAGACTTATTAGCAATGAGAAGATTCTTTAAATATTGTATAAGAAAAAAGATTATTCTAGAAAATCCGTTTGAACACTTAACTTTATATTCTGTTATTGAAAAACCTATTAGAATTTTATCAATACAAGAAATTAATATTATTGAAAAATATTTATATGAAAATAATTTCTCTCTATATCAAATATTTATAACACTTGTACGAACTGGACTCCGCTCCGGAGAATTATGCAAGCTAAAAAAAGAAGATATTATTGATGATATGATTTATATTCAACCTGTAAACTCTAAAAATAAAAAGGGAAGATGGATTCCTATTCTTCCTAAAGTTAAAATGATTCTAATAAACCTTATGGA
>ENA-UPXM01000777-UPXM01000777.1-activated-sludge-metagenome-genome-assembly--contig:-NODE-777-length-44726-cov-7.757247_pt1 | contig 44726 bp, 41 predicted proteins | sample MGYA00238178_ERZ772708 | MGnify/ENA primary metagenome ERZ772708 (study PRJEB29002, sample SAMN05720212) | activated sludge metagenome | isolation source: anaerobic digester from wastewater... | reverse complement strand
AGATCTATTCGAAAACGATGTACTGGAGGATGTACCAATCAAAGAATTGGTAGATTTATACAACCATGGAATCAATATAATACGTGACAGTGTTAATCATATGCGTATTAGTTCCGAAACAAATGAAATACCAGAAGAAGAGTAAATAAAAAAGTTACCCGGGCATTACGCCCGGGTACCTCTTGTATTACATTGCGCTTTTTATATATTAATTATTTTTTCGCCGTGATTACTTAACAAGACCAGCGTTGCTGTCCGGTACGAGTGCAGTATTCTTAGCAATGATTCTTGCATCAACACCCTGAACAGTGATCATCTGATACTGTGAAGATGTTGTGATAAGAACTGCCTGTCCGCCAGGTGAGTTAGGATCCTGGTAACCTGCATTCTCAGGAGAGTTTGTCAGGTGACGAGCGAGTCTGAGGTGCTTGTGAGTGATGTGGAACTTGTCCATCGGATAAGCAACGATCTTCCAGAAGTATTCCTTTGACTTCATTCCAGGATTGTAGCCTTTCTCTGATGTCTGGTAAGCATCGATGAGTGTGTATGCAGGAACACGGTTAGAAGCAACAACACGAATCGGAACTGACTCGTCTGTCATTACACCGAATGCATGGTTCATCTTTACGCCGCCGATCTCTGTGGACTGCTGTATTGTCCATGTAACGAACTTCTCAAGAAGTCTTGCACTCTTCGGGTTAGAGTAGATAACGAAGCCGAGGTTGTCGAGCTTGCCCTTGTCGGAGAGTTCATAGATTGTAGAAGCAATTGCATTGTGAAGTGCATTTGTTCTGTACTCGAAAGGATCACCAGCGAATGAAGGTGAAATGAATGTAGGATCGAAGTCAACGTACTCTGTATGAGTATATGAATCGAGTGCCCAGATGTTGCTGTCAGCGCCATCCCACTCATTGAACTCTTCGTCGAGCTTCTCAAGGATGTACTGATCCTCGAACATCTCCTGAGCTGTTACGAGCTCCTGAACGAGTCTGTTGTAGAGGTTGAAGTTGAGTGAAGCATTAGCTTCAGCAAAGTCCTCAACTGTGAATGGAAGCTGGAATCTGCAACCATCGCCGATTGTCCACTTACGGATCTCAGGATACTCACGGAAGCCAATTGTTCTGAGGTTTGTCTCATTTGAAATGTAGCCGTTGATATAGAAGCCCTTGATAGTACCACATGAAGAAGCATTTACGAAGCCCTTAACGAAGTCAACAACACCAGAGAGTCTGTCATCGAAAGATGTAACCCGACCTGTAGGCTTGTTTGTTGTAGGATCAACAACTGAGAGAACCTGTGTTGAATCAACACCACCGTTCAGGAATACACCGCCGTTCTGGATATCAACCTGGATACCGCCCTTAGGAAGCTTGATCTTAGCATTTTGAATAGCAGCTAAATGTGAGTAGTAAGTATCAGCAGCCCATTCAGGAGCAGATTCATCAGTTACAGCTGTATAACCTGTGCTGGAATTATATGTGTAGTATGATTTGTATACAGTAGCTTTATCCCAGTCTTTCGGCTTTTCTGTTGTAACAACATATGATTCAGGAACATCAGCAACAACGTGCTTGATGTGGAAGTCATATGAGAGTCTTGTTCTGGTAGTCTTCACGAATTTTGTAGGCTTATTGCCGTTCTCATCGAGGAGATAGTCAGCATCGAGAAGCTGGAGCTTCTTGCCAGGTGCCTTAGCGATATCTGAAAGCAGTATAGGTGTTGTATCATTGATTCTGAGACCCTTACCTGTGTACCAGAGCTTCTTCCAGAGTTCTGTATCGAAGTATACTCTTGGTGTCTCATACTCTTCACCAGTCTCATTGTTTACGAGATACTTTGTGAAGATACGCTGTTCGATATTTGTTGAACCAGCAGTTGCAACAGGGATAATATCTTTACCGAGGAACTTGATGAACTCCTTAACGAGTGCAGGGAAGTCGAGTGTCGACAGAGGAAGATATGTTGATACGTTGTAGCTTTCCTGAATGAAGTTAGTAACAGCTCCATCCCATGCATTGGAAAGTTCATTTGCAACAGACTCAAGGTGAACTCTTTCAACCTCGCTCTCTGTAGGATAGTTTCTGATTTCATTGCATATAGGATCAAGATACAGAGTCTTGTACTCCTGCATGATCTCAGGGTGATCAAGCATCTTTCTGAAGTCAACTGTAACATTGATGTCATGAGTATCCTTCATTGTAGTTACAGCAGCTTCCAGATAATTATCAGCGGTTTCTCTGATGTCAAGCAGATCTGATTCACTTGCATTGTTGATCATAGACATCTGTTCCTGGAACCATGTACCGCGATGGTTTGCACGTGCATATGCCATAGTTTATTACACTCCTTATTGAATATTTGGTGAATATACTCACCATGAGTATTAAGAAAGCAATCACTCTTCATCGGTTTTCACTTTCTTGAGTTTTGAATCAATCGAATTCAGCAGAGCAGTATATAAAGCGTTCAGTTTGTTATAATACAACCTGTTTGCGCCATATTCTGTATCTACGAAATCATTGACAACATAGCTTTGTCCGGTGAACAAAGCGGTTTTGAGGTCGGTGATAAACGGTTGAATCGAATGACTAATATCAAACGGAAGAACTGATTGAAGTTTGTCAATGTTCTTCAGTATGTTCTCAACAGCTGAGTTGCGTTCGATCATTTCTTGATAGAGACGCTGGTTGAGAATATTAGCAGCCTTTTCAGATTGTGAGGTATCATCTTTTTGATCCTCGCTGTTTTCATCACCAGTGTCACCGTTCATCATAGTTTCATCTGAATCCATCGGCATCTCACCCATGTCATCAGAAGTCGGAACGGGTCCGACGAGATCCTGATCGCCTGCCGGAGCAGTGTCCATTGAACCTTGATCTTGTGATGCAGGTTCAGCATCCATACCAGGATCGAAGGGTTCTGCAAGATCACCTTCTGCTTCCATTACATATGTAAACAGATCTCGCATTGGATTCACCTCCGAATCAAGCTATACTATTTGGATGAACCAACCTGGTTTGTCTAGCCGATGCAGCCATTTGCACCATCTTATTACGTTGACGCATCATCTGATATTTTTCCTTTAATTTGGAAGGATCCTGTTCTGCAAGACGGTCGAGTTCATCGATTTTATCATCCATGATTTTTATCTCAGTAGCCATCTCACTTTGAACTTCTCGTTTGAGACGATCCTTATCAATACCACGCAGGACTTCGACCGTTGCAACTGCAGCTGCCAAATATCCACTGATGGTTGCACTGATGCCAACCAAACCAAGTTTGAGAGCAAGTCTCGATGCTTTATAAAGCGCAGTGCGATAACTTCGGCTCTCGACTATTTCGGCTTTCACTTTGTCCTCATCACGTTTGATCAACGAATCAACAATCTTTGTCATCCATTGTTTAGCTCGTGACACAGGTTTGAGGACGGCTCTTGTAGTGTTTACGCCTTTTTGTACTTTTTGTTTTAACGTCTGCTGACCGGACAGGAGTTTTCTATCTCTGTCCATAGCTTTAGTTAATGTATCCTCATGTGGAGGAGTAGCATCTGCTGCTTCCGATAGGGGCTCTACTGCTTCGAGTATGTTAAACATATCACGAATGGACATGCCATTCGAAAGTACAACACACTGTTCAGCAACAGTATCCGAAGAAGTGTTGCTATTATTATAATTGTTGGTTGTAGTATTATGGGAGTCAGTGGTGTTTGTTGTAATGTTATTATGAGAATCATTCGTAGTCACAACATGTTTATCATTTGACATATCCTTATTCTGTGAAGTGTCGTTTTGTGAGTTGGACAGATTGTTGGAATTTGTCAGCTGTTGTGAATTATCGATCTCTTCATGTTTATTAGATGAATTGTCATTTGTTGTATTGGTTGTTGTGTTTGTTGTTGTATTTGATCTTGTGTTGTATGAATCCTTGTTGAATGAATTATTATATGTAATATTGTAAACGACATGTTTTCCATCTTTACCAATATTACCTTCATACCCTCTACCAAGCATTCCTTCGAGACCCTTGTCGGTATCAGTATCCATACGATCATCAACAGAATCTGCAAGTTGATCAATTGAATTTGATGGTACATCTGGAGGAAGATTAACATCGACAGTTGTTGGAGTTCTGGTAGCACCAAGATCATCAGACATCTTAATACGTTTTCTGATATATCCAGGAAGTTCACCTGTATCAGCGGAATCCGGATCAGCAGCTTCTAAAAATGTTTCATCCATTGATTGACCCTTAGGACCAAATGGATCATAAGCTTCACCGATCCATTTATCAATGTCGATTTGTGAATAACCTTCATTGAACAGAGTATCATTCATTGTTGATATTTCATCATACAAAAGTGACTGATATCCTTCACAATATTGAATATCAAGAAGTGACATCGAACCGAACTCACGTTCCATCAGAGATGTATATTCTTTGACGGTTTCTGATTTATTCAATCCATTATCTTTCTTCATATTCTCATTCTCATTATACTTCATTGCTTCACGAGAATTTTTATTGATTCTTGCACGAACTGTTTTGATGAAATCATTAACCGTTCCTTGTTTGTTACTCATCAGATTATACATCAGAGTCAGATAGATGTGAGAATCAAATATATTAAATAATGTAAGAAGAGTATTATTGTTGATTGAACAACCTTCATCATTCAGAAGATTCAACGACATGAAGTCTTCGATGAATTTGATTGTTGCATCCTTGTCGGTTTTGAAACAACTGAACAGATCATAATTCTTGAAACGACCAGCACCCTTGTTCTGTTTGATGATCGACTCATATGAATCGGTATATTTCTTCATGGTATCTTTATCAATTTCAGAAGATGATTTCTTAGGGTTGGTCAATGTTTTTACCAATATGAATGGTGCAACAGTTTGACCGATGAAATCTGTCATGCCCTTGTTGGGTTTACTGAAGAGCAACATCAGATCTGCGGTTGAATTGCATTCGTTTAAAGCTTTAACCAAATCCTTGGTGAGCTTCTGGAACTGCTGAGATACAATCCATTTACCATTTACATATTTCAAATGTTTAGGATGGTCTTTCTCGAAGAAATCGATCTCTGCAGCTTCCATTTTAGTTTCATCAACGAGGATCTCAGTATCCTTCAAATCAGAACCCTTCTTGATACGTTCAGCTTCAACAATCGGATCCATCTGTTCAGGAAGTTGAATCTGATCATTGTTGAATACTCCAGATGTGTATTTTTCAGGATCGAATAATGAAATGTTGATATCATCATTCAATGCCGTTCTGAGTTCATACAGTTCCAATGGTTGTGAGAATGTTTCAATGACATCTTTATATTTGGAAGGATTCGTAAACAGTTCAAATGTATAAATACCATTCACGAGTTTATTGAAATCCTCAAAGTTGTTGGATATAAACTCCAATGCCTTACAACCAATCACCGCATAAACTTCATCTGCAATATTCTCCGGTAACTTACTGAGAACATCGGGACCATTGTATTCACCTTCATGCGATGCGATGTCTTCGATCATCTCATTCAATCTGCTACCGTCCTGAACCATATCAGGATCAACATTATTCAACCAACTCAGGATACCAAGTAATGTTCCATCAAGTTGAACATCATCTTCAACTGTTGGAAAGTTCTTTTTTGTAAAATTAGAACTGATGAAATCATTGATACTGTTGATCGCAGTACCAATGTTATCAAAGTATTCTTTATTGATTATGATTTTATCCATTATCAGATCCCCCTTAAGATTGAGAGAGCTTCTCTTCTGATGTCACTCTTGAGTGGGATTATGATTTTGGATGTGTCTGCCTGTTCACATATGATAGAAGCATCCTTGGATATTGTCATAATTTCATTTGGTGAAATTTCAAATGACTCACAAACGACTGCCATGTTCTCATCCTGTTCACAGCAATACTTTGCAAGTTCCTTCAGGAAGATAACAGTTCCTTCCTGATGTACAGGTTCGATATCTGCTTCTGCTTCCTGATGTGATGGAAAGTCAACCATGTCAAATGTGATAACCTTGGAGACTCTCATGTTAGGTGCATTCAATGGAGCATTAGGAATCATTGTTCCCATCAGACGAACCGAGAATGCTGGTTGTGCTCCAATATCAATGATTTCAGATGCAACGGCTCTGCCACACTCTGTACGAGGGTGAGTTGTGATTGTTGCCTTATACAGATCACCAACGAATTCATCATCCGATATAAAATGAGAAGTCCTCATCGGCTCCGGTATTGTCATTCTGATATCAGAATACTGCTGACCTTTGATGTCTGGGTTTGGATGATTCAGCTCGCCGCGGAGCTTTCTCATCTTGAGTAACTGTTGATATCGTTCATCATTCTGGATAACAGATTTTGCATTTTCTTTATCATATCTACGACGCATACGATTATAATGACCGAACGACCACAGAGGTGATTTGAACACACAATATGGAAGACCTTCACATGATGTCTTAATTGTAAGACCCTTACGTTCGAGACCACTGTTGATAGGAGCTTCCTGTACGAAACAAGCAGTCTCATACTTGTTGGTCTGTGTACTCTTAAGCATATATGTCAACTTCTTTCTTATTAGATTTTCAATAACTATAATTGTCATTGAATGTTATTCTTTTGTCACAAACGATTTACACATCCGGGGATAATCCCCGGATGTTTTTTCGATAATACTGTTATTCCATATTTATATTATTTAAGTGGATTACACAAACGAACTTTTCTCATTGGAGGTGAGGATTATGGATGAAGTAATCATCATTAATGATTCTACAATGTCCCAAAGCGACGTTGAAGAGAATATCCGTATTTGGTTAGGCTAATAACCAAATACACACCGACAAAACTTTCCGGATATCATTGAGAGATCCGTCATACGAAATAAAACCATTAACATCGTTTGTGCATTCCAACTTATTAGATTTGTAAATGTATCATGATATTTAAACAGTATGATGCACAATGACAATCTGGTATTATTATATTATTGAAAGGAAATGATTGCATTATGAAAACATCTGAAAAGGCTTGGCAATTAATTAACAAATACTTTAGGTATCTCTCATCATCTACTGAAAGTGATAACGATGTTCCATCATCATTGGAGTTGATATCAGTCATCCGAAGAAGTGATGATGCTGTATACCGGATGACTGGACTTACCACTGATACACAATCCGGAGAAAAAATATTCCACTTCATATCACTTAATCCCATTATAAAGAACCATAATGGAATCGCAGGTTGCTCAATGGAGTATGATTATTGTGACATTAGTGAATCAGAATTCGATGAAAAGTTCCTCACCTATGAAGATTGGCAACATGGATTATTAAATCTCACTGTTGCAGAAATGAACAAAGAGATTTTTAAATTCCTTCACCCATATTTTATATCATCTGAACATGATTGGACATTTGAGTTATCTTGTAGGAGAGCTATAATGAGTTTGAAATTTTACGGTTACGGGGCTTATAAATATGATAAATTGGTGATCCGTGTCGATAAAATAAACAAAGCAAGTATAACATTATATGGAGATGGACATAATGAATCGATTACAGTATTTGATTATGACAATAAGGTCACTGAAATTAATCCAGTTCCATATGGAACACTCACTGAAGAAGATATGGTGAAACTCTGTGGCAAAGTCACAGAAGTTATGAGGAGGAATCTGAAATTATGATAAGGAGTGATATAAAATGAATAAACGAATAAAGAAGAAGAAACAAACTGCAATCAACAAAAGAATCAAACAGTTCGATGAATATCTTGAAGATGAAGTTGAAGATGCAGTAATAATATCTGAATCTTTTGCAAATAAACTATTAGACGGAACTTTTGATGGTTTGATAAATTATCATGAAGCTGTTGCTGGTTGTGGTGGGAAAAGGAGTATGATAAGAGATGAGAGAAGCAACAATCCATGTGAACGATAGATACGTTCGCGCATTTGAGAATTATATCAATGACGACCGATTTGAAAAACAACTCAAGAAAGGCATCTTCATTATGAGTAATTTGTTCGATGAAGGTGATGTTCGTAATGAGTTTGGTAAAGTGGTTGATATACAGCATGAAGATGGTACTGATGAATTCAATCTTTTATATCATCCGAATGAAATCTATGAGAATTACTGGATTGAATGTGTGACACCTGTGTTAGATGTCGATTGTACCAGCAGTGGTGTTGTATTGGATAATGACTACTTTCCTACTAAAGAGAATTTCATAATCAATCGTATTGTGAAATTCTTCCCGACATTCTTAAGAAGCCACAAATAATTATAAGCTCCCCAAATGGGGAGCTTATTTTTTTCTATTATATCAATATTCCGTATATATATATTATTAATATGAAGAATATAGTAATATATTTCTTCAATCTATTATGAAAGGAAGTCTCTATATGAGACAGAATTTAAGAACGTTCAGTCGTGAGACTGAAACAAAGGAAGTTTCAAATAAGAGACTTCCATTAGAAGCGTCTATTGCCAGATTGGTGTGTTTGGCGCAGGATGCATCAGATTCTGGAAAGTATGAAAGCGTTCTGAATTTCCGGAATACTGACAACTCTGCAGCTCGTGAGCGGGGCTACAGTGTTAAGACAACCTACATTATGAAGGCTGTCAAGCTCATTACTTCCAACCCGAGATGTGGTTGGAATTATTACGTCTCTGGTCAGACACCAGACCAGAACAATTATGATTCTGTCATCGTGTACTTCGAGTATAAGGATGATAGAAGAAGGTACCAGATCTCATTCCACACACCGTGGAGTCTGGTACCTCAGAGTATGGAGACCCAGATGACCAAGGGTCGTCGTACTCGCTGGAACCATAACATCGGCGGTTCCAGATACAATTGTCAGAGGTTGATCAACATGTTTGACCTCTAACAATTTCGAGGCGCTAACCTCGTTAAAATACTGGCTGAGTGTTGAAAGGTGTTCTCACGTGAGTAGATACAAAAACTGGAAAGCTTATGAGGTTGACTATAGCCGTCCAGTCTAAAAACTGAAGCGTGTACAATATCGCTATATGATACTCGCATATTGTGATATTGTAAATATGGTTGTATGAAAATATTCGTGCATTATAACGCTGCAGCGTTGCGCCCCTATGGAAAGTCGGGGTAGAATATTTGACAACTTTTGAAGGCACCGTATACCAACTTTCCTAATGTATACGGCAGTGTCAGCTGCACTGTCTAACTAGCTACTGGGTGGAAGATATACCTGGAGATGAGTACCGGGTATATCTGCATTCAGGGAAAGGATGAGAACAATGCTAATGCTCCCCGTAAAGGGGAGCGCATCTTTTTTTGCTGATATTCTTACATTCGATATATATATTATTTAAATGGACAAATGAGAAATCATTTGTTATATTATTTTAGGAGGAAAACATTATGAATGAATGGTATGTAGAATTTGAAGAGGATTTTGATTATCCGGATAACCCAGATGTGTTAGAGGTCCATCTCATGACGGATGATGATGCACCCGATTCAGTCTTCTCGTTTTTGGTATATGCCGATACCAAGGAAGAGGCAATTGAAAAGGCTATTCAAGAGTATCATGACATGGTGGAAATCGAAACTTCATTTCCGGATGTCGTCGATGATTATGATTATGATTATTAAGGAGGTGACACGATGGACAAACTAGAGCTATTGAGAAGGCAACCATACGATGTGCGAATAACCATGACATTGATGCTGTTTTATACGCAACCATACGATGTGCGAATAACCATGACAGTGATGCTGTTTTATACAATCAAATCTACTAATGCATCATTACCGATAACATTTGACAACGTTCATTTTGCATCAATGATATTGAACGTTGATGCTAATGAGGTCTGGAGAATAATTGCAAACGATCAGGAGAAGGAAATAATCGATCGAGCACAATTACCAGATGAACTCATCAAAACCATGTCAGCTGCAACACTGCTCTTGTTCCCAATGGAGGTTAATGATGAAAATCGATAACAATACCAACAGGGAATGCATCCTCATCCTTGAACATGGGGATCTGGATAAATATAAAACAGTCATTGAGAATCTCATCAGGATACCAAACCTGATGGAGATTCATTTCAGAAACCTAAGCGGAAAAGAAACAATGAAGGTGAGATCGATGCTATCAAGATTCACGGAAACATCTGGTTTCTATGATCTTGATATAACGATCAGAAGAAAATAATATTAAATACCCCCGGTCACCCGGGGGTATTCTTTTTTTGTTATACAGATGATTCTGTAACCTGAACATTACCCTGATCGATAATGTCCTGGATGTGTTTGTCAACATCATTTGCACGGTTTGGATCATATGTCTGGTTTGGTTTTTCGTTTTCGATATCTGTATCCAACATTGATGAGAAGTTATCCTTAACCCATGTGAGATATTTTCTTGTTGCTGGATCGATACCCTTTTGCTTCAATGCATTCTCCGCAAGTTTTGCTGCAGCGTGATTACGCTCACTGTTGGTAGGATAATGAATCAGGAGCATTTCGAAAACCTTTTTCTCCAATGCAGCAAGTTCATTCAACTTGGATTTATCCTTAACCATGTTTGGAGTATAATCATCACCATTTTTCCTACCTGACTGAATGTAGAACGTTACAGGATAATTGTAGATTCCTGCAAACATGTCACACCATGATTCCTCAAGAGCTATGCCTTCTTTGTACATCTTCTTGAGGTTATCAATCATTGTGCTGTATGAGATTTTCGTAGCAGTTACAATTCCACCCAGTGCGAATGCGATTATTCCAGCTACATTAATCAGTCCAATACCAGCCGCGATGCCACTGATACCCATGAGAACACCTGCAACCATTCCGGCAATCGAAGGTATTGGATTTGTTTCTTTATAAAGCTTCTTTCTATATTTATTGTATGTCTTTGTATACATCTCAATGGTTTTATCAATTTCAGATTCTGATAATTCAGTTTTGCATGTTGTATCAACAACACGTTTTATTTCAGAATCTGTTTTCATTGATGAAAGAAGCATCATGTATTTGATGAATGTAACACGTTTGATTGGATTGAGTTTCAGTGTTCCATTTTTAGCAGCCGTATCAAGATACTTATTGATGATCATGCGTTTATTTTTTGCTGACCTACTGGAAACCAACAATGTCATTGTTGTTGCAGTATTCAATAAGAATGAATCTGTCACCGATCTGATCTGTGAAGCAATGTTGTGGAAGATCTCATGAAGTGTAACTGCTACAATTGCCTGACCGAATATACTCATGTCAACTGGTGAGAATGACAGCAGACCATAGTTCCACACTTTAATCCAGATTCCAAGACCGTGAAGCTGGAATCCTTTTGATTTTGATATTGTGACAGGTGATTTGTATTCATTATCGGTATCAACAACAACCGTACCTGCATTTTCAGTACCTTCATCATCCTTGATCCATTTATATGACAGATGACAATCGAACTGAGCTTCAAGTTCATGAACAGCTTTTGAATAGTTTGGACTGCTGACGAATTTCTTAATGTCAAGATCTTTTGCAAATTTGACATTGTCCTGTTCTGCTCTTGCCTTATTGAAATACTTAACGGCACTGATGATATGTTTGTTGTCAAACTTGAGATGTTTGATGTCGGATGGTTTGATTACTTTGGTTTTACGCTTTACTGCTTCCTGGTAGAAATCAGAATCTGTTGGTTTGATATCAAATCCCATCTCTGAGAATATATCATATCCAAGATGTGTGGTGTTATCATATTCAGTAATAACATCCAACAGTGAATCCGAAATTCCTACAGATTCAGAAACATTTGTCTCAACCGGTTCAGGTGTTGATGGAGTTGTATCAACTGTGATATCATCAGCATCAGAGAAGTATGAATCTGTATCATTTTTTATTGATGGAACTTCATTCTTATCAGGAATCTCACCTTTGCGTTTTAATTCAGCAACCTTGAGAAGTGCCGAACGTGTCATCGGACGATCAATGATACCGGAATCATATACAATGATTTCATCACCATCATCGGTTTCAACACGCTTGATGACCTCACCCTTATTGGGATCACTGATGGCTTTAGCAGTATCCAGTTTATCCTTGTCGATTGCATCAATCTGGAATGTATCAAGTTTATCATCGATTCTCTGAGAGATGTAATCCAACACTGATCCGATTGCACATACGATCGATTGTGTATTTGCATTTGGATTGTTTCTGTTAGGTGCAATGATTGTATCATTAACCACCTTGATTGACTGCTGGGAATCATCCTGAAGAATGTGTGATGCAGGAATACCGTACATCGCACCAACGGCTTCGAGTGCAGTTATCAAATCCTTAGATTCATTTATGGTTTTTTCAATATGATTTTTATTTATTCGCATTTCCATTTCCTCCTTCCTGTGGGTTATTTGCAGCATCAGTTGTTGCTGTTGGATTTCCTGCTGGTGTTCCTTCCTGATTGTATGCCTGAACGATATCACGATATACAGAATATGATTCCTTGTAGAATTTATTTGATATTGTATTTGTAACCACGGCCGCATAAACATTTGCAAGTTTGGTCAATGCTTGTTGTGCATCTGATAATCCATTTGTTGGATTCTGAGGTTGCTGCTGATTGTTATTGTTGTTTTGGTTATTCTGATTATTCTGATTTGCACCCTGTTGTGTTGTAGCAGATGCATCGATACGTTTCTTCAATGCGTCAGCTGCTTTGGTGAGTGAATCGGATATTGGTTTCAATGCTTGAAGAGCTTTTTCTGTCTCAAGAATGTTTGTACACAGATTCTTGAAATCGTCACCCTTAATAGGTTTAGCTTGCTGATTCTGTTGGGGCTGCTGTCCATCATACAGAACCCAATTCTCAATGATCTGTTTCATTTCATCATCAGACATCTGTGGATCAATTTTTGTTCTTAAATCTTGCGGAAGTGCTTTTATGAACAAATCAGTTGCCAGGTTTCTAGCCTTTCTAGCTCCAGTTGCATCATTAGTGATGTTATTGACCATACCGTTTATTGAATCAGCATTTAAATGACGGATCTTTTCAAGGTTGATATTGTATGCAGGGTAGTTGTTCACGGTGATCGAGAAATTCTTACTGTCTAACGCCTGTGCGATTGCCGCATTCAAATTGTTATTAGCATTAACCCAAGAGATTTCCAATCTGTGAATCTCTAAGAACTTGATAGGAGCCTTTCTCAACTGATCATTTATCCATCTGATCAGTGCTGAAATTGATGCACTGGCTTTCATAGACATGTTCTTCACTTTAGCCTGAGCCGTGTTGTTATTTCTATTGACAACATTGACAGTCGGTTTGGCTGCATTATTCTGGGCCTGTGCCTGACCGGAATTTGGTTGCTGGTCAACTTCCATTACAAATGATTCAGTATACAGATATCCAGGAATCATTGTATCAGTCATGCTGTCAGAATTATCAACAACGATTGTATTATTATGATACAATTTAAGAATACATCTTGTGAGGATTTCACCGAGTACCGCAAGAATATCCTTTGTGATCTGGTTGTCTTCGATCTCGTTATTTTTGTATGCTGAAATGATGCCCATCATAACATTGCCGACATTGATGATATGGTTTGCAAGTTCCTCATTTGTTGAAAGATGTTTGTCTCCATATATATGATATATAGTATCCAGAGTGTTCAATATTGGATGAACAGCCTGATTACCCGGATTATCACGACGATAGTTTCCATCATAGAACAGATCACCATATACGATTTTATCCAACCAATTTACATCAGTATGGAAATCATTCAACTCATATGGATCTTCATAAATACGCTGACCGGTTTTCTGATTGAACCACGATTCCCCAGGCTGTTTAAGGTTGTCATGTTTATATTTCAACAACATTGGAACGATTGATGATGCTCCAGGAATATCACATATTGTGTTAAGGTTAACATATTTTGTCAACAGCTGTCCAATAGGAGACTGAGGATTCTTAATGATGTAATATATTGATGATGCAGTGTCATGGAATGTGGGTGTCATGTCACCGAGTACGATCTCTCTGATGTTACATCCAAACGGAATCCTTGTATAGAAATTATTTACAGCATTCTTCAACAGACAGCATTCAGTAACAAATGATTCATATGTCACTGATGTTTTACGTTTAGAAAATCCCTTCAACTTCTTGTCGGCAATCTTCTTGTTGTAATCATTTGAATCACCATAGAAGACCTTAACAACTTTCTTTGAATCCAATGATTCCATTGAACGTTCAATATCACCAGGGTTTGGTGAATTCTTGTCTGTGAGATTGATACCAGCCTGCTGAAGAACAGTGTTTACGAATGTCGAACAGATCTTTGTGTATTTGTCATCAGAGACTTTCTCATCCTTATGAAACAGCTGCTGGATCATTGCACCCCAATCGAACTTTGTTTTCACCCCGAGATAACCCTTGATATACTCCTCCATCTTCTTAACACTACGAGCAGGAACAAAGATCGCATACACACCAATGTTGATATGTTTACCACGGAACAAACGTTCATCAATACTTTCTGATTTGAATCCGAATTTCACATTGTTCAATGTTCCATCAGGATTAAGAGAAGGTCTACCATATGACCACATCTCTTTCAATGTTGGATCAAATGATATTGATGCATGAGAGAACTTACTGTTCACGGTTGAACGTATTGTATTTGAAAGTAATGGAGTGTGTCCTTCACTGAGAACGATGAATACGGGTTTGTTCTTCTTGACATCAACGGATTCCTGAATGAGATCATCATCGGTTTCAACATCATCAACGAATGTTTCTTTTGTTGAATATGATGATTTCGGAATCACATAATTCTTCATACCACATATCGTGATTGTATTAAGAGTGATTGCAAACATTATGAACGACTGGAGTGTTCTGGTAAACACTGACGCTTTCAATGGCTGACTGAGCTGCCATACTGGATCCTTATCAATGATTCTCGGTAACGCATTAACGATGTTTTTCATTACACCTGAGAAATGGAGATCGTTAACCTTTCTCAAATCCTCTTTGATGTTCATCTTCTGAACACCAATCTCATAGTTGGATTTAAGATCTGATGGGAATACTTCATTCTGTGCAAGAATGAGTAAATCAGTCAACATGAAATCTCTGGGATTTACATACTGATGGGAGAATGCTCCGAGTACATCAGAATCATTGAATGGGGTGTCTCCGTGTTCAGCAAGAAATCTATAAACTGATTCTACAGAAAACTTCTGCATGTCATCAATGTTATACTCCAGCATCCCAACACGGAATGATTTTACCAGATTTGAAGTGAATGTTGAAATGTCGTTTGGTGTGATTAAACGGACTGCATATTTATTACTGCAATATCCATAATCAACATCAGATGACGAATGAACAGCATCGTTCAACTGATCAAGTGCAGTCTGATACAGTTTCATTGCTTTATCAAACTTCTCTCTGAAGTGATCAGTGAATTCAAACTTCGGACGTTCATTAGTCTTTTCCATTATATTATTCAAAACAAAACATCTCCTTTTATAATATTATTTAATCATTTATACAGGTTCGGAAACCCATGTAGATTACATGCTCGTTTTTCCTAAAGTATCTAGAATTTTGAAATTCCATATATATATTATTAATATGAAGAAAGAGCAAAGAGTGCTTGAGTATTCATTATACAAATTCAATTTAATTTACCGGCGCAAGTGGAGATGTCAATCCAGCCCATCGGGTCCAGGGAGGAATTATTATGATCGCTGTAACTAAGAAGATGAAGAGAATGGGCGCTGTTAAGCTCACATACGGTAGGGATATCACCGTATATCAGGACAGCAAGCTCACAGACAATGGCATGGTTAAGTTCCACAGCCTTCCGACATTCACAAGAATCAAGGTATACTACGAAGATGGAACAATCGAGACTATGTCAAAGTTCTCATTCGAAATTCTTTCCAACTGCAAGAAGGTTGATAACTGGATGGACAAGCATAACTTCTAATACCAATCCAGCACAACCTTCTGAACTCCTGAAGAGGAAGTATAAAAATACAATGTCCAAACGAGAAAAAGAACACCCAATCACGGGTGTTCTTTTTTGTTTTTTAAACACCCGAATAAGTTGTACAAATGTCATCGACATTGTTGCATTATTGCAACACAACTAATCTCTTCTCAATAACTAAAGCGTATTTGATTTAGACCCCGGGATATCCCGGGGTCAATCTTTTTTATCAATCTTCTGTAAACTGAGCTCTCAACAATCCAGTGTTGTAATATGCTTCTGAAACGATATCGGTTTTAATACCCATTGCCTTTAAGAACAAATCCGTTTTCAACAATGTAGGTTTATCCAATGAATTGGTTTTGATATCTTTCAATGAACACGATCCGGTTTCAGAAATTGCTTCAAGCATGTTTTCATACTCAACCATATTATCGCCACGGACACCACACACTTCAGACAAAACATTATCTGCACCGAGTCCGATGAGTATCTCATTCTCGATACCAGAGAATGTACCACCTTTGGATTCACCCTTTGCAATACCTGTAAGATCATCTCTATCAAGGTCATTAATAACACCAGTTGATTTTTTGGTCTGAAGCTGTTGAACGGTTTTAATGTTCAAGTATCCAACCAGCACAGGTGTACGAGTTCTCACAGGTCGATTTGGATTTGATGATACATGTGGCATATATACATATTCATACAAATCGAGATTCATTTGTTTAGCAGCTTTCTCAACGTTCTCATATTTGAGAGTCTTGGATTTATCAAACTCCTCGATGTCGAGTCTGATATTAGCCTTAGGATCTGCAAGGAATTGTGTAACCCATTTGGAGAATGCAGCATCATTCATCTTAGAGAACATAGCTTTATATTTTTCCGTATTGGATCCAGATGGATCTAATGCATTCATTGTACGATATACAAGAGATTCAATCTGTAATCGTTTACTTTTAATATCTGCCATTTAAATCACATCCTTAAACATATATTTTTCGTGAATAAAGTTTATTGAGTTTATCATATGATATACCAATAACGACCTTATTTGATTGAGAACCGGTTGCAAGTTGTTCATCACCTTCGATCTGGATAACCAACGCAGGATGTCCATCTAATTTATCAAACATGCAATCAACGGTTATTCCAACCAATGATATTACATTACATTGATCTTCCAGTTTGGTTTTAATCTCGCGTGGAATTGACGGATCATCAGCATATTCAAATAAATATGATTCGATATTAATTCCTAACTCGGGAATCGAAGGATACTGACCTGGTTTCATAAACAACAACGTGAGTATCATATTGATACACATTTCAAATGATGATATCACTTTGGGTTTATTTGCAGCATCATAATCCATACATGTATCATATCTCAATACCTGAGATCGAGATGGATATTTCTTATTTACCTCTTGAAGTGTGATTCCTGCTTCGTCTAACATTATCAATCACCTCGTTTCAATTGTTCTTGTATCATTTCACATATGACGGAAACATCTTTTCCTTTCATATAGAAATCATATAACTTTTCAATCATGAGTGTTAACACAATTGATATGGATTGAGATGCATTTGCAAATACCAATTCACTGGATAATGATACATTGGATCTCATGATTGTTAATAAATATTCATCGGGTTTGTTTTCAACCACATCTCGTTTTGATGATAATGTGATTATCTTGGGAAAACGTTCGATCAACATCAGTATTGTTTCATGTACTTTACTCATGTGATCACCCCTGTTCTGGACGATTGTTTGGGGATTCTACATATTCATCATCAAACTCATCATATTTTTTATCCATGATTTTGATATAATGCATTCCGGTACGTCTACATTCATTTCGCATCATTTGATCTTTACGAGCTTCAATGTCACGGTTGTGTTCCATGAACGATGTATTGAAGTTACCCTGTTTGATTTCAACATGAAGATTCAATGATGGTATGAAGAAATCGGGAATGTACAGATGTTGAGTTCCATCTCCCCATTTGTAATGAAAATCAACTGGTGATGGTGCAATGATATCATCCGGACTCCAATCCATTGATTTCAAATGGTTTAAGAAATCAACTTCATAATTTCCAATGACACGGAACTTATGATTTTCATCCCATACGTAATCACGTGCATCAGCATGATTGATCATCATCTTACGTTGTTGGGCACCATCATTCAACAGATGTTCTTTACCGTAAACATTCACCATTCTGGATTTCATCATCTTAACATATGCTTCTTTGCATTTTGGATCATCGCACAAACGTGCATATTTCAATGTATCATCATTGAATGCAACTTTACGTTTACGGCACATCAAACACAAACGACCCATCGGTTTATTGACAAATAATGAATATGCAAATTCATATCCGTCTTCACAATCTTGGGGAATCTGATTATTATGTTTATATACAACATGATCACAGTATTTATGTTTATCATCAAATGAACGATCACAGAATAAACATTTTACTCTACGACTCATTTTACAAACCTCCTTCTTATTAGAATATTATATTTTGGTCTTCAACCAATGTGTAATCTATCTCTTAGATAGAACTAAAATCATGAAAGTGGTGATATTTAATGAGAGTAAATGTCATGGGTAAAGGCATTTGTCCAATCATCGGATCAATCCTTCCGCTCGTTAATGTCGAAGTCACAGAGGGTGTACTCTCCAGACTCGTATCGATTCGCAACATCCGTGTATTTGATACCATCACCGGTGTTCAGATCACAACTCGCAATTATAAAAATCTTGTAATGGCTAGAGAGGTTGCACAGCGTGCACAGGTTGAAACTCCGATCGAACCCGTTAAGGTCTCTCCAAATCAGAAGACTGCTAAGAAGAAGACAACTAAGAAGGTTGTTCAGGAGGCTCCCGCAACAGTGGAAGCTGTACCGGAAACACCTGTCGAAGTTACTCCTATCGAAACCGTTGAAGCTGAAACACAGACAGAACCTGAGCAGCCACAGCTTCAGCCAGAAACCACTGAATCAGAACCTCCAACTGATACACCAGATGAAGAAGAAAATGTTACAGAAGATTCATCAGTTGAAACTGAATCAGAGGCTACGGAGACTCCAACATACTCATCAAAGAAGAAGAAAAGAAGATAATTTGATATCAGCTGGGCGGGGCAACCCGCCCAATTCTTTTTAGTCTCAGAAAACCAAACCGTAAAAATTATATTTTAAAGAGGTGATAAAATGAATGATGTATTCATTGATGAAATGTTTTTAAGTATCGACGAAGCAATGTCGTTTATTGAATCAGCATCCGTTGATTCAAGAACACGATTAAAGGTTGAGATCATCGAACCGATCATGAAAGTGTTAGACACTAAGGCGGGTTCAGATGCATACTTGAAATTCGGTACTGAATTCATTGAAGCTAATGCTGATATGTTAGCCAGAGAGTTTCCAACAAAACGTGTTTCATTCCCAAAGAAATATGTTGATAATATATTCAGTGTATTTGGATTTGATAAAGATGAATTTAAGAAAACATTCAAAGAGATATGTGCGGATATCAATGGTAGTGATTTTAAAACAATCATGGCAACACCAACCAATGTCATCCACACGATAGTTTTATTTTATTCAGATATAACATACAACCGATATGTTCGTGACTCTGCACGTCAACAACTGGCGCTTACGGTATATCATGTAATGTTTAATAAATTTTATCATTCATTACCGGATGAAAAAGTTATGGCATACACATATTTACATCTGAACAGAAACTGGGCAATCATTAAAGCTGAAGATATGATGACATGGATATCGGATATGGTTGATTCAGCATATGCGTTTTATAAAACTAAACTGACACTGAATACAACTGCACATACAATCATCATGTTCTTAAACAGATTAAGAGCTCAGATGCGTCAATCTATGGTACAACTCGCCCATGTATATTTCAAAAACCAAGAAGAAGGTAATCGTGTTAACGATGATGCTACAACGGGTGATCATGAATATATTGTATCAGATGATACATCTCAGATTCGTAGTAAACTCATGCAACTCATCAAACGAGGTGATTCGTTATATACGACTGAGAGTAATCTGTATACCGGTGTTGCCAAGTTGAAAAATGTTTCATCCAAAGCATTATATGAACTTGCACAACAGGTTTCTCATCGTGACATCGGCGAACTGATTGATTTGATATTCTATGTGTTCATTGTTAAAGAGAATCACAAAATCGAAGATATCAATTCATCTGTATACATTGGTGAAATTACCAGCATGCCAACAAAGATTGATCGTTGTATACCTGGTAAACCAATAATCGCACCATATGTGAAAAAGTACAAAGTCAAAAAAGAATTGATTGTCGCATATATCTGTCTTATTGCAACATGGATAATGATGCGAATCAATGATGTTAAATAATAATGAGGAGATGATAATATGCCTAGAATGTTAGGAGATCTGTATCCAGCTACAAATCCCGATAACACATTGGACGCTCATGATGTTGATGAATACACCAAAGCGATTCAACTGAATACAACACATTCAATGTGGGATAATGTTGAAGATCCATCGGATCCATCCAAACGTATCAATGAATTGATCGATCCTGAAAATGGTGGTTTAATATACGATCAATACATGGTTGCATCTTTACATGGTACCGGATTCATTTCCAATATCGATAAGATGTTGTTACAAAGTTATATCGATTCTGGAACTACCGAGGTTTCATTAAAAGGATACATTGACAGTCTGGATTCTAAAGAGGTTGTTCCACCTCCAGATCCGACTGATACAAAAACCCTTGCCGAACTTCGTGAATATATTGTCACAAATGTTCAAACACTGGTTATATTCCAAGCACAAAAGTTTTTGGAATTACAGAAAACTGCTCCATCGAGTTTACATGATATTCAACAAAAGATGGCACGTGTGTGGTCAGATGCATATGCATATGATTATGATACTGCTGCACAGATTGATTCAAATCTGAAAGCTGGATTGGAGACCGATGGATCTTCGTATCCAGATGATGATGGACATCGTTTATTACCTCAAAACATGTACAATAGTATTGTGAACATAATCGCCGGATCGAACCCATTATCAAAAACCCAATTGGATAATATCGTATCTAAATATTGGGTTGCTGGTGCAATCACGATTTCAGATCCACCAACGGTTGAAGAACAAACTAAAGTTATCGAACACATCTGGAATGAGACTGGCGTCGAAAAAGGTATATCATTCTATAATGAATGGAAAGATGCTACACCTGAACCCGGACCTGATCCAACTCCAACATCGGATCTCATTCCCGAGATACCTTCAGCAGCTCCATTATCCGGTAATCTTGCAACATGGGTTTCCACGTCTGCAAATTCATCTGATTTCAATACAATTGTTGACAATCAGCATCCACATCAGATCGTAACAGTATCATTCCAATCTGGCGTTACCAATGCATCTCGAAATAAAAATGTTGATATCAATTGTTGGCAGTATGAGAATGGATCATGGAATAACAAATATTCATATACCTCAAACTGTTTTGTCGGTGGTGGTTATGATAGTTCTACTGACACAGTTTATGGAGGTATCTATCCTGTTAATCAACTCAACGAGGGAACTTCCGGTCTTTCACATCGTACTCCTGCAGGTGCGTTCCAACTTGGTAACTATACGACAAACACTGATGAAGTTGGTGCATTTGGTGTTGATACTGCCTGGGGATCAGCAAGCCCGAAACTCAATTATCGTGTTATCAATACAAGCAACATGCATTGGATTGATGCTGGTGGTCGTGCTGGATTGCCAAACTGGTATAACATGTTTGCCAACTGCGATGGAAACCGTGTACTCATTCAATACAAACGTACTGATTGGGATAGTGGAGTATCTGGTGGTGTTACTGATAAAGCTGGTAATAAGTATAGTACAAATACAACACCATTTAAGTATGGTCAGTTTTATACTGTTTCTGGACTCAATGACAGTCCAAGTTATACAGAAAACTTGTCTGAATATGTAAAATCTGGCGGTGCATATGAACATGCAATTGTTATCAGATTCAACATGCCACCACATGTATCTGTTCCTGTTATGCCAGGCCACGCAGGTGCGGGCTCTGCATATTTCTTACATTCATCAACTGGATCAAATACAGCTGGTTGTGTTTCTGCACCAGATGATGCAATCAAACAAATGTTACAATGGTTAGATCGTTCGGAGAATCCGTACATCTTCATCAGACTTCCAAATTAATCGAAAGGAGATGACTCTATATGGCTGATAGACTATTTGGCGATTTCGACAACGATGGTATTGTTGATGGACGCGATGCGACTACAATGTTAACATATGTGGGTCAAATGCAAAAATGTGACCCCAACATCCAACCAATTGATGATGAAACTCTTTGGGCTGGAGATGTTATAAACTTCAACCGTTTATGTACATATGACGCGGTCGCTCTACTGAATATATTTGCCAGTGCTTCTGTTGAAAACGATTTGGTCAGTCCTAAAACCAAACCTGCAACATGGGATACGATCTATAAACAATTCTGGTACTTTGATTCCAATGGCAAATTAAAACCAATGTCAAATATGGACACTGCTCCACCGTTTGAACCATCCGAGCCGGATTACATCGGTCCGTACTATTGTTATTGTGATTACAAATCCACATTACCGGATGAAGGAATATTACCATATTTAGCACAACTGCCATAACGTGGAGGTAATCTCATCATACCGTATTTCCATTTATATGGTTAGCCATCGGGACCTCCTTTGAAACATGATGAGATTTTAAATAGATACACCCCGGGAAACCGGGGTGTTTATTTTTTATTTTTGTATTTATATCATTATGGTGTATGAGGAAACTCATTTGTACAAAAATTTATTTAAGGAGGTTATCAATATGGGTGTCCAGAATGATAATAATTTTGAAGGAAGTATATTTGAAAGATCATTGAATTTTCATAATGAAAATAAAAATATCGATGATCGACTTAAACCATTACCAGAATCCAAAGGTGAATGGGAGAAGTATATCAACGGTGAGATCTTACCATCAATGAATAATGATGATACAATCGAACCAATGAAAAGTGAACGTCCAACCAAGACGGAGTATTATTTAAAGATCGCAGAATGTGTCGCTTCTCGGAGTACATGTTTAAGACGTAAGTTCGGTGCGATCATCGTTAAGGATGATGTGATTATTTCAACTGGTTATTCTGGTGTACCACGTGGACGTAAGAATTGTTGTGATCGTGGTAAATGTTTCCGTATGGAGAATAACATTCCATCCGGTCAGAGATATGAATTGTGTCGTTCGGTTCATGCAGAAATGAATGCAATTATAAATGCAGATCCGATAAAACGTAAACATGCAGAAATGTATCTGGTTGGTATTGAGAATGATGGATCATTTACCGAAGCGGATTGTTGTTCAATGTGTAAACGTATGATTATCAATTCAGGTATCAACAATGTGACATTCAGAACCAAGGATGGATCTTGGCGTACAGTGTCAATATTAAAATGGATCAAGGAAGATGATTCATTAACAATTCATGAGGGATATTAATATGAACAAATTCGAACAATATCTGGTTGACCATGATGTTGAAACACTCGGTCTCAAACCAATCGATTTACGAAAAGAATTTCCTGAAGGAAGCATGTTGTTCAATGTATCATATCGCAAACATCCTGAAGAATTTGAAGTCATATATTTAGATCCAATATCACATCGATTGGAAGTTAAATACGTTCCGGCGATCGTTGATATTTGGTTTGTTAAACCTGAATATCGTTATATGATGGATGGATTCTGTGTTGAACCATATTTCAAAAATAAAATGCGTTACCAACACAAGCCGGATGATGCATATCAGATACCGCAGATCGATATTACAAAAACATATCGTGTGTTCTGTAAATATTCCCAGATCGTTGATATGATTTATAAATATGCTGGCGATGCAAAAATGTATTCTGATGATGGTTCACATCTGATCGATAAAACATATAAGGAATTCTATGAAGATCGTAGTCAGTATGTATTCGTATATGGTGAATTCGAGAAACGAATGTGTCAGAATCCATGGTCATATAAATGTGACTTTCAACCAGATGCATATTTCCGTAACCAGTGGACACATGAATTCGGTGATGAATGCGATGTATCAAAAGTAACAGCTGCATTTCTCGATATCGAGATTGATGTATTGGATAATTCAGTTGATCTGTCCGATCCAAATGATGTTCGTCAACCAGTATCAATGGTGACAGCTATATTCCCACAAAACAAAAAGGTTTATGTTGATATATTACAACCACGACCGATTGAATTGTTTGCTGAACAATTTCGTGATAAAGTGAAACCGTTATTGGACAACATGTGGAAAGAATATAATTGGGTTAAAACTCATAAAAATGAATTCATTCAAATGATCAAGGGCGAGAGATCACCATCTGATTGTCCTGTACATATTGATGAAGATGCTGACAACTTGAAATATCTTGAAGGATGTGATGTTGAGTTAACATTGTATGACATTCAACCAAACAAAACATTTGTACATACGGAATCAACTTTGATTTATAATGTATATCAGCATGTCAACAAGCATCGTCCGATGTTCCTGTTTGCATGGAATGCTCCATTCGATTTTAATTATCTTCCAAATCGTTATCAGTGGAATGGTTATGATCCTCAGGAACCTGTTATACCGAATGAATTTAAATCAACTGAGATCCGTTTCTCGAAAGATAAATCGAAAAACTTTTCGATGAAAACAAACAGAGACTGGTTCTACATATCATCATATACACAGTATCTGTGTCAGCTGCGTCTGTATGCAGCAATCAGAAAATCACAATCCGAAGAACCATCGTATCGATTAAATGCAATTGGTAAGAAGGTTGCGAAGATTGAGAAGTTAACTGATACCAAATCTGGTTCATTTGCTGAATTCTTATACACGGATTTCATAAAATTCGTATTGTACAATGTTCGTGACGCTGTTGTTCAACTTGCAATTGAAACTAAAGTAAATGATGCAAAAACATTATATGCACGATCATATGATTTCAATACTGCATTCTCAAAATGTTTCCAAGAAACACATATTGTGCGTAACTCAAAAGAGAATCTGTATGAGCTGTTTGGATATGTTATGTCAAACAAAGTTGTCATTGATAAAACGATTGATGGTGCATTCCAAGGAGCTTATATTGCAGATCCAGCGAAGAATAAACCAACTCATGTATTGTCTGGTAAACCTATGAAGACAATCATTTATGGATCTGCGGATCTGGATGCGACTGCAATGTATCCTTCTCAGAAGATGGCATATAATCTGGATAAGATGACTTTGATTTATAAATGTAAAATCGATAATAATGTATTCAGAAATAAAATATGTTATAACCGATCATACAACCAGTCATATATTTGGTATGACTCCAAAAAGAATCCACATGAAACAGATGTCGCAGCACCAATGTTGAACTCGTTCAAAAATCATAATATTTGTTCGATGTTACACAATTACTTTGGTGCACCATTGATAACGGATTTAATTAAGATGGTTCATAACAGAATGTCATAAATTATATTAATGAATGGCGGGAATTCCCGCCATTCGTGATATATATAATTTAATAAACAACAGGTATGTAGCTTTTTAAATATAGGAGGTTGAGATTATACTCATGGACGAATTATATGAATCTGTTAAAGACGAAGAGTTTGGTAATCCAAACATAACACGTGCCGATTTAGGAAAATTGGCATCACGATACTATTGTCTGTATGGTGTCAATGTAAACATGGCAAGAGCAATCCCGTCAAATGTTGATGGATTGAAACCAATTCACAGAAGAATATTGTATACAATATTCGATAGATACGGACGTGATCAGTTCACTGTCGGATCTGCAATTGGTGATGTAATGCATCTGTCACCACACGGTGATGCAATTGGTGATACGTTTGCGGGACTCGCACAGGATTTTGGAAATAATATTCCATTGATCGATTCATCGGATGGTGGTAACTCTGGTAATGCAGTTAATGGTTCAGATGCAGCATCTCCAAGATATCTTCAGATGAGAATATCCCAGTTCGCACTCGATGTGCTGTTCAAGGAATTCGATAAAAAGGTTAATATGATTCCATCATATGATGGTAAAACTGTTGAACCTGTCACACTGCCAGCAAAGATACCACTCATATTATTAAACGGCTCCACAGGAATCGGTCTTGGATTCTCAACAAACATTCCACCATATAATCTTAATGAGGTTATAAATGCAACAATCAAACTTATAAAGAATCCAGATGCAAAAATAAGATTGGTTCCAGATTCTCCAACTGGATGTGATATCATTATCGTTGATGATGAACATTTCATATTCCAGTCATCATTTGAGATTGATAATCGCAATTATGAGATAACTTTTAAGAATACTCCATATGGTGAATTCTTAGATAATATCAGAGAGCGTTTAAATGAAATCATGGCATCCGATAATCCGATACCAGAAATCATATCTGCAGATGATGAAAGTCAGTTGTTAGAAAACAAGATCCGTTTTGTCATAAGATGTAAACCGTGTAATCTGTATAATGTATTGAACAAACTGTTCAAACGTGTTCCTGGATTCCGTAGTAACATTGCAACAACAAACATGCTCGTCATTGAACCAAATTTCAAGATGAGAGAATATAATCCCAGACAGATATTATTGTCATGGATCAACAATCGTATCATGGAGAAACGTACATGGTTACAGTGTCAGCTAATAGCACAGACTCAGTTGTTCAATCAGAATGTTGGTAAAGCATTCATGTTATCTCCAAAGAACCTTGACACGACTATCAAGATATGTCGTAAGGGTGATTCTGAAGAAGAAATCATTCGTTTGTTGGTAAAGCATTATAAAGGTGAAGTAACATCATCTCAAGCCAAGTTGGTTGCAGAAGTTCCGTTACACAAATTATCAATCAAACGTTATAAAGAAACGGTTGAGTTGATCGAAAAGATCAAAGAGAAGATTGAAAATCTTCGAGCAATCATCACCAATCCAGATAATATTAAGAATGAAATAATCAATGACATGAATTCGATCAAAGAGAAATATGGATTCAGTCGTAGAAGTACAATTCTTAATACGGGAGAAAAGGAGATTGTCAACATTGGTGTCGTACAGACATTAACCGATGGATCTGTGATATTCTCTGAAACCGAAAACCCTGAGCATCTTTCATCAGATGTGATTCCAATAAACGGAACTGATGTATGTTTGATAGATGACAAGGCAGGATATATTTGGGTTGATACAACAAAAGTCAGTCATGATAAACCTATTACAATGACATCAATCGGACGTGGTGGTCAGATGGGTAAATGTATAATGGCAGTATCAAATCCAACAAACAATATTGTGTTATTGTCAAATAAGGGACGTATCAAATATATGCCGATAAATAGAATACCATCAAACACTGCAAGAAAACCATTGGTGAAACTTGATGACGATGAATATCTTGTATCGGTATTGGAGGTTCCAGATAACACATTATCAGACATACTCATATATACAAACAATGGTAATGGTAAACGTATTCAGACTACTGATCTGAACAAGGTGTTGTCCGTTGATGCGGCAGGTCAGTTCATCATCAGTGGTTATGAAGTTGCGGGAATGTTCTGCATAAATTCAAACAAACCCTTCTTGGCATATGTAACGAAACTCGGTAGAATCAGAATCAACCACTCCAAGTTCTTGACAGCAACTAAGAAATTTGGAGACTGTAAACCAATCATCAAACTCTCTCCTCAGGATGATTTGGCTGCAGTATTCTGTGTTGATAAATCTCAGAAGTTGATATTACATCATGCCGACAGCAGAGTCTCCACAGTCAACATTGAATCATTACCAGTATTGACAATGGCAGCAACTCCAGAACGTCCAAAACATGTTCCTGGCGTCAAGATTATTCGAGCTGTGGTGAATTGAAAGGAGTCCTAGATGGAACGATTAATACATCCAAAAGTGAAAGATATGTATTTAAATCACCATCAGGTCATGTATGTGCCAAACACCTCGATGAACATCACTCCTTTTGGGCAACATATCATGCAACTAACGGGTATGATTTTATAAGATTATTGAATGTCAATGGGGATATATCATTATTCCCCATTGATGAAATTATCGGTTATACATTTATACCAATACCAGAAGATTTAATTGATAAACCAAAGACTATTAATCATATTAATGGTGATACAAGAGATATCTCATTAGATAATTTGGAATGGATCGAGGATGTTGAAGAATGGAGAATATGTACATATCCAGGAGTAAAACCTGATACATATGAAATATCATCATGGGGTAATATACGAAATAAAAATTTGAATAAATGTATCAATGGTGAAATCGATAAAAGCGGATATATCAGACTCGGATTAAGATCAGACAGACCTAATGGTCGAATACATCAATTATTACACAGATTGGTTGCATTTCAATTTAATAATCTAGAATTAAAATATACAGTAAATCATATAGATTGTGATAAATTAAACAACAGACCGAAGAATTTAGAAGGAGTATCAAATATTGATAACCTTCGCCATGCGATGTTGACTGGAAGACATCAGTATGGTGATAAACATAGCAATGTATCACTATCAAATTCTGATGTTAAGATAATATGTGAATCATTAATTAAAACATGTGGTGATCTTGACGAAACATTGAATATTATAACTGGTATGGGTATCATAACTTCTAGAGAGAAAATTAGACAAATCAGAAACAAACAAAATTGGAATTTTATATCTGATGAGTATTTTTCAAAAGATTCAATGCGAGAAAAATTATATAAATCTGAAGTACATGATATTTGTAAATTATTAGTTAAAACCAATTTCAATGTAAAAGAAACTACGAAATTATTCAATATACAACATGATTATGAAGTCTCTAAAAGAGCTGTAGCCACTATATGTTATAAACAAAGATGGTTGGACATATCTAGACTGTACTTTTAGTTCGCGTCAATGTACAGTAACGCATAATATGGGGAGATTATCTCCCCATAAAATTTTATATAAAGGATGGATATTAAAATGAATCTCTTCAAGAAAAAGGAAAAGAATAAACCCTCAAACGTAAACGTTGTTTACACCGATGGCTCTCAGGAAACAGTCACAATGTATTCGTATCTGATTTACAATCGTGAAACCAACAACATTCTGGGTGCAATTAAACTTACAGAAGATCAGGCAGAAGGTTTAAATGCATACATGAAGATCGTTGGATTTAAACAATCGAATCTCGTTTATAAGGAGCTAAATATGAAAGAATCAATAATTGAATTCGTAAACAAGTACAATATTAAATCATTTAATTATGAAGATAATATTGATGAAAAACATAATCTGATCAGGGCCGTACATCTGTTGGGTATGATGAATCGAAAATATGAAAACGATCCATCATATCAAACATTTACAATCGGTCCGTGTTATGGGGTATATACGGATGATCAGGTTTCAGACATCATGAAGTTAGACATGGGGATTATGATTAAGGGAGATATAGAAAATCACTGATTATCATAATATAGAATGGAATTGAATAAGAATGGATGAAAAACGCACCAGTCGTCTTATAGGTAAGATGACAGCAATAATGTTATTTGCAAAAAGAAACAACGTTGAGTTTACACCACTGGATGATCCAAATGTAACTCTCTCGCATGTCGTGCGATTAATCGCACGACGTAACCTATACATTGATAATGATGTAAAATGTGTTGAGTTGGTATATCCTTCAGCATACAAAATGAAACCTCTCAAGGTGCTGTTGTCGGATGATCAAATCAATGATATTCGTAAAATCGATAATCGAATTATAATAGAAAAGGGATGATCTTATTAAATATAAAATAACGATCAGAAACACTTGTATCATGATTACACCCGGTAAGGAAGCATTATCCAATCTGGGTACATTAATCAATTCACTTACATATGAAGATGAGTTCATTGAACAAACTGTCACTCTCGGTTTAATGTTGGATGAAAAACATAATGAGCTGTATGTTCATAAAGGTGTCGATATAGAGTTTCTGAAGAAATTGTTGATCAATGTTGAAATTGTTGAAGACATTGATTACGAGGGCGAAGATATGGATTTCCAGTTTGAGGAACTTATCGCACCTCGTAATGAACAACAGGTTGATGTTATCAATTTCATTGCAGGTGAACATGATTTCACAGACAATATTGATGATCCTCGTTTGTTCGTTGTAAAGAAACCCGGTTTTGGCAAAATGCAACCAATCTGGTCACAAGTTGCAACTCCAAAAGGATTTGTTCCAATTGGTACATTACGTATTGGCGACACTGTATATTCCGAATTAGGTAATGAATGCACAGTAACCAAAATATTCGACCATGGTGTACAGTCTGTTTACCGAATAATATTCACAGACGGACGAATGACACTTTGTGGTGATGAACATCTTTGGAGAGTAAAAGAAGATGGTGAATGGCATACCAAACCCTTATACGAAATCAAAAACTCATACATGTCATACATGAAGGATTGTCAGTATCGTTATGAGATACCAAAAAATGGTTATGTCAAATATCCATGGAAACCATTTGACATTGAACCATACACATATGGAATATGTGTTGGATTAACGGATCACATTGAACGCGTGTTGACATTCAAATGTGAACCTTACCAGGTTGATAAAGTGACTAAGATTGTTCAGAATATCTGTTCAATCAACAATTGGGAATATCGTTTCGAGAACAACCATTTTCAGTTTATCGATCAATTTGGTCGTCGTATATTGCATGATCGGGTGTTCCGTGATGAAGATGGTGGTATCTTTAGAATTCCTGAATGTTATCGATATTCATCAACACGTATGTCAGTATTGGGCGGAATCATTGAATCGATGGTGTATGTTAATAATGCCAAGGTTATATCATCAGAATTGAAATCATTATTGAATGACATCGTTGAAATGTTTCGTTCATGTGGTTATTATGCAAAACTCAAAATCAGTAAACACAGCAGCATGATGAGTGTTTCATTTGGTTTGGATTCTGCAATACTATGTGAAATATCTGAAGATTGTCGTAAGTATCTGAAACGTTATGGTGCAACATATAACAAACGAAACAAAGAACCAATCTACATCAAAGATGTTTCACAAATTGCATCATTCCCATGTAGATGTATTCAGGTTGACAATCCCGAACATCTGTATTTGACTGATGATTATGTTGTTACACATAATACGTACTGTACTGGATATGGAATCGGTTTATACAAAAAGAAAGCTCTCATTATAATGCATCGTGATGATTTGCGTGCACAATGGAATGAATCATTGTATATGATGAATGGTTTTGATCATGCTCATGTTCATGAAATTGATACCACTCAGGAATTATACAATATCGCACATGGTGATTATGATAATGATTATGATATCTATCTGATAACACATGCAACATTCCGTGCGGGTTTGAAACGAATCGGTGATATCAAACTTGCACAAAACATTTGTAAGAACTTAGGAATTGGTGTTAAGGTTATTGATGAAGCCCATTTGGAATTCAAAGATATCCTGATGCTGGATATTGTATGCAATGTCAAACGTAACATTTATCTGACTGCCACCCCAGGTCGTAGTCAGCGTGAAGAAAATGCAATCTATTGGAAAGTATTCAATTCCGCAACGTTCTATGCACCGGTTGCAAAACCAACTGACAGTGCACCATCTAAATGGATGGACTATGTGACTGTACGAATGTCATCTGAGTGTAAACCAAACATTTATCGTTATCAGGTGACCCGTGGCAAAGGTATGAGTGCCGTGTCGTATGGTAAATGGGTCATTGCATATGATAAAAAGAAACGTCATTTCAAATGTTGTAAAGACATCATCATGGAATGTTTCGATCGTGATCCAAATGCCAAAGTTCTCGTATTGATTCCATTGATCAATTTGTGTGAATCATTAATGGATTTTCTGATTGAAGAACTCGACAAAGAAGATAAATTCAAATATGCATTATCAATCAGAACCATCAATTCCAATAACAGCAAAGGTGACAATGCCTATAGTAAGAAAGCTGATGTCATTATATCAACACTTGGTAGTATGGGTGTTGGTACTGATGTTAAGGGTCTGACTGATATAATAAACATGACTCCATATTGTAGTAAGCTCACTGCTGAACAATCACTTGGACGTGTTCGTTATGCTGGTAAGATGGGACACTACTATGACATCGTCGACCAGTCTGTTCCAATGGACAAGTTTTGGTGGAAGAGTCGTTCCAAGAAACTCAAAGAGTTATCATGTAAAAATGAAATACTCGATTGGAGTGAATGAATTATAAACCCCGGAATAACCCGGGGTTTATTTTTTCTATTATTATCGGAAACGATATATATATCATTACTATGGTCTGAAGAAAGATGTATTATTTTAAATGGATCCATGAGTCAACTTCGGTACGCAGAAGAACTTGTGGTGAAGTTTATTATGATCTCTTCTCGGAGGACCAACCGGTTGGGCAACCCAACCCAGCCATCCCAACATATAAACTTTATAAAAGGATGGTAAATCAAAATGAAACATATCAATATGACTGCTGTAGTTGCAGTGCTTGAAACAATCGCTCTTGGTCTTATGATCGTTGCATTCGCAACTGGCTTTATGAAAGAAGGATGTAGGATCACAATTACAGACGAGATGACTCATGTAAAACCGTATCCGTATCCAACAATGGATGCGATCGTGAGTACGGTTGAACCACCTGTGACTACAACAACGGTACTGCAGCAGGTCTCTGTAACAGAGACAACAACAACTGGGGTTGAACTAAGTGAAACAACAACCTCAGTACAGGAAGCGGTTGCGGTGCCGATTTCATTTGAACCGGAAATTCATTCGAATAACAAGGATTCTGCGAATGTCGACGTTACGGAAACAGAGTTCGAAACTTATGACTGCGGATACTATCCGTCTGTAGCAAATGGCTACATCACAGAAGAGGAACGCATATTCCTCTGTAATACCGTTGGTACGGAGTATGGTTCTGATTGGGTGTCGTTATACGACAAAGCATTGGTTGTCGACACTGTTATGACACGTGTTGACCAGGGCTGTTGGACAAACGGTCTTGAATCCAATGTGTATAACGTATTGACCGCTCCTAATCAGTACAACCCTTGGTACGCCGAGGGATTCTATCATGACTGCGTTACTCAGTCATGCATTGATGCTGTTGAATACTATTTCCAGCATCGTGATGAGTTTCCGCACTACACTTCTTTCTACGGAGACGGTGTGGAGAATCATTTCTACAATTAATAATTCATGAAGGGAGATATACCATGAAAAAGGGTGAGCAAATCTATATGGTTACAATAAACGATGGCAAAAGAGTAAGCATTCAAACCGTCGATAAAAAACCATTAAAGGTGACCCGTTCACAGAGGAATACACTTATGAATTGGAAAGACAATCCTAACTACGTAACAGATATAGTTAGAGCTTTTTCAAATGATAAGATTCTGCATCCTCAATTCTCTGTCGTACAAGATGGAGAGACGGTGTTCAAAAGATAAGCTTTTGAGATCCCGGGCAACACGCCCGGGATACTCTAACTCTTTATCATGGTATATCGATGTTGGTGTCGTCGGAATCTTCGGATTCATTTTGGGTTGCGGCATCAGCGATTTCATCATCAGGAAGTTGAACAGTTGGAGGTACATCTCCTTCTGTTTGATTTCCTTTTTTGTTGAGCTGTTTGCCAACCTGGTTGATACCACATGCACCTGCACCGGCGGATAAACCAATGAACACAGCTTCGATAATATTATTACCCATCTCCACATCTGTAAAGTAGTATCCACAGACACTGAGGATTATACCATAGATGATTGCGAAGATTGGAAGATAATATGATATGTCTCTTTTAAACAGAGAAGCTATGTAACGTGTGGTTGATACAAGAATGGTGACGAACGTTGACAATGTAATGATCGAAAACTGTAACATTTAAAAACACTCCTTTAGTATTATTTGGATTAACATCCATTACTAGAAGGTATTATATTTTTAGGAGGAAACAATATGAACATTCATATTATTCATCACACCGATGCCGATGGTTACTGCGCTGCGGCATTGGTTAGATACGAACTCACAAACCCGACCAACAAGGTTTCATATTACGCATACAACTATATGGGCGAGATTGAAACTGATGTAACACCTAATTCATTTGTATATCTTGTGGATATCTCAATGAGTGATTTCGTTGAGAAGTTCATCAAGAATGCACTGACCCAGATGTGTACCGTTGTACATATCGACCATCATAAACCATCTGTTGATTATTACAACGAACATCAAATCGATGAACCAAAATGGGTTCATTTTGTACAGGATGAAACCGATGAACGCAATGGCCCGATCTCAGGTTCATTGTTGACGTACATATACACCTGCATGAATTCAGATCAGAAGATGCATCCGATGGATGTTGAATTTGATCTTACGGATCTCAGAGATCATATGATATTCAATGGTAACACTGATAATGAATATCATATTCCATTCATTGTTCGTTTGATTGATGATCATGATGTGTGGCGTCATAAGTTGACTGAATCCAAAGCATTCTCATATGCATATAAGAGGATGTCAAAGGAATTGATCGATCCTGAGAATGATGATCTGTGGGAATCAATTTATAATGATAACAACAGATTATTGTTTACATCCATTCGTGACGGTGAACGTTACATTCAGGATGAAGATGAACGAAATGCAATCCTGCGTAACATCGGTGGATTTGAAACTGATCTGTTTGGAAACAACTGTTATGCGATGAACAATCTCACTGCAGGTTCCGATCAGTTTGCTGAAGAGTATGAAACGCGTGATATGGTTTGTCGTTTTGCATACAACGGCAAGGGATGGACGTATTCATTATATTCATCGAATCCCGAGGTTGATTGTTCTGAGATTGCTAAACAGTATGGCGGCGGTGGTCATCGTGGTGCTGCAGGTTTCAAACTGGATCACTGCATCTTTGGTGTTCCAAAGAAAACATTCTTCCAGAAGCTCAAAGAGTTGTTCAAGAAATAAACACATCCCCCGGGAAACCGGGGGATATTCTTTTTTATATTTTGATTATTATTTCAAGTGGTGTTTCACGTTGTTTACGATTGTTCAATGTTGAACATAATCCTTTCTTAACTGAATTCGAAACATCCTGGAATAACAATCCAGACAAGAAGTTTGACGTTTGTACCAATGAACGGAAGTTGTCCTTTTTATATGATAACGGATCAACCGATGGATTTTTACCATATACCTTTGCAAATGTATCATTGTCTTCTGTACGACACACACGACGTGTCAACAGTTCATACAGGAATGAAGGTGACGCAAGATCTATCTTATTCATCATCAGACAATTGAACAACATTTGGACAATCAAATGATATGGTATTTGCGGTGTCTTAGAATATAAGAAAATCTGATTAATAAAGTATTCAACGTTTGTAACATTTTGACGAATTGCGAGTTTCGTAACTGCTGAATCTGGTTCATATGTGATGATGATGTTATCAGGTTCTTCTTGTGCTTCAGCATACAAATTAAACGATAACAATGATGGAATGGATAACAATGTTGAACATGTTTCGTTATCATTCTTATCATAAAATTTAACAGGCACAATTCCTAAACATGTGATGTATGTAGACTCCTGTTCAAAACCAACAAGATCAACATCACCTTCGGAATCGTCTTTGATACGTGGAATAAAGACTCTCATTTTTTCTTTATTATACAGATATCCATCTTTTATATAAACCTTATCGGTATTCGACAACATTGTTTGTTCAACTTTCATTGTACCTGCAGATTGTGAGAGGTTGTGTTTTGATTTAAGTTTGAGGTTAAGTATTACGTCAGTGAACTGTGTACACAACAAACCAATACGTGTTACGTTGAGCTGATAAAATAGTGGTCCTGCACACTTTGCACAAATACGATCATGAGTACAGCATGCAGGTGAATATAATCTGATGGTTTTACCAATATATTGACCGATGTTTTTAGTTGTCAATGTAACAATCTTTGATCCTTCTTGAATGTTACGATTTAACAAATATCGAGTCATCGATGCATCGACTGTCAATGGAATTGTTGCTTTAGTACCACAGTCAGATTTTGGATTTGGATCCAACTCTTCAGATTGCAGTAACGCCATCATCTGTTTAGACATGTAACCAGCATCAGCAGTACCAACCGCTGAAGGATATGCACCGGCAACAACCGAGTTTGCGAATGCAGGAATATCCTTTTTGTTGATACCATCCATCAATGAGTTTTCAACAACATCGTATTTTTGTGTGATATCATTGTATACCGCACCACGCATGACATTGATTGTTTTGTAGTTGTTATCCAGATTATAAACACCTGAATTGAACAAATCGTTTACTTCACCTACATTCTTGAGATTCTTTCTAACCATTCCAACAAGCTCAGATTCAATTGCATTAGTTCTCATAACCTGTTTGATTGGATCGTTTGAATTAATCTCTGCATCGTATTGTTTAAACAATTCAGCTTTACGTTTATTAACATCTGCCATCGGCATTAATAATGATGAGGATACCGCGGTACCAAGATAACAGCATACCCATGCAGCAAGACGATCACGAGAATCAATTACATTGGCTTGATCGTCAGTTGATATCATGTCAGCAATAACCAATTCCGCAAGAGCAGATTCAAATTTTTCCATACCTTTTTTACCAAGAGGAATATTCCAATATTTCATAACACGGATTACTCCGGTTTTTTCAAGTACGGCTCTGTTGAATATCAACATACCAAGAGACGTTTCAGTCGGTCCAACAACATATGGATATTCTTCTTGGGTCAACATTATGTGTGCATTACAATCGAAATTTGCATATTTAAATGTATTGGTTTCACGATCATGATATGATGCAAATAAATCTTCAATGAAAGATTTATTGATTTGATCAATCGGTGTTGATAATATTTTCTGTTTTCCAAGTTTAGTATTATTAGCATCAGCCATAACAATCACCCTTTCTTAATATAAAAGATTATCGATTCGTTGAAACATAGTATCTATTATTTTTCAATTCGGTATTTATATTATTTAAATGAAAGAGAACAGGAATGTGACTTTCAAAAATATTTATATTTCAGGAGGAATAATATGAAACCAAACCATTTAATTCCGTTGGCGATGATGTTGGATCACGCCAATATTAACCAGAGTGCCATGATGGGGTTAATTAATAATCGTATATGGTACACGGTTGATATTACGATATTTTCATACAGTGTCCAAGGTGTTTTAACCGCATTATCAAAACGTGGACCAAAACAAATATTTTCCAGTGATAATAATATCAATATAGTCAATGCTACTAAATATACGCCAACAACATCAACAGACATCTACATTTATAAAAACACACCAATTATACTCGTTAGGAAATGGAATAAAGATTCTGGTGGTACTAACTTTTTGATGACCTTGAACACCAAACGTTCAAGGGAACATTTACATGAGTTCATTCAAAAACTCAACAATGCAAGACATAGATATTCTAATAAAGATTTATTCAAAGGACAACTCGATTATGTTGATTACGGTGGACGCACCGGTAGATACATCGATGTTGATCATAAAACATTTGATGATATATTTCTTCCGGATGAACAGCAGTATCAGATAACCAACGGAATCGAAACATTTATAAAGAACATACCGTGGTTGGAAGACCATCATATTCCTACACACTATGGAATACTGTTATATGGTACACCGGGATGTGGTCGTACATCAATAATCAAAGCGATAATCCATAAATATAATGTAATCCCACATTACATCCAGGAACTTGAGGATCTTCCTCAGTTGGTGTTGGGGCAGTTGCCCAAACAGAAAACACCAAGCAATGTCATCCATATGGTTATTTGTGAAGATGTCGATTGCACCTTGTTCAATCGTCAGAAAGGATTTAAAGAATCCGAAGATACTGATGAAGATGATAACTTTTCAAGACTCAAACCAAAAAGAACATCATTATCAGCAGTATTAAATTCAATCGATGGTATCGTAAATCCACATAATACTATATTCGTATTCACAACCAATCACATTGAAGAATTGGATCCAGCGTTAATCCGTCCTGGTAGAATGGATCTTCGTCTGGAGATAAAACCTTGTTGTGAAGAAACACTCAATAAATTCACAAAGAAATTCTTCAACAGAGAAATTCCATCTGGATTTAAATGCAAACCGGATGTATTATTCTCAACATTACAAACCAAGGTTCTTGAAGGTTATACCTTTGAAGATATATTAAATTTCATGAAGGAGGAGTAAACTATGAAACATAGTAAACTCGCAATCGCAGCTCTGGTTATATCATGCATCGGAGCAGTAATCTCAATCGTCAAGTTCGTAACATGTGTTATGACAATGAAGTCAGTGGAGACTGACAGAATTCTTGAACCTGATTATGTTGATCCGGAAGAATTCGAGTTCGAAGCTGGCGAAATTTATAACCAGGCTGAAGAGGAGGAAACTAAGGATGAATGATCAGCTCATAAAAGATTTCGTTGATAAAGTTGATGAACTTAAAGAAATCAAAGGTTTCAAAGAAATCCCAGAAGATGCAACTGACGAACTCAAATTCTTCTCACCATCAGTTTATGTGATGTCACTGGATGTAACTGTACTGAGAACAGTTCCTGTTGATGGTCTTCAGGAGATCGTAGATCAGTATTATATAAATCTGGATGTTATTCACCAATACATCTATGATATCACACACTTTGGTGAACCGTCTAGGTTTGAAAAAGAACTTGATGATGTTCGTTCAAATATCATAAATCATTCAAAGGAATTCGGACTCGCAACATCGTTTGATAATCTTTCAAAGGATGCAACAGTTCTCACAATGCTGTATGATCTTAAGTTCTATATGGAAGCTGTTACAAGATACATCGGCGAGACCTTTGATGTATATCCCGATACCATCAAGCTTGATGAAATCATTAACGATAACATGATGGAATCATTAAATAATATGGAATCATCAACAGAAGAATCCGAATCAACTGATGACGAGGATGAACATCTTGATGATGTACACATTGCAGAAATGCTCGCGAATGAACTGACCGGTGCAACTGATGGTGTACCTTTCACCAACGAAGAACTTTATGGAACCGAGGAGGAAACTAAAAATGAATAACGAGAATAAAAATAATGAAAAGACAACAATCGATGAAACTTGGATCGTTTTAACAAACGAAAGAACAGTTCAGATCAACACATCATCAATCAACTTTAATGCATTAAGTAAGGAGCTTGATGCTCTCAAGATGAGATCAAACGTTCTGTATGCAACACTCGATAAGGTTCTTGATGGAACCATCAAAGAGGAAGACCTGAATGAGTATATTGAACAGTGTACTCAGTATCTCATAACACAGGGTATGTTCCGCGTGACTGATTACATTGGTACATCTGACAAGAACAAGGTTGCTGCTCAGCTCATCATGAACTGTGTATCAACAATTTCATCTCTCATGTATTGTGCAGCAAAACATGAAGACACTGACACTGAAACTGGTGGTGAACCTGATCCTAATGTGCCTGATGATGTGGTTCCAGACGACACTGTTGTTCAGACCATTATGGGAGAACCGAATAACAAATAATCAAATAATGGGGTGGGATTAATCCCACCCATCCCATTTACGAAAGGAGTATAAATTATGAAGGTTACATTATTAAATTATACACCACACCCTGAGGCAACAATTGCCACAGCAGCAAAACTTTGTTACTCAAACAAATCAATTCATGATCTGACTCTCAAAGCATCTGATGATGATGCTGCTGAGTTCATCGACAGATTGATGTCACTGGGACATGAATCTCCGATTGAACATGTAACATTTACCTTTGGCATCGAAGGCATCAGCCGGGCGTGTTATGATTCACATACAATGGTATTGACAAACCATGGTTGGAAATTCTTTAAAGATGTTGATATACATAATGATCTTATATGTTCCATGAATGATAATCATGAAATTGAATATGTCAAAGCAGTTGATAATATTTCATATAAATATAAGGGTATGATGGACGTTTATAAATCGTCACAAGTTGATTTGGTTGTCACTCCAAATCATAATATGTGGTTATACGACCATGAGAAACGTTCGGAGAAAACCAAAACATGGAAATTCATTGAATCAAAAGATGTCGTTAATTGTAGATACGGCTTTGATAAAACTTCAGATGGAATTAATAATCCTGGCTTAAAAGAATTAGTAATTCCACCCGTTAAAAGAAATCATCATAAAATATCACCAGGTCATGTATTTACAGAGGGCAACATAAACTTATTCCTTGAGTTACTTGGTATATGGGTAACAGATGGATGTCTGTCATATGGAACTACTCATAATGGTGCCAGAAAGACTGGAAACAGAGTAGTTATATCACAGATAAAACAGTTTGGTCGTAAACGAATAGAACATTTATTACAAAAATTAAACATTCATTACAGGAAATCACCAGTTGCATTTATAATATCAGATCAGGCGTTGTTCGATTGGTTAGTTAAAAACTTTATAAATGGAAAAGATACACATAAAACCTATTATCTTAAATTACCAAGATGGATGTTTACTGATCTCAGTAAGTATAATATCATGAGTTTTATCGATGGTGTTTTCATCGGTAATGGTAGTCATCATGTATATACACATGAATACCTCATCAAAAATCATATATCAATATTTACTACAGGATCTGGATTTAATATAGTAACAGGTTCAAACAACTTCGCAAATGATTTAGTTGAATTATCATTGTTAGCTGGATTGTGTGCGAATAAGAGATTACAAAAACCACGTGATCGAATATTCCCAGGCTGTAGATATGTGAAGTGTAAACCATCGATAGTTGTTTCTATATTAAACAATGGATACCATTTATTCAAAACGAAAGAAAATAAATCTCAGATATATTATAATGATATGGTTTACTGTCTTGAATTAGAAAAGTATCATAGATTGTATGTCATGAGAAATGGTAGACCTTGTTGGTGCGGCAATTGCAGCCACCAACTTGTGCGTCACAGAATCGCATCATACTCACAGAAGTCACAGCGTTATGTAAACGAAGCCCAGTTTGAGTATGTGACTCCTGAAGCTATTGAGGAAGATCCTATGACTGAGGCTGTATATGATGAAACTATGATGTTTATTCAGGAACGTTACGATGCTATTCGTGAGGTTCTTATCTCCAGATATGTTAAACGTGGTATGGACAAAAAGGATGCCGAAAAGAAAGCAAATGAAGATGCAAGAATGGTGCTTCCTAATGCATGTTGTACATCAATAATTGTAACAATGAATGTACGTTCACTGTTCAACTTCTTTAAGCATCGTTGCTGTAACCGTGCCCAGTGGGAAATCCGTGAAATGGCAGACGAGATGTATAAGCTGTGTTATGCAGTTGCTCCAAACATCTTCAAGTATGCTGGCCCTGGATGTGTCACTGGACGTTGTACAGAGGGAAAAATGTCATGTGGTAAAACAGCCGAAATGATCAAACATTTCAAGGATCTGGTTAAATGAATGATAAAATAACACCGATTGATGTTGCAGCTTTGCATATGTATCGGACTTCCAGAAACATCAAATACAAACCAGAAATGGATATTGTCAAAAAAGAAGGATGGGATCTGGAGATGTCATGGTTCCCAATCATTGGGCGAGGATATTATTGGTACGATAAGATGCTGGCATCTGGATTTGAAACATTTACATATTTACCACATATGCGATATGGATCATTTGAAAATTAATCCACAGGAGGTGACATTATGAAGATAACGGATATAACAAATTCGACACTTGAAGAACCTGCTATTGCTCATGTATTCTATCTCTGGCATTCGCTCGATGCCAAAAGAGAAGAGAATGAAATGATAAATAAAATTCATAATAGGTTTGGGTACTCATATCCTTTTGCGTTCATGTTACCATGGAATCGTGAGTTGAATGATATGATGCTTGATGCATTGAATTCAACTATCGATGCAAGAAGAGATTATCGTTCTCCATGGGGATATGGTGTATCCGAGTATACATTTAACCCATTGAGACTGAGATTAATGTTACAGGCTGATGGCCGATTGAAAGGTGATGTCAATGTTTTTGGTAATAATACTGGTTATAAGCATAATCATAATAAGAACGTACATCGCTATAATCGTAAAAAGAATCGGGCTAAGTGAACCAACTCCTGAGTTCGATAGTATTCAAGTTGCAACAATAATCGAAACAAATAAACTTACACAATCCAGATGGGACTTCTATTTGAATGATCCATTTGGTAAATATATAACAATGGAAAAGGATGATACCGAATATGTGCTAAAGATCAAATTCGGTCATCGTTTCATTGTTAGAAATCTTATACGCAATAAGGATCGAATTGATGATACACAACATGAGTATCGTCGGTTGTTACGTATGATGATAAAACATAAATGAATATTCGGGAGCCCACATGGGCTCCTGATATTTTATAATTCGATATTTATATAATTATAATGAGTTACATCAGACAAGAATTATTTCAGAGAGGGGTGATGACACTAATGGACACCAACTTGAATGATGCAACTCATATTAAATGGTTAAAACCAGAAAGGAAAATAAAAATGGAAAACAATAATCTGTATGCATCAATGTCATTCGAAATTGACATACTCAAACAGGAGATCGAAAGACTCCATATCGAAAGAGGAGACTACGGTTTCTTAGGCAATCCATCGTGCAGAGGAATCCATGCAATGGATCTCGATTTTACTGCAATGAAGGACAATCTCACTGCAACCGAGTTTGATATTCTTCGTAATTTCAATATCGGAATGCCTAAGGCAACTATTCTCATCGGTCTCAACGCAATCAACAAACTCATCAATATGGGTATAATTAATGATCCGATGTATCATGGATCATACTTCAATACTCAGAATGGTGCAAACATCATACCAGAGGAATGCAGAACGGTATGGGAACCTAAAGCTCCAAAAACACGTAATCCATATGTAAGTCGTCCTTACGGCGGTAACACATATGACAATAATGGTGTGTCTAACGACTTCTCTTTCTTCCCACCATACAACGGTGAGATTATCGAACTCAAGTTCAAGGACGATAAAACTGTTGATGAAGTTGATGAACAGTTAAAGGACATGATCGATTATGTTGATAACACTATAGTCCTCGATCGTGAAAACAAAACTCTGACAGTGCGCACTGGATCACTTATAAAGCATCTTGAAGTAACACCAGTTATCACTAAGATCATTGAAGATATGATCGTCAGAGGAAATCTGCCATTGAGTGTTTACACACAGTGGAATTCAAAGAAGGATGAATCAACAACCGGTTGCGACCTTAAGACAACAAGTGTTTCAGATGCCGTTTCAGAGGGATGCAAGTTCGATCTGAATGGTTCACCGATAATCGATGATACTGACACAACAGAATCAGAAACCAAGACAGAGGAATAATCACACACATGGGGTGGTCTACGGATCACCCCAAACATCTTAGGAGGAAAATAAAATGATAGACGATGTAAATTACATAAAAATTGATGGTGAACCAGACTCATTTGAAGGCGGAGCAATCCGATATTCAAAGAAAGGTAAAGGACGTTATGATTTAATACCTGAAGAAGCATTTTATCTTTTATTGGCGTTCGCAGATTTTGAGTATGGTGAGCAACCTGCAATCTGGGTATCAACATCGGATATATTAAAATCTGCATACACACCTGGTCCAGATCGTTATGTTCGTACATTGTTTGATTTCATTCTGTACGAATATTGCACGTTCGTTAAAGATGAACCAGTGCGTGAAGGTAAGGTAGTAACATATAAAGACTGGATCCATGCACTTAATAATGCCATTAAGGATCTCGCAATCCATTATGAATTCGGTGCTGAAAAGTATGGTGTCGACAATTGGAAAAAAGGAATCCTTCGCACAGGTGGTGACCGCGGTGGTTCATTCACTGATTCTGGTCTCAGACATCTCAATCAGTACATCGCTGGTGAGACTGATGAGAAACACGGTGTTTCGTTTATGTGGAACTTCGTTAACGCGATCTATCTTCAGACAATAGAAAACGGAGAAGAAGAAATCAAGAAAGCATACCATGAAAAGAAAAACATCAAAGAAGTCATCGGTGATGCAGAACCGTATGAGTTCAAAGAATAAATAATTTATACCCGGGTCAAATGACCCAGGTTTTGTTTTTTAATCTTTTGCTTCTTTTAATGTGACATCATATTCTTTGTCACCGATTACGATACGACCGAATCCATCTTCATCGGTTGAATCATCTGGAACTGTTGTTGGTTCCGGATCGGGTGTAGGTTCAGATGCAGGTGTTGGGTTTGATGGTGGTCGGTATCCGTCATCATATATAC
>ENA-UPXM01000764-UPXM01000764.1-activated-sludge-metagenome-genome-assembly--contig:-NODE-764-length-45112-cov-124.881728_pt1 | contig 45112 bp, 35 predicted proteins | sample MGYA00238178_ERZ772708 | MGnify/ENA primary metagenome ERZ772708 (study PRJEB29002, sample SAMN05720212) | activated sludge metagenome | isolation source: anaerobic digester from wastewater... | reverse complement strand
TCACTATTACAATGAAAAGCGGGATCATTCTTCCATAGGGAACAACCCGCCAATGCTTGTATATCAGAATGCTGCATGATTTATTAACAAAAAATCAAGTTATGAGTCTCCCCTACACCCCCTCTTTTCAACATAATGAATTAACTTTGATAAAAATATTGTCCAGACTCATTAGACCATCTCAATACTTTTGAGTTTTACACTTTTGATAAAGGCATCGATAGCATAAAGGATGTGGTTTTTGTCTTCCTTGTCCATTTTCTCAATCTCATTGAGCCTTCTAAGCATATACGGGTCTTTAAACAAGTTTTCCTGTTCGGTCTCGTCTATAAGTATAAGGTAGCCAACCGTAGTACCCAGAATCTTCGCTATTTCCCTTGCAGCCTAAATTGAAGGGGGCATCTCATCCCGTTCATACCTTCCAATAACCAAAGTAGAAGTATTTATCAACTTCGCCAGTCCGTCTTGGGAAATCTTCTTTTCCTTCCGTAAAGCAGTTATTTTCTTGACGAATATAGAATGTTTATAGCCCTTAAAAGAGCTAATAAAGCCTTGTTTTAATAATATCTTGCAAATATACAAACTGTTTAAGTGATAAAAAAGTTCTAAATAGTATTGCCAATTAACTTTGATTCGGTATTTTTGACCCGAAAAAGAACTAAAAAGAATTTTTTAAAATTTTTAGTCTTGGAAATAAGCGAGATAAAACAACGGCTATCAATGGCAGCGGTGTTGCAGTATTACGGCCTTAAACCCGACAAGCATAACCGTATCTGCCGCCCGTTCCACGAAGATAAGACCCCGAGCATGCAGGTTTACTACTAAATAGCCATGATAGAATGGTTTACACAAAACCAGAACACTTATGTGAATGGATATAGTTTTAAGTATGATGGTCTCAACCGTCTGAAAGCAGGCATATTTTTTTCCAGATTTGATGCCTCGGCTGTTGTTGAGCCAATGCCTACCTATTATGCTGATGGCATCGTCTCGGGCATAGGTTCTGAAAAGGAGATTACTTACGATAAAAATGGAAATATACTCACGCTCAATCGTTATGGTCATCATAGTGGCGGCACCGTGTTGTTCGACCAGTTGAGCTATCAATATGATGGCAATCGCTTGATGCGTGTAATAGATGCCAATCCCAATAGTTTCCTTTCTGGCGAGTTTTGTAATACAGCAGCACCTAATCTTCAGAACAGTTATGATGCGAACGGTAACTTAACGTTCGACGTGGATCGCAACATGCTTTTGTTTTACAACGATGATAACCTGCCTACGAATATTAGCTTTTCGAACTGGGCTATGACCAATGGTTACCGCGTCGATGGAGTAAAAATGTCTAAGAGTATGTATAATGCCGAAGGTCGTACTGTTCTGCAGGAGGAATATTTTGGCAATCTTGTGTTGAACTTTGGTAAGCCCGTGCGCATACTTCATGCCGATGGTGTTATAGAACTGAACGCCAGCCTTCAGCCTACGTTTTATTATTACTTAAAGGATCATTTGGGCAATATCCGGGCGGTAGTATCGCCAACGGCTACCAATTCGGTTCATATCGATCAGACCAGTGAATACTACCCCTTTGGCATGAATATAAGTAAGAATTTCACAAGCACGTCTATTAATAAATACAAGTACAATGGCAAGGAAGAGCAGGAAATGCCTGGCCATTGGCTCGATTACGGGGCAAGGTTCTACGACCCGCAAATGGGAAGATTTACCATTGTTGACCCATTAGCTCATAAATATTACTCACTATCTCCATTTGCATACTGTGCTAATAACCCAATAAAATTCATTGACCCTGATGGGCAGAAGATTGTACTTGCAGGTACTGCAGCTGAACGTCAAGTTACACTGACTCACCTTCAAAGGTTAACAAATGATAAGTTGTCTATACGTAAGGATGGTACTTTAATAATTACCAAATTGGGTGGAGAAAATTCTAGTAAAACTCTGAATACTGGAACAAATCTAATACGTAATTTAAATAAGAAAGACGCAGGTTCAAAGACAATGACAATATCTATTGGGACTCCAGGAAGTGGAAATTCTGAGAGCGATAAAAACTCTGCAAATGCAATAAATGGTAAAGGTTCTGACGTAACTGTAAATTTTGACCCTTCGGCAAATCCATCTATACCAACGAAAGACCCTGTAACAGGAAATGTATCCGGAGCCACACGGCCTGATGAAATAGGGTTGGCTCATAAAATGATACATGGGGAACGCTCGATGGATGGTAAGGCAACAAACTACTCAACTACCGATACCTACACCTATACTGATGCTGCTGGAAATACAGTTACTCAAACTGTTCCTAAGGAAGAATTACAAACAGTTGGTTTAAAAGGTAATAATCCTAACGACTATACTGAAAATAAAATTAGGAAAGAACAGGGCTTGAATGAAAGGGGGGCATACTAATGATTAAATCTAATATTGCAATTTTCGCTTCGTTACTTTTATTTGCATTTAGCTGCCAAGGTAAAAATGTTGAAAATAAAATGATTATGAAATGTCTTATTCAGCCGACAGGTATTATATCAGAGACGTATCTAATCCAGATATTTGAAAATGGGCTGTTTGATATTACTTATGGAATTAAGAGTAGTGGTTTTGAAAAGGATGATTTTGATACTATTGTAAATAAACAAAGTATAATGCTTAAAGAATCTGACTTAAAAACTATCATGGGCTTGCAATCCCAAATATTGAAGTTAAAAGAAGTTGAAAAAACAGTTACTAAAAAAGGCGGTTGGGAAATTTTTCTAATGACCGCAGAAAAAAAATATCACTTTTACTATGGAGAACAGAAAGACACATCTCTTGGGGAATTGATAGAAATACTGAAACAAATATCACCAATTAAAATAGACACGCATAGTTGGTCGTAAGATAGTATAAAAAGCCCAGCGCTGCCAGGCTTTATTAATGCACATCATGAAGAACGTTCGAAAGGGCGTCCTTTAGTTTTTCTTACCGATGAATGCATCCAGCATGGTATAAATGATTTTGCGCTCTTCATCGTTCAGGGCTTCCATGAGCCAGACTTTTTCCATCAAGGATTTATCTACTGAGTTTACATCGCTCAGGCTCTCATCGGACTGGATGAGTTCCACGAGCGAAACCCCAAGCGCTTTGGCAATCTTTTCCAATGTAGTTAAAGAAGGTTCGATTTTACCGCTTTCAATCCGGGAATACATGGCCGCTCCCATGTCAATGGCCATAATTACCTCTTTTTGTGTAAGGTTCTTAGCTTCCCTAACCCGTTTTATGTTGTCGCTGATGTTCATTGCTTTGTAATTTACTATCTGAGTAACAAATTTAAATATTAATGCTGCTTTAGGCAATATATTAAAAAACAGTTCAGAATGTATTTGATTAATTAATCAACTGTATTTATTTTTGTAAGATTGCTTTTTTAATCAAATAATAGTTGAACCATGAAAATAAGCGAGATAAAACAACGGCTGTCAATGGCAACCGTGTTGCAGTATTACAACCTTAAACCCGACAAGCACAACCGTATCTGTTGCCCCTTCCACGAAGATAAGACCCCGAGCATGCAGGTTTACTACTAAATAGCCATGATAGAATGGTTTACACAAAACCAGAACACTTATGTGAATGGATATAGTTTTAAGTATGATGGTCTCAACCGTCTGAAAGCAGGCATATTTTTTTCCAGATTTGATGCCTCGGCTGTTGTTGAGCCAATGCCTACCTATTATGCTGATGGCATCGTCTCGGGCATAGGTTCTGAAAAGGAGATTACTTACGATAAAAATGGAAATATACTCACGCTCAATCGTTATGGTCATCATAGTGGCGGCACCGTGTTGTTCGACCAGTTGAGCTATCAATATGATGGCAATCGCTTGATGCGTGTAATAGATGCCAATCCCAATAGTTTCCTTTCTGGCGAGTTTTGTAATACAGCAGCACCTAATCTTCAGAACAGTTATGATGCGAACGGTAACTTAACGTTCGACGTGGATCGCAACATGCTTTTGTTTTACAACGATGATAACCTGCCTACGAATATTAGCTTTTCGAACTGGGCTATGACCAATGGTTACCGCGTCGATGGAGTAAAAATGTCTAAGAGTATGTATAATGCCGAAGGTCGTACTGTTCTGCAGGAGGAATATTTTGGCAATCTTGTGTTGAACTTTGGTAAGCCCGTGCGCATACTTCATGCCGATGGTGTTATAGAACTGAACGCCAGCCTTCAGCCTACGTTTTATTATTACTTAAAGGATCATTTGGGCAATATCCGGGCGGTAGTATCGCCAACGGCTACCAATTCGGTTCATATCGATCAGACCAGTGAATACTACCCCTTTGGCATGAATATAAGTAAGAATTTCACAAGCACGTCTATTAATAAATACAAGTACAATGGCAAGGAAGAGCAGGAAATGCCAGGCCATTGGCTCGATTACGGGGCAAGGTTCTACGACCCCCAGATGGGAAGATTTACCACTGTTGACCCACTTACAGAGAAAAACAACTCACAGTCAGGATTTGTTTATGCAGCTAACAATCCAATAAAATACATTGATTTTATGGGGCTTGATTCTGCTCAAAGAGCACAAGCAGTTCAAAAAGCTGATGAGTAGGTAAATAAAAATCCAGGCGATTCATATCCGACATCTCAAGATAAATCAGATGGGAAATTTAGGGGGAAACCTGGAGAAAAAGTTGATTGTTCTGGGATGGTTGACAATTGTTTAATGGCAGGGGATGAGCCAAGCTCTATAAACAACGGCCAAGATAATGGGGTGAAGAACATTGTTGCTCAAAGTGATAAAGTTGGAGATAAAGACAACATGACAGAAGCAATCGAAGGAAATGCAGTAACACTTAACAATACTCGCTCAGAACCTCTCGACCCCAAAAAAGACTTAAGTCATATTGGCATTATTACTCAAATTGAAAGAGATGATAATGGAAATATTACAACATTGAAAATTGCTCATTCATCTGGAACAGCAGGTAGTGGGAAGTCTGGTCCTAGATATGATTATGCAATTAAAGATGGAAAGTCTTTATATTGGGGAAAACGTATAACAGGAGTTTATAAATGGGATAAAAAACCTGACAAATAGAACTATGAAATATAGATTTTTTATTTTAATATCGATTTGTTTTTTTTTAAGTTGTTCTCGTCAGAAGACTAATACAAACAATTTGAGAGAAATACTTACACTATTTGGAATTAGTGAAAATGATAGTATTATTTTACAACAACACAATATTATAGACGAAAAGTATATTCCTTATGATACATTGCAACATGAAATTTTATTATTAAAATTTAATACTCATCAAAAATCATTAATTGCAAAGCTAAGTCCTTTAAATCAGACTAATGCATTTGGTGCATATTTGTTTGAAATCCAACAACGAGTGCCTAATATTTTTACGGTCATTATATATACTGATTCAGACAACGGAACTATAATGTATTTTGTTAATTACAAAGATACATCCTTGATTGATTATATATATAATGAGGGCAATATTGGCTATGTAACAGAACAAACGAATGATAAAGAAATTATCGAAGGGTATAAACGTTGGGTTGAATTTCATAACGATACTATCTTTAAAATAAAAATCAAGATGATAAAGTATGACTATTATCTTGATAATAAACAGGATGTCGAATATAAAACAGACTCCGTAATTACCAAATTTAAAATTGAAGGAAACGGGAAATTTAAAAAATTATCCTACGACAGTATAGCCTTTGTGAGATAGTAAAAACGCTCGGAAAATCCAGGCGTTTTGCTTTATAGTGCAGCTATATTTTTCTGAAAGAAATCCTTAAACTTCTTTTTGGTGAGCATTATATCAATCATAGAAAATATAATGCCTTTATCCTTTTTGTCAAGTTCCTGAATAAGCCGCATTTGCTCACTGGTGGTCTTATCTTCAATCACAATCTCCTTAGGTACTTCGCCTTTCATGTGTACAATGGCATCAATAGAAACGCCGTAAAGCTTGGCCAGTTTGTCCAACATTTCTACCGAAGCTTCATGCTGCCCGTTCTCAATCTTGTTGTAATGTGAAATCCCCAAACCAATCTCAATGGCTACCTGCTTTTGCTGTAACCCCCTTGTTTTCCCTGAGATGCTTTATATTATCGGCTAAACTCATATAGTCAATGTTTTTAGAATGCCTCAAAGATAGCCATTAAGTCAATAAATGACAATAAATATCCAAATAGTCGTAAATATATTTGCCGAATAGTCAATTTATATTTAGTTTTGCGATGTACAAAATGGAAGTAAATTTTTAAAACCATGGAAATAAGCGAGATAAAACAACGGCTGTCAATGGCAACCGTGTTGCAGTATTACAACCTTAAACCCGACAAGCACAACCGTATCTGCTGCCTCTTCCACGAAGATAAGACCCCGAGCATGTAGGTTTACTACTAAAACCCACACGGCATACTGTTTTATCTCCAATTGCAAGACCCACGGCAAAAGCCTTGATGTTATTGATTTTATCATGTAGCGGGAGAACCATGATAAACACAATGCAATTTTAAAAGCAGCCGGAATGTTGAACGGCCATGCCGTCCCGGCAGCCACAGCCCAGGCGGTAAGCAAGGCTGATATACTAACCAAGATGTTCACCTACTTTAAAAACGCCGTGCATAACAGCCCGCCAGCAAAACAGTATATTGAAAGCCGCAAGCTGGATTATTAAAAACTCGAAATCGGCTATAACTCCGACCAGTTCCACCACAAGGAAACAAAGGACGAAACATTAATAAAACAGTGTTTATAGGTCGGTTTATTACAGAAGGCAGGGCTTACAGCAAAACAGGCAATAAAACTTACAGGCCATTTAGCAAATGGTGCATTGTGTTTCCGCTCCGAAACAAAGCGACCCAGGTAACAGGATTATATTTTAGAAGCTTTTTTATCTCCTTGCAGGGGATCAGACTGCCGCGTAAAAGCCCTTTATGTAAAACTGTAGCTATCCACTGAGCATCCTTTACGTCGCTCTTGCGGCCGGGTAACTGTTTGATGAAATAGGGATTGACCAATTTTAACGAAAAGTCTGATTCAAGAACATGCCATACAGGCATCCAGTAAATGCTGGTACTCTCCATTGCAATGCTTCCACAATCGTGTTCTATCAGTGCATCACGCAAGGTCGTTAAATCGGGAGTGAGCGTCCCGTAATGTTTTTCTAAAATTTTTTTGTCTTGTTCGTCCAAAAAGCATACAAATACACTATCTTTGTGCCCGTCAAGGCCACTGACTGTTCTCATATATAAATAGTTTTAAATTAAACAATTGTACTACTTATTGAGTACGTTGATTACTTATAGAACAATCATGGCCTTGATTTTTGTTGTGCGACGTATGAAAATTATTTTTTTATGTAAGTTTGTAAAACATTTCTTCTTTTAAAAAACCAGGCAATAAAGTTTAATTGTCCTTACTTTTGTGGGATACAATCAACCTTCTATTCCCACTGAAATGAATAATTTTTTATCGAGTGCTAGGGATTTTTCATATTCAGGAGGAGGAATCGTCGTAAAAGACGGGAAAAACAAGGAAAATATCCTTTCGTCACTTACCGATTCTGGCATTGGGATATACGAAGAAAACTTGGAAAATTTGTCAAGGATTGATTTCACTCGATCTTCCGCCGGCACTCATGGCGAAGAACCAATGGGTTTGGGTTTGATTTTTCTGAAGAATTCGTGGGTTATCGTCAAGTTGAGATTTTGGTCGAAAGCCAGAAAAATAAGGGCACTACCTTGGCGGTTTACATTTCGGCCTTGTGATAGCATGAAAAACATAACGCGAAATGAAAGATTTATATTACCTATATAGTTTGATGAGAAACTTGGCCAGATCACAGAAAAATATAGATATTTCAGATGGAATACCATTTTTGCATTTTTCTATCTGCGTTCTGGGATTATTCGAGATCGAAGGATTATTCATATCAGCCTGATAAATGGGAAAAGTAAAGCAATTGGCAGGGCAGACTGCAGTATATGGACTTAGTAGCATATTAGGAAGGATATTGAATTATCTTCTGGTTCCCTTATATACCAGAGTATTTCTACCCCACGAATCGGCCGTTTATGTTGAACTATATGCTTACATGGCCATTTTGGCTGTTATTCTTACGTATGGGATGGAAACGGCTTTCTTTCGCTATTCCGAAACCCATTCAAAACCAAAGATGGTTTATAGTACTGCATTCAATTCCATCGTCATAACAACCATTCTGTTCCTGTTGTTTACCCTTACTTTTCGCGATTCCATTGCTTCGTGGCTTGGTTACGAGGGTAAAACAGAATACATCATTTATTTTTTACTTATTCTTGGATTCGATGCATTGAGTGCCATTCCGTTTGCTTGGCTACGAGCCCAGCAAAAGGCATGGACTTTTGCTGGAATAAAACTGGCGAATATTTTCATTAATATTGCCCTAAATCTCATTCTTATCCTGTTGTTACCATATTTATACAATAAGTATGGATGGAGCTGGCTTGGTATATTTACAGGAGGGAAACCCGAGGTGAGTGCGATTTTTATTTCGAACATGGTGGCGAGCTTTGCCACATTGCTGCTGCTTTGGCCGGCTATCCGCAAGGCAAGTTTAACTATCGACTTAGGGCTCTGGAAGGAAATGTTTCTGTATGCTTTTCCGCTCCTTGTCTATAATCTGGCCGGGGTTGTCAACGAAACTATCGACCGGATACTATTGAAGCATTTTCTTCCTCCCGAGACTGCTATACATGATCTTGGTGTTTATGGCATGTGTTTCAAATTCAGTGTGTTTATTGTAATTTTTATTCAAGCCTTTCGTTATGCGGCCGAGCCTTTCTTTTTCAAGCAGGCAAAGGAAAAGGATGCTCCCGAGACTTACGCTATGGTGATGAATTACTTTATCATCGTCTGTTTTGGAATGTTCGCAGGCATTATGCTGTTTATAGATGTCATTAAGTATTTCGTCGGGCCTATGTATTACGCAGGCCTGCCCATAGTTCCCCTTTTACTCATGGGGCATGTCTTTCTGGGAATTTACTATAATCTGTCAGTTTGGTATAAAATTACCGGTAAAACGATGTATGGGGCTTTGTTTAGCCTGATTGGAACTGCAGTAACCATTGGGCTGAACATTTTTCTTATACCCAGAATTGGATTTATGGGCAGCGCCTGGGCAAACTTCAGCTGTTATCTTTTGATGATGCTTTTGTCGTTTATTTATGGCCAAAAACATTACCCCATCCCGTATCGTCTCGATAAATTCTTCCTGTATCTAACTCTTTCCATTGCCCTTTTTCTGATAGGTTCAAAAATTCATCTTCCTTGGCTCGGACTCGATCTGGTAATAAAAGGGATACTATTCGTATTGTTTTTCATTATTGTTTTGAGAAAGGAACCCGAACTGCGCCAGGCTTTGATTTTGGCTGTACCGAAAAGAAGATGAAGTCGGAATTTTCGATAATTCTTATGTTTTTCTATTACTCTGCCTCTCTTCGAACAAGCGCATCTAAATATATTTTTTTAAATGTCGACTTGCCCGACACCAAATGGTTCGTTGGACAAACCACAGTAAACCACCAAGTCAGTTTCAAAAATCCTGATTCAGTTTTATTCAGGTTGTCGTGGTTTTGAAGATGGCGTTAAAGGATTACCTGCTCTAAATAATCCCTCTTTTCATCCTCTTGAGGTTGACTCCCATCATCTGCAAGCGCTAATTCTTTTTTGAATTTCTTTTCCCGACGTTAAAATCTAAAAGGTTCTTAGCCTGTTAGCGGGAAAAGAATTGTATGCATAAGCGCAAAGTGAACTAACGATTTGAAATAATTTTTGTTAGCGTTTCTAAGATAATACTTTTGTAAAATATCGATAGGCAATTACGGGATCAAGAGTTCTGAATTTAAGCATGAGTATGTTTTTCAAAAAATATTCTTATCATGGCAGGACATTTTATTATAAATATCAGACAATTTCTGATAAAAATTAACCTTGGTCTTCGAATGTATAAATTTCATTTTTATGTAAGAAGTAAGATTTGGATAAAGCTTCTCAGAGTTTAGCTCCTACCACCACAGTTGCCTTGTGTTTTTCGGTACTTCCATTAGTATCGAACAACTCGCAATAAATGATATAAAATCCCACAGGTGCTCTCGAATTATCGTAGCGCATGCCGTTCCATGAAATTGTACATTTGTTGCCTACAATCAGGTTTTTTACTAGATGTTTTACTAATCTGCCTCTGGAATCGAAAAGTGTCACATTCGTAATATAACCTTCAGCAGGAGGTTGAATGGTAATATTCACTATATCGTCAATTCCATCGCCGTCTGGTGAGAATATTTCGGGTTCTATGGTCAAGCTGCCTTTAGCAACAGGTAAAGATGAATATTGCGAGTTTTCATGAGCAGGTGTTCCAAATCCCGAGGCCTCTGAAGCTGAAGTCCAGTTGGTTGGGTCGTCAGTCGGCCGTAAGGGATTGATGCGTTCCAAGGATACTCCATCGAAGTTTTTAAGAATTGGGAGATGCATGCTCGATGAATACGAAAATCGATCGATCACCTTTGTACTATCTTCCTTTAAATATAAAATCAGCGTACCACCCGAGCTTGACAGATCTTGAAAATTTTTCACCTGTACGAAGTTATCTTTTTGATGGAGAGGATATTGATTGATTACTGATAGAGGATTGCGTGTAAGACAGTAATATTCGGAAGGCAACAAAAGAAAAGGTGGAAGAAATATGGTGGTTGAGCTTCCTGATGAAGAAATATAACTTAAGGCTAGTTCTCCAAGATCACTCAAAGTATCGGAGGAATTATATACTTCGAGATAATCGCTTCCACCCTCTAATGGGTTTGTCAAAATTTCGTTGATGACAAGCTTCCCTCTGGCTGGTCGCAGGGGTAGACCAAATATTATTTCCTTATTATTTGAAAGGCAATTGCCAGCACAATCGGTAATGCCATTCTTAGCAGAAACCGTATAAATAATTGCGGGTTTAAGCTCGCTCGAAAGTTCGGCTTCGAAAACCTTATTCCTGTGATCTATGGCTTGAATTTTCAAGAAAGTAAGTCCATCACTCAAGACATAATTCTCTGGATTAGTGGCTTCGAATTGTTTTACCGGTTCTGAAAAATAGAGCCATATTTTTTTCGGACTGAGAGGATAGATTCGTGAAAAACGAGGAGAAATCGTATCGGGCAATGAAGCCGAAACCGAATTTTTTCGTCCGGGAGTTCCTCCATGTGGGTCAATGGAAGGAATCCAATTGCTCTCAATAGTACAGGGGTTTTCGGTATCTATCATTTCGAGCGACCACCCTCCATCTTTTTTAGGTGATTTACCATACATATTCTGGTCATAGTCGACCCAGTGAATGGCTTCTCCCTTTCCATTCTTCAAAACCAACGATTGCCCGGTGTTAGGTAGCGAAAAGCTACTAAACCCATAGAAATTTCCATAAGTTGCGAAATCAGAAGCATATTTTTCGTGGGCGAGTATGAGATATTCGTTGGCTTTTAAATAATATCGATCGAAAACATGATCGGTATTCTCTATACTAAAGCTCCAACCCGAAAGGTCGACCGTATAATCACAGCAATTGTAGATTTCGACATATTCTGCATTGGGCAGATGAATGGGTGGATCGGGGTCAGCCATAACTTCGGTAATCAATACATCGAAAATCTTACTTGGAGAAGGGATATTAAAATCCCAATAGATATTTTCCGGTATGGCCTGGCCTATGCAATTGAACAATTGGGTGGAAAAAACGAGACGGTAAGAGCCTGATAAATCGAAACTTTCACTGTAGTAGAGGATTAACGTGGTAAAGTCGGAGTCTACCAATTCTATACTGGAAGGATTTCCGAATTTGGGCAAAAGGGAATAGTTTGCAAGATTCGTCAAAGAAAGACTGTCCATGCTCTGGTTGAAAACCACATTAAGCTGATGGGGAGGGATAGGTATAACCATTTCGGGCAAAGGGAATAACTGGTTGGTGGAATAAACCGAATTGATCCCGCCTGGTGTTCCTCCTGAAATATTTATTGATGCTATCCAGTTTTTACTTCCCAGACACGGGGATAAAGGATCGATCTGTTCGAGCGACCATCCGCCATTGCTTTTGGTGACATCGCGATACCATTTGTCGGTATAACTTACTTTCGATACCAAAACATTGCTTTTGTCTAAAAGCTGCAGGTCTTGCCCCGTATTATTGAGTAAAAATGAAGTAATGGGTGCGGTGATACCATAGGCCGATAGTTCAGTTTGAGCCTCTGGCCGGCACAATATCAAATAAGATTGAGGGCCCATACTAACCTCGGGAAGTATTTTCAAGGTATTACCAATTTTTAATTTCCAATCTTTAAGAGAGATTTCAACCGAAGTGGTATTGAATAATTCGATGTATTCCCACAGAGGCATTCCTACCGAAGGTTCGGGGTCTGCCATAATTTCGTTGATGACGATGTCGTAAGGCTTTACCGAATACAAGCAAAAATGGTGTTGAATCATGCCCGTATTGTTTCCCGACAAATCTGTTAAATTATTGATAGATAGAGTATAATTCACGCCTGACTGAAAAATATGTGAAAATATAAGTTGAACTGAACTCGCATCGTTAGGTAGAAAATTTGCCTGGAACGGATGAATATCGCCGGGAGAAAGCAAATAATTCGTCGTGTTTTGAGCCGATGATGGTTCTAAGGGTTCAGAAAACTTGAGCAGAAGGCTGCTGTCGGAAGTGATTGTTAACAACTGCAAAACAGGAGGAATGGTATCTATGATGATTGGTCCAGTATAAAAATCGTCGAAATACATTTTGGTGATATTGCTCGAGGTAAATTTTGAGAATATTCCAAACCTGTTTCCTGCAGTGATACTAACATCTGAGCCAATAGCCTGTAACTGAAAGTTTTCATTTCCTGCGGGGTCAGAATATATTAACCATTCACCATCGGGCTTGTGAACTACTTTTATGCGGATAGCAAAGGCCGATGCTATGCTACCATTGGTTCCCCTACAAATGGAGGTAGTATTTGTGCCTTGTTGTTTGAAGAGTTCGATAGCATCATTCGAACCTGTTTCTCCAAACTGCAAATAATAACCATTCAAGGGTCCAGTAAGGTCTTCCTCATCGGAAATCAGATAAACTCTGGCGAAGTTATTTGCAGAAGGACTAAATGCCAGTTTGATCCAAAATCTCCATTCGGTAGCTTCTACGCTCGAAGAAGCAGTCGAGAGCCAGGCAATACCTTCCACAGGTGCATTCAGCTGCAACTGTTTGGCGGAATTTACAATAAAAGAATTAGAAGTTCCTGTCCATGATGGATTTACTGAAAAGTCCCCGTCGGAGAAATCATCGGTAAATTGTGCTTCCAATATTTGGATGGATCCAAGACAAAACGTTACCAGCATGAGTTTTCTTAGCATGCTTACTTTCTTATGCGCCCTGTTTATTATTTTCATTGCTTGAGAAAAGTTTGATAAATCTTGGGTTCTCTTTACATCGGTAAATATAGTAATTTTGCCCATTTGTATCATTTGGCTTTCACAAAATAAATAATAATCTCTCTTCGGAAGGAATATATTTTCAATAGACAGAACCAACTCATGAAGATAGCAATTATAGGAGCTACCGGGCTTGTAGGCCGGAAAATGGTTGAAAAACTCGGGTCTTCATTTATTTCTCGTGATGCTGAGGTATTTTTAGCCGCGAGTGAAAAGTCGTACGGGAAAGAATTTTTTCTGCAGGGGAAAACTTTGAAAGTTAGCAGCATAGAAAATGTTTTAGAACAAAAACCGCATATTGCCTTGTTTTCGGCTGGAAACTGGGTATCGGAGAAGTATGCCAGAGAATTTGTCAGGCAGGGTGCATTTGTGATTGATAACAGCAGTTATTGGCGGATGCATGATGACGTTCCATTGGTTGTACCCGAAATCAATTCCGAAAACATTACCTCCAAAACCCGCTTGATAGCAAATCCCAATTGCTCGACCATACAAATGGTTTTGGTCTTATCAGGGCTTCATAAAGCGTGGTGTATTCGCAGGATTGTGGTAGCTACCTATCAGTCTGTTACGGGCACTGGTGTTAGGGCTTTGAACCAGTTGATGAATGAACGTACCGGGATGATTGTTTCCGAACCTGCTTATCCTCATACCATCGATCTCAATCTTTTTCCACACGGAGGTAATTTTCTGCCCAATGGATATACTACCGAGGAAATGAAACTGGTGAACGAAACCCGAAAAATCTTACACGATAACCAGCTACAGGTTACGGCTACGGTGGTGAGGGTGCCTGTAAAGGGAGGGCACAGCGAAGCCGTGAATGTCGAATTTGTTGAGGATTACGATATTGATGATGCTCTCGAGATTTTGAGAAATACGCCAGGCGTTGTGGTTCAAGATAGTCCTTCTGAAGACATTTATCCCATGCCATTGACCGCTGAAGGAAAAGATGAAGTTTTTGTAGGGCGCATACGCCATGATGAATCTTGTCGAAAAGCACTCAATCTATGGATTGTAGCCGATAACTTATTGAAAGGAGCCGCCACTAATGCAGTTCAGATAGCCGAATACATTGTCAATCGAAAATATATTCAATAAGAATTGGAAATATATAGGTATTCTGATCATTTACCCGCTTTCAATAAACCGGTAGTTACTGTGGGTACTTTTGATGGAGTTCATCTTGGCCACCGTCGGATCATCGATCGTTTGAAAGAAATTGCCCGGCAAATACAGGGTGAAACTATAGTAATTACCTTCGAGCCTCATCCGAGGCTTGTATTGGCCCAATATGGAACCCCGGTAAAATTGATCAATTCCACTTATCGGAAATACCAGCTTTTATCCGACTTGGGTATAGATCATTTGATTATTCTTCCCTTTAGCGTGGAATTTTCGATGACTCCTTGGGAGGTTTTTATACGCGAATATATTATAAACCAGATTCACACATCCTATCTCGTAGTTGGTTATGATCACCGTTTCGGGCATGACCGGCAAGGCGATCGTTCGAAACTTCAGGCTTTTGCCCACGAACTGGGTTTGAATATCGAAGAAGTTCCTCCTTTATTTATAGAAGGCCAGGTAGTGAGCTCTACACGAATACGAAACGCTCTCCACGCCGGGAATATTCGGCTGGCTAATTTACTCTTGGGATATGAATATTCCATTTCAGGAAAAGTGATTCGTGGAAATCGCCTGGGCCATCGGCTCGGTTTTCCTACGGCCAATATTTTGGCCGACGATAGCTTGGCTCTGATTGCGGCCAATGGAGTTTATGTTTCGCGAGTCGAATATAAAGGTAAAATTTATGGAGGTATGAGCAATATCGGAATTCGACCTACCATTGCCCACCACTCCTTTGCCATCGAAGTCCATATTTTTGATTTCAATGAAGAAATCTATGATGAAATGATCAATATTAGTTTCATTGACAGGCTAAGGGATGAAATCAGGTTCGATTCTCTTGATCAACTCAAAGATCAATTGCAGGAAGATAGAATACTGGCCCGAAAAATACTGCAAGAGGTTGGATATGGCGTTGATCTTTAGAATTTAGTGGTACGAATTGTATTTTCTGAACTCCTCCATAGGCTTTCTCTTCTTTTCTTTAAGAGTTTCATTCCCTGGGTAACCCACAGCTACAAGAAGTCCAATGGTTTTCGATTGAGGTATGCGTAAAAGACTTCTTATGGGAGCTTCGTTGAACCATCCTAAAATGCAAGTTCCTAATCCTTCTTCCTGTGCTTGCAAGCAAAAATGTTCGGCTGCAATTCCTATATCGATCAGCGGAAATTCTTTCTTTTTAATAGATTCACCTATCTGAGTTATCATTTTCGGCTTTTCGATTACAATCACCACAATAGCTCCCGCCTTCAAGACGAATTTATTGAATGATACCAGAGGGCTATAAGTTTCTCTTGCAATCTCTTCCTTCAAACCAGGATCATCCACAACAATAAAGGTCCAGGGCTGCGAATTACTTGCCGAAGGAGCGAGCCTTGCAGCTTCGAGGCAACATTCGAGCTTTTCACGTTCCACAGGGCGATTCTCGAAATTCCGAGTGCTATGTCTCGCCTTTACAAGATCCAAAAAACTCATCATGTTTTTAATTTTTAATGATTATCGAATAAAAATACAAATTTAATCATAAACTTTTGGCTTTTGGTTTAATTTTACTTTTTCAAATTCAATTCTTCGGAAAGAATGTGTGGAAGGTATATTTTGGTGCAGAAACTCGAAAATATCGAAAAAAGGTTCAATGTAACCGCTGCATTCGATACTCTTTTAAAGCCTCAATACAATATTTCTGCAGGTGCTTGGGTTCCCATTATCGGCAGCGATGATCCTCATCATTTGCAATTGATGCGTTTTGGTATAACGCCGTTCTGGTCGAAGACCGATAAATTTTTCATCAATGCCAGAGCCGAAGGAGATCACAATAGCGAAAATTTACCACATTACAAGGGTGCGAAAGGAATTATAGAAAAACCTGCCTTTCGCAGGCCTATCCGCTCACAACGCTGCTTGGTGATTGCCGATGCTTTTATCGAAGGAACTATCCAGGAAAAGTTGAATAAGCCATTCGTAGTATATCTCCGGAATAAAGTTCGACCTTTTGCTATGGCAGGTATTTGGGACGAGTGGAAAAATCCGGAAACTGGAGAAATTGTGCGTTCTTTTGCCATCATTACCACTGTAGCTAACGAACTTTTATTGAAGCTTCCCCATAGTCGCATGCCGGTTATTCTAACCCCTGCTGAAGAAAGGAAATGGCTCGATCTTAGCTTGCCACTTTCCGACATGACTGCCATGCTTGAACCCTATGACGCTTCTTTGATGAATGCTTATCCTATAAGTCCGGTTATTAAATCTCCCAAGGCTGAAGGCGCCAAACTGATTTCCCCAATTGGGCCGCCTGTCGTACCCGAAGATGACCTGCAGGTGAAATCTTATCTCCAGCGCTCAGGTATGGGAAACCCCAAACAGAATTTTTCTGACCACCTGCCAGAAGATGAAATTTCATCCAGCGATTAATTCTTGCGATCATAATAATTTTCGGCGTTTGTGGTTAATTAAATGGAAATTTACTATAAAGGAAATATTTTTCATGAAGAAACCGTTGCGAAATTATTTGAAAACACATACAATAGTATTAGGGCTAAGGTTTTTAGGTATGATTTTTCTTTTCGTATGGGTTGTTTCTTGCCAGACTTCGAGCAAGGCCCAGCACAGAAAGACAAAAAAGAAATCAGGAGATTGCGACTGCCCGTCGTTTACTCAAGTGAGAGTTGTAAACCCAATGATTTATGACGATAAGGGAACGGAGTTCAATCGAGAAAAATCTGGCGCCTTTATTGCCTGAAGCTGCCCTTCATCAGGTTGTTGATCTATTGTTCCGTTTTCAGGTCGATTTGGTGGTAACATATCCCCGCAGTGGAAGATTGGGCGATTATTTATACAATACAAAGAATAACAGGCATCGCATCAGCATAAATATCAATCTCAACCGCTATCAGTTTTTAATCACTCTTTTACATGAATTTGCCCATTTGCTGGTTCAGGAAAGATTCAAAACAGAGGTAAGACCTCACGGGAAGGAATGGCATGCTGCTTTCTGCGAAATTTCGATGCCTTTTCTTCGTGATGATATTTTCCCCTTAGATGTCAAGGCAGCTTTCGGTGCACATTTGAAGAGCCGTTATGGTTCCGCTTATGCCGATAAAAAATTGAGTAAAATTCTTGAAAGGTATAATGGAATCGAACAAAATCGCTATAAGGTCGAACTGGGTACTTTGCCGGTTTCAAGCAAATTTTTTCTCTCTGGGAGGTCGTTTCAATGTATAAGCCGTCAGGGCAATGTTATACTTTGTCAAGAACTTAAAACAGGAACGATTTATAGGATGAGTTCTTCCGTTTTTGTAAAACCTTATTTGTAGAAAAATGAAATGGTTACATTTGCACAAACAGCCAAAAAATAAAATTATTGCGAAATGAATCCAAATGATTATTGTGTAATTATGGCAGGTGGCATTGGAACGCGTTTCTGGCCCATTAGTCGTGCCGATCATCCCAAGCAATTCATAGATATTCTTGGAACTGGGCAAACACTTATCCAGCAAACTTTCCAAAGGTTTAAGCCCTTATGCTTAACGCAAAATATTTTTGTGGTCACGAACGAAGAATATTTTTCAATGGTAAGGGAACAACTTCCAGAACTACCTCCCGAGAATATTTTGTGCGAACCATCGGGACGCAATACCGCTCCATGTATTGCTTTTGCCAGTTATCATATTGCAAGTATCAATCCCTCGGCTAATATTGTGGTTGCTCCTTCCGATCATATTATTCAAGATATGCAAAGGTTTCACGAAGTCATTGGAACTGCATTAAGGACTGTAAGAGAACACAACTGGCTTCTTACGCTGGGTATTCAGCCAAGCAGGCCCGATACGGGCTATGGTTATATTCAATTTGTTGATGAAATTATTCCCGGAGTAGATTCTCGTATCAAGAAAGTTAAAACCTTTACCGAAAAACCCAATCTTGAACTTGCAAGAGCTTTCCTTGCCAGCGGTGATTTTCTGTGGAATGCAGGCATCTTTATCTGGAACCTGCAGACGATTCTCCAAGCCCTCGAAGCTTATCTGCCCGAAGTTGCCTCCCTATTCAACGAGGGGAAAGAGATTTTCAATACCCCCGAAGAAAAAGCATTCATCGAACATGTTTATACCCATTGCAAAAGCATCTCCATTGATTATGGCGTAATGGAAAAAGCCGATAACGTTTATACGCTGATGTCGGATTTCGGCTGGTCTGATTTGGGAACCTGGGCTTCATTGTATGAAGTACGTCAGAAAGATTCAGATGGAAACTCCATCGTTGGAAATCAAGTTATGAGCTACGATACACATAATTGCATCATTCATGTACCAGATGAAAAGCTTGTAGTAATACAGGGATTGAACAATTGTATTGTGGTGGAAGACGAAGGAATGTTGCTGATTTGCAATAAGAATGATGAACAGCAGATCCGTAGCATAGTGAATGATTTAAAATCGAGAAAATATATTAATCTTAAACGGTAATCAAAGATCTTGAATATGATTTTTATTAAAAAACTGTATTTAACCCTGATAGCTTGTTGTGTTTTTTGTACTGGCCTTTATGCTGATGAAGGAATGTGGCTTCCTTATTTACTCGATCAGCTTCAGATTGTACGCATGCAATCCATGGGGCTTAAGCTTTCGGCCGAAGATATTTACAGCATTAACCATTCGAGCCTGAAGGATGCCATAGTAATTTTTGGCCGTGGATGCACGGGCGAAGTCGTATCGGCAGATGGTTTGGTTTTTACCAATCATCATTGTGGTTTTGGGGCGATTCAGAGTTCGAGTTCCGTTGAAAACGATTATTTGAAGGAAGGTTTCTGGGCAAGAAGTTACAAGGAAGAAATCCCAATATCTGGTCTCACGGTCCAATTTCTTATGTTTGTTCAGGATGTTACACATGATATGCTCGAAGGAGTTGATGAAGAAATGCCCGAAACTCAGCGTGATTCCGTTTTGAAAATCAATGAGAAACATATTCTCGAGGCTATTCCGGCTCAGGACGGGTTGGGTGGAGTTGTGAAAGAGTTTTATGCCGGGAATCAGTTTTATCTTTTTGTATATCAATCTTATAAAGATATTCGCCTGGTGGGAGCTCCTCCTACTGCAATAGGAAAATTTGGAGGAGATACCGATAACTGGATGTGGCCTCGGCATACGGGCGATTTTTCCGTCTTTAGAATTTATACTAGCCCAAGCGGAAAACCTACTACCTATCAGGTAAATAATATTCCTCTGAAAACCAATCGATTCCTTACTATTAATGCCGGAGGGATTAAAGAAGGAGATTTTACCATGATTATGGGCTATCCAGGTCGTACCGACCGATACATTACTTCTTGGGGAGTGGATCAGGCTTTGAATATCACAAATCCTTCCATAGTAAAAATACGCGACAAGAAACTCGAAATCATTCGAAACAGCATGGCAACGAGCGATGAAATCAGAATAAAATATGCTGCCAAATACGCTAGCATTTCTAATTATTGGAAATATTACATCGGCCAAAACAAGGGTCTGAAACGATTAAAAATCTATGAAAAGAAAAAACAACAGGAAAAGGAATTTGCCGAGTGGATAGCGGCCGATACTTACCGATTTAACAGATATGGTGAAGTTCTCGATAGCTTTGAACAGGCCTACAGACTACTCAACCAAACGGCAAAACCTAGCGTTTACATCAGAGAGGCTGCCTTTGGCCCTGAAATCATTGCCTTTGCTTCTCGATTCGCATCCCTTGCTTCTACTGAGATGAAAGATAGTAAAGACATTAACGCAGCCAATCTTCATACTAACGCCAAGGGAATGGGTGATTCTTTCTTCAAAAACTTCGACCTTGCAACGGATAAGAAACTTTTTGCTGCTATGATGAATATGTATTATAATGACATAGACCCTGGTTTCATTCCGAACATTCTTTCGAATGCCAATAAAAAATATAAAGGCCAGTGGGACAAATATGCAGATGAAGTGTATGAAAAATCGATGTTTTCGAGTATGGAAGCTTTTTCGAAATTTCTGTTAAATCCCTCAGCTTCATCCCTTAAGGATGATCCTGTCTATCAGCTTGCCCTGGCTTTTAGAGAAATCAGCAGGAAAATCGAAGCAATGAACATTCAGGCTAAAGATCAATTAAAAAGAAGCAAACGGCTATATATGGAAGGCATTCAGCAAATGGGAGCTGGTAATCCGTTCTATCCCGATGCCAATCAAACCATGCGTCTTACCTATGGTCAGGTATTGGATTATCAGGCGGCCGATGCTATCGAGTATAGTTATTTTACGACACATTTCGGGATTTTGGAAAAAGAAGAACCTTCGAATCCTGATTTTCAAATTCCTCAACGATTGAAAGAGGTTTTTAACCGTAAGGACTTTTCGCCTTATTATAAAAACGATACTGTTGTTGCTTGTTTTCTTACCAATAATGATATTACGGGTGGAAACAGTGGGAGTCCAGTTTTAAATGGGAAAGGAGAATTAATTGGGCTGGCATTCGATGGGAATTGGGAGGCTATGAGCGGTGATATTGCTTATGAACCTGAACTTCAACGTACCATTAATGTGGATATTCGCTACGTATTGTTTCTTATCGATAAATATGCCCGGAGTAATCATATAATGCGTGAGCTGAAAATTGAGTACGAGCGGTAAGCCAAGTCGATAAATTACAATGGTGTGATTTTTTTATCATCTTTGCTAATTTGTGAGATGGGGGAATGGTGATTCCCGAAAAGAAAAAAGTATGGCGGGATAAGAGTTCTGTGATCAGGTGATATATAGTGCAAGATGGATGGTGATTAAAAATGGATGGTGATTAAAAGAGGAAAGCCGGCAATAATGACTAACTTATTTCGGACGCCGAGAGGGATGCCTGGTGTGGATGTGCTTATTGTCTGCTATTATTTGATATCCTGTAAGCAACTTTCGTTAATTTATTATTTTCCAATGTTCTGATATTTCATCTTCAAAATCTTGTTTTTTTATAAATTTTTTTCTAAAACTATTGACAAATCCAATTTAATGGCTTACTTTTATCGCCAATTTTTTAGTATAACTATCCAATAATTTACTTTTTCTTTCCCTTTAACTTAATAGCATTCCATTCCATAATCATTTTAAAATCAACCTCTTATGAAAAAACCAATTACTCTTCTTTTTGTGTTGCTGTTGGTATCTGGTTCTCTCTGGAGTCAGTTATCAGGAACTTATACTGTAGGTTCAGGAGGCAACTATGCCACTATTGCGGCTGCAATTGATGCACTCAATACTTCAGGAGTTGTTGCTCCTGGGGTTACATTCAATGTACTGGCTGGACACACAGAAAGTGCGACAACTACGCTTACGATTACTGCGACAGGAACGTCTACTGCGCCTATTGTGTTTCAAAAGAGCGGTACAGGGGCTAATCCTTTAATTACACGGATGGATGCTGGTACAATATCTACTTCAAGTTTAAGTGCTGATGGTGATGCCATCATCAAATTAAGCGGTACCGACTATATCACTTTTAATGGAATTGACCTTACGGCTAATAATCAGGGAATAGAGTATGGTTATTACACATTCAAGCCTTCAGGGACGGATGGGTGTCAATATGTAACCATTAAGAATTCTACAGTTACGATGACCAAGGGAACGAGTGCTTATGTCATTGGCATTTATATAAGCAATGGGCCAACCTCTCCTTCAGCAGTAACAGGGGTTACGGTTACTTCCACCTCAGGTATTAATTCCAATATTGTTATAAGTGGGAATACCATTACCAATGTACATGCGGGAATTTACATTAGAGGTTCAAGTGCTACTGGTTTTTACGATTCGGACATTACCATTGGGCAATTGGGTGCGGAGAATACCATTACCAATTTTGGAGGTGGGAATGTTTCGGCAACTTATGGTATTTACTTTATTTATGTAAACAATCCGACGGTTGAATACAACACGATAACCAGTGCCACGCATGGATCAACCCTTTATGGGGTATTTTATTCTACAGTAAGTGGAATAGTCAAAGGGAATTATAATGCCTTTACCTTGGCAAATAATTCGGCTTCATCGTTAACTTATTTTATTTATAATGCAAATACAGTTACCAGTGAAGCCTTCAACAATAATACCTTTGCTGCCGGAACGCTTTCTTCTACGGGGACTGTGTATCTCATTTACGCCAGTAATGGTACTCCCGAAGTGAATATCAATAACAATTCCATAAGTGGGAGCATCAATCGGACTGGTGCAAGTGGTTCGTTTTATTGTTATTACAACTTAGGATCTCCCACTTCTGGTTCAGAGAATATACAAAACAATAATTTCAGCAATATCACCGTAACAGGTTCAAGTTCCTTGTATGGAATTTATTCTTATACTTCGACGAGTGTATCTACTCGAACTTGTTCGGGGAACATACTGAGCAACTGGATAGGAGGTACGGGCTCAACCTATGGTTATTACTTACTTTCTACAATTGACAACAACATTTATAATAACATTTTTTATCATGTAAATGTTGGAGGAGCAGTTTATGCACTTCGATTTACTGGAACTAACCCAAATGTTTACAATAATATTATTTCTGATATAACTACCTCGGGATCAAGTGTATATGGTATATATGATGCAGGTACGGGTATTAGTCAAGTTTACAACAACCAGGTAAATAAACTCTTTTCCAATGCCACGAGTGTAACAATGGATGGAATTTATATTACCGGGGCAACTACCAACTATGTTTTTAATAACATAGTGGGTGAACTTAAAGTGCCTTTTTCAGGGAGTACCATTGGATTGGTTGGAATTTATATTTCGGGGGGTTCAAGTATTGGGCTATATTATAACACTGTTTATTTAGATGCAACAAGCACAGGAACTAATTTTGGGTCGTCTGCGGTGAGTGTTTCAACAACTCCTGTTATTGAGATGATTAACAACATTTTTGTGAATAATTCGACACCTAATGGCACAGGTTTAACGGTTGCTTATCGTCGATCCTCGACTACGCTTACATCTTATTCTGTTACCTCTAATAACAATAATTTTTACGCCGGTACGCCTTCAGCGAGTAATCTCATTTTCTATGATGGAACAAATTCTCTTCAAACTTTAGATCAATACAAAGCTTTTGTTGCTCCACGCGATATTAGCTCTGTTACCGAGTTGTCTCCTTTTGTCAATGTTTCCACTAGCCCGTATGATCTTCATTTGAAAACTACTGTACCCACTCAAATGGAGAGCGGAGGGAAACCTGTTACTACACCATCTATAACCACCGACTTCGATGGGGATTTGCGCAATTCTTCTACACCTGATATTGGAGCCGACGAGGGTAATTTTATCCTACTCGATATTAAAGGACCTTTAATTTCATATACTCCTTTACTCAACACACCTTCCACTATAAATCGAAATTTTGAAGTTGCGATAACGGATTTGAGTGGAGTTCCCACTTCAGGGATAGGGCAGCCAAGATTATACTGGAAAATAAATAATGGAACCTATAGCACAGTAACGCCAGGAAGTGTTTCAGGGAGTAACTATACATTTTTTTTTGGTAGTGGAGTAGTATTGGGAGATACGGTAAGATATTATATTGTGGCTCAGGACAATATAGGGAATGTTTCGGTTTCGCCTTCAGTCGGTGCTTCGGGTTTAACTTCCAATCCTCCAGCCGCCTCTACACCTCCTACCTCTCCTAGCTATTATGTAATTGTAGGCGCTCCTCTTTGCGGTGATTATATCATAGGTAGTGGTGGTGCTTATAGCACTTTGAATGCTGCTATCAGTGATTTAAACAATCGCGGTTTGAGTTGTCCGGTAAGATTTCTGCTCAATGATGTTACTCTCGACATAGGGACTTCTTCTCTGAATATTAATATTCAAAATGAAAATAAACCATCTGGCACTAATACAGTTACCATCAAACCGAATGCCGGTGTAACACCAACCATTCAAGGTACTGTTGACAGTGGGCCGGTTCTCAACGTTCAGGACAATTATATCATCATAGATGGTTCGAATGCTGCCGGAGGAACCACACGTGATATGACCATTACCAATTTATCTACGACTGTACCACAGGTTGTTAGGATTGCATCTACCACTTCCACCCCCACTTCGAATACTACCCTCAAAAATTGCAATATCATTAATGGAGCGAATACTTCGACTGCTGTGATTATTTACAATGCTGATGGAACGGGTGGTTATTTCAGTAATATTACCATACAGAACAATAGCATTCAGAAGGCTTATATAGGGATTTATGCCATGGCTGCCGTTGCTGCGGGTAATGGGAATGGATTGTTGATTAAGCAGAATGATTTGAACGCTTCGGGCACGAATTCTATTCGTTTGGTTGGAATTTATGTTCAGGGAGTAGATGGAGCTACTATAAACAATAATAATATTGGCAATATCAACAATACAATCGATGCATCGAATTGCTTTGGTATTTGGTTAGCTACTGGTACGGTGAATACTTTAATTGAAAATAATATAATTGATGGCGTTTCAAATACCAGTAGTGCAACTCGGGGCATTGGGGTTTCCTCGGGGAATGCTAATGCTAATATAACCATTACTGATAATGTTATTTCCAATATTACAACTTCTTCTTATTATACTCCTTATGGGATATATATTTATTCAACCACCACTGGAGTGAACATTATTGGGAATAATTTAAGTACTGTGCTAAATAGTAACACTGGAGGCTATGGTGCAAGAGGAATCAGTGTGATCACCGGCCAAGCTAATGGGAGTTACAACCTTATCAATAATGCTGTTTCTGATGTTAAATGTACAGGGGATGCTTCATTAACCTATTGGGGAATAGGCATCAGTCTCGAAGGAGCAACGGGAGGGGCGAATATTTATCACAATTCCGTGAATCTTTCGGGAACTTATGCGGGATATACTTCTTCAACAGTTAGTGCTGCCTTATATCTTGGAACAGGAACCGGCGGATATGATATCAGAAATAACATCTTGGTGAATACTTATGATAACACAGGCTCTTCAAGTGATAAATCTTATGCGATATATGCAGCCGGTACGAGCGCTATATTGACGAACATCAATTATAACGATTATTATGTATCGGGAACACCAGGAGTTATTGGATATCTGGGTGCAGGTCAAACCAGCTTTACTGATTGGCAGACAGCCACTGGACAGGATGGAGCCTCCATTAATATAGACCCAATATTTACATCTGCCACCAATCTTTTACCCACCAACAATTCCATGAATAATCTCGGGGTATATCTTTCAACAGTAACCAATGACATAAATGGCATATTGCGCACCAATCCACCCGATATGGGTGCTTATGAATTTGGTGAAGATCCACAGGTAATTACCACAACGGCTTCTCCCCTTACCTATAATGCAGCCACACTGAATGGAAGCTTCAATGCGGCGGGTACCACTTTCAACACTTTTTTCGATTATGGATTGACTACTGCCTTAGGTAATACGGTAAGTGGTAGTCCTGCTCAGGTAACTGGGAATACTGCCATTGCGGTGAGTGCTGGGATTAGTGGTTTGCTTCCTTCCACCACATATTATTTTAGAGCCAGAGGTGTTACTATGGGAGGTTTAACGGTATATGGGAATACAGTTTCGTTTACTACAACGGTTCCCCCTCCTATAGTTACTACTGAAGCTGCTACCTCCATTACTTCCTCGGCGGCGACCTTAAATGGTACGGTGAATGCCAATGGTGGAAGTGCAACGGTTGAATTCGAGTGGGGATTGACGACTTCTTATGGGAACACGGTAACAGCGGTTCAGAGTCCAGTAAGTGGAAGTGTTGTAACACCTGTAAGTGCTGGTATAACGGGATTAATGCCTAATACCCTATATAATTTCAGAGTAAAAGCAACAAATGAAGGTGGAACGACTTATGGAGATAATTTGACCTTTACCACAGCTGCGGCGCCACCTGTTGCTGTAACCAATGCAGCGACCAGTATTACTGCCAATTCAGCTACTTTAAATGGGACGGTTACGGCAAACAATTCCAATACGACGGTAACCTTTGAATGGGGGACTACTACAGCTTATGGGAATACGATTAATGCAACGCCCAATACGGTTACAGGTTTAACTCCAACTGATGTATCGGCCAATTTAACCGGTTTGAATCCTGGTATTACCTATCATTACAGGGTAAAGGCTGTAAATGTAGCAGGTACGGCTTATGGGAACGATATGACATTTTTGACGGGTTGTCCAATGCCAGGAGCCGCAGGAGCAATTAGTGGGCCAACAAGTGTATGTCAATCGAGCACAGGGAATGTTTACACAGTTGCTGCCATTGTCAATGCAACGGGATATTCATGGACTGTTCCAAGTGGGGCAACCATTACAGCTGGCGCTAATACCAATACTATTACCGTAAGTTATGGTGCCAGTGCGGTTTCAGGGAATGTTTCAGTATACGGCACAAATAGTTGTGGGAGTGGAGCTTCTTCATCTCTGGCTGTAACCGTAAATCCGAGGCCAGTTCCAACCATTAGTGGTCCTGCGACTGTTTGTGCAGGTACGTCTGGGAATGTATACACTACTCAGACAGGCATGAGCAACTACACATGGACTGTATCTGCAGGTGGTACTATTACAGCTGGTCAGGGGAGCAATTCGGTAACGGTAACATGGAACACGGCTGGAGGGCAGAATGTCACGGTAACATATACAAATGCTGCGGGATGTTCTGCAAGTACACCGGCTACATACAATGTAACGGTAAATGCCTTGCCAACGCCAACCATTTCGGGTAATACTAATTTGTGCCAAGGAAGTACAGGAGTAAATTACACCACACAGTCGGGGATGACCAATTATGTTTGGGCAGTATCGTCAGGTGGCAATATTACTGGAGGTCAAGGTACGAATGCTATAACAGTGAATTGGAATGGTAGTGGTGCACAAACTGTAAGTGTGAATTACATAAATGCCTCGGGATGTACGGCATCGAGTCCGAGTGTTTTGAATGTTACGGTAAATCCTACTCCGACGCCTTCTATCAATGGACCGGCTAATCCCTGTTTGAGTCCGAATTATTATGATTATTTTACTGAGGCAGGTATGAGCAATTATCAGTGGACTGTTTCTTCAGGTGGGTCGATATATAGTGGTCAGGGGACGGCGAATTTAAGAGTAATATGGAATACGACGGGATTACAATCCATCAGTGTTTCGTATGTAAGTCCACAGGGGTGCATGATGCCAGGGCCATATAGTAAGACGATATTTGTACAGCCTTTGCCTAATGCGGCAGGAGCAATAACTGGTTCAGGTGAGGTTTGTGCTGGGGAAAGCGGAGTAGTTTATTCAGTAGGGAATATTCTCAATGCTACTTCATATCAATGGACTGTTCCAGGAGGAGCAACCATAGTTTCTGGTCAGGGAAGCAACACTATTACGGTAAATTTTGCTTCGAATGCCATTTCTGGCGAAGTAAGTGTAGCAGGGATGAATGGTTGTGGTTTAGGTGTGCCTTCTTTTTTGGCTGTAATTGTGAAACCTTTACCAGGAGTAGCCGGTACAATTGCTGGGCATCCGAATGTATGCCAGGGTGCCACAAATGTTACCTATTCAGTTGCTCCTATAGCTAATGCTTCGGGTTATGTATGGAGTTTGCCGGTGGGTGCAAGCATAACGGCAGGTGCAAATACCAATTCCATCAAGGTAAGTTTTAGTGAAAACGCTGTTTCTGGTAATATTTCGGTATATGGGACAAATGCTTGCGGCAATGGTATTTCTTCACCCGAATTCTTTGTTACTGTGAATCCCATTCCTCCTACTCCTACCATTACGGTGTCGAATTATACTTTAACAAGCAGTGCACCGGAAGGCAATCAATGGTATTTGAATGGAGTTCCCATTCCGGACGCTACTGGACAAAGCTATACTGCAACGGAAACGGGCAATTACTATGTAATTGTAACCTTGAATGGTTGTAGTTCAGCACCTTCCAATACCATTTTGGTAATTATAGAAGGCATGATTTCGCTCGATCATAATTCATTTAAGGTTTATCCTATTCCCAATGATGGGAGATTTACCATCGAGTTAGTGTTGCAGAAATCAGGAATCTATACTTTAGAAATCTTCAATAGTTTAGGATTGAGGGTTTATAGCAGTGAGATTTATGTCGATGGGAAACATATTTTGCCGATGGATTTGAGTTATCTGCCTTCGGGTGTTTATACGGTAACTTTGTTCAATACGCAGTTGAATGCAGTGAGAAGAATCGTGATCAGCAAATAGGGCAGATTTGCTCTAAAGTCCTATACACTCTGGCTTGTGCTCTGCCGCAGGCCAGAGTTTTTTTATCCGGCCGTTTTAATGAATAGCTAACATGACAAAGAAATAAAAAGTAAACCGTTTCTTGTAAATATTGTGTTATCGTGGTTTGCTTGTCTGGGATTTTAAAGCCACGAAATTTCTGCTTTTTGCTTATATAAATAAATTGAATCGACTCGAAAGTATTTCGATATATTACTCGAGATGAGTTATATATCACATAATGTTTATAGAAAGAATTGCCGTAATTTTGTAGCCCAAACTTTTTAAATCCTTAGGAATAGAATAAGTCTTGTGTTGAAAACTCATATTGTCCGATTAAAGATGGATAATATTGTATTATAATAAAATAGCATGAAACCCGTTATCAAGAAGTTAATAAATGTTAAATATTTAAACCAAATCGCCATGAAACGTGCAATAATTGCTTTAGTTGTGTTGTTTGCCCTGGCAGGTTGCAATAGTCATAAAAAGGAGTTGGAAAAGCTCAAGGCTAAAAATGATAGTCTGATGCAAGTAACTCAACTTAAAGAAGAATCGCTTTACGAATACATTACTTCTTTTAATGAAATTCAGAGGAATCTCGATTCGATCAAGGCACTGGAAAACATCATCAATATAAGAACCGCTGGAGGTGAACTAAAGAATTCGGCAAAGGATCAAATCAATGAGGATATTAAGACTATTTATGAGTTACTGGTGAAGAATAAGAAACTAGTCGCCTCGCTTCAGAAAAAACTCAATAGCAGCGATGTGAGGATGGCCGAACTCGAAAAAATGGTAACTTATTTGAATACTCAAGTTGAAGAAAAAGACGCTCAGATCAATGCGCTGAAGAATGAACTGGGAAATATGAACATCAAGGTCGAGAATCTTTCGTCGCAGGTAGCTGTGCTCGAAGAAGTAACTCGCCAGAAAGAAGAAGAAATTCAGAAACATAAGGATGAGATCGAAAGCAAGACCACCTTATTAAATACAGCTTATTATGCAATAGGTACGAGAAAAGAATTGACGGAGAATAATATCATCAATAAAGAAGGTGGTTTTCTGGGAATAGGTTCCACAAAGACTTTGAAAGGAGACTTCAATAAGGATTATTTTACCAAGGTAGATATTACGCGTTTGGAATATATTCCTTTAGGAGCAAAGAAAGCCAGACTTATTACCAAACATCCTGCCTCTGCTTATCGTATCAGTGGGGTGAAGCGTGCAGATACCCTTTTCATTACTAATTCTTCCGAATTTTGGGCTGCAGGTAAATATCTGGTCATCGAGGTAGAATAAAAAATCAATACATACACTCAAAAACTGGATAAGTGGTTATTATACTTATCCGGTTATTTTATTCTTTTGCTGGTAAATACGGGCTTTAGTGAGGCAAGGTATCACTGCTTATGATCGAACTATAATCGATACTTTGAATCAGATTTCCTACCGAGTCATAGAATTTCCATACACCTATGCGCTTTCCCATTTTATGCTCACCTTCATAAAAAAGAGACCCATTAGTATAAAATACTTTTTTAGGTCCATCTTCCAAGCCTTCCTTGTACCCTCCTTGACTCCAAATTTTTCCATCGGGAAGCCAGGCAGTCCATATACTGTCGCGCTGATTGTTAGTATATTTCCCTTCTATATATTTTTGTCCATTCTGGTAAAAAATGGTTTCTCGGAGAAGAATGCTGTCTTTTCCTCGAATTTCATATTGCCGCACAACCTTTGGAGAACCATCTTCGAATTCTTCCTTCACAATGTTTACAGTTTTACGGCCACAGCTAGTGAATAGAACTGCCAATAACATCCAGAAAAAATAGATTTGTTTTTTCATTTTTTAACGATTATCAAACATCAATTGCATTCCTTTTCGACTTTCGTCGAACAACCCTTTTTTATAAACCAGGTGTCCATTTACCCAGGTATGAGTAACCCGTGAGGAGAAATGAGTTCCTTCCATGGGCGACCAGCCGCATTTATACAAAATATTACTTGAATTTACCTCCCATGGTTCATTCGGGTCGATTAGGACGAGATCGGCAAAATAACCCTCCCGTATAAAACCTCTTTTATGAATATTAAAAAGTAGAGCCGGTGCATGACACATTTTTTCCACAACTCTTGTAAGCTCAAGTTTACGTTGAAATGCCATTTCGAACATAGCGGAAAGACTATGTTGTACCATAGGCGCTCCTGACGGACAACTCAGATAGGGATTCTGTTTTTCATGAAGTGTATGAGGTGCATGATCGGTGGCTACTGCATCAATGCGGTCGTCGAGTAAGGCCTCCCATAGTGCTTTTTTATCCGCAGGAGTTTTTATAGAAGGATTCCACTTGATCTTTGTTCCTTTTTCTTTATAGTCTATATTGGAGAACCAAAGATGATGTATGCATACTTCGGAGGTAATTTGTTTTTGATTCGAGGGAAGTTTGTTGGTAAAAAGTTTTGTCTCTTCGACGGAAGAAAGATGGAGAACATGCAGGCGGCTATCATACTCCCTGGCTAATGCGATGGCTTTTTGAGTGCTTTTCTGACAAGCGTCAGCCGAGCGGATAAGAGAATGGTATTCTAGGGGAATATCTTTTGCGTAGATAGATTGATAATAGGCAAGGTTTTTACGGATGAGGTCTTCGTCTTCGCAATGTACTGCGATAAGGCATGGAGCTTTTGAGAAGATATTGATTAGGGTTTCCTCGTCATCTATCCGCATATTACCTGTAGAAGCACCCATAAAGACTTTTACGCCAGGTATCATGGCTGGATCGATATCGAGAATTTCGTTCAGATTATCGTTGGTAGCTCCCAGATAAAAGGCATAATTGGCGAGTGAACTCTTAGAAGCTCTTTTCAGTTTCCATTCAAGTGTTTTATGGTTAGTGGTTTGAGGGATAGTATTGGGCATATCCATGAAAGATGTTACTCCGCCAGCTACTGCTGCCCTTGATTCGGTATAGATGTCGGCTTTGTGTGTAAGACCTGGTTCTCTGAAATGCACATGCTCGTCGATTATTCCGGGAAGGAGATATTTTCCCTGAGCTTCGATTACACATGCCTTTCCTGCGTTTGTACCGGCTCTCATGATGGAAGCTATATAGGGTTCTTCGATAAGAATATCCATTTCCTGAATATTCCCTTCGTTTATCATTTTGGCACCCGTAATCAACGTTTTTTGCATTTTCATGGGATTCCCCGTTGAATGAAGGTTTAAAAGTGCAAAGACAATTATTCCTGACGTTTATTGGGAACTATCTTTTTGAATCGAAGCTTGATGACTCCCAGTGCCGCTTCTTTGAAAATTCCCCTGCTCATTTTCGATTCCCCTGCCGTTCGGTCGGTAAAGATGATGGGAATCTCTATAATCGTAAAACCAAGTTTCCATGCAGAATATTTCATTTCGATCTGAAAAGCATAGCCGGTAAATTTAATTTCGTCGAGATTGATAGTTTGCAGCACGCTGCGACTGTAGCAAATAAATCCGGCAGTAGTATCATGGACTTTTATACCCGTAATCAAGCGCACATATTTTGAAGCAAGGTATGACATCAATACCCTTCCTATGGGCCAATTTACTACGTTAACTCCCGATATATATCGTGAACCTATGGCAAGATCGGCACTATTTTCAGCAACTGCTTGTCGTAAACGGATCAGATCGTTGGGGTTGTGCGAAAAGTCGGCATCCATCTCGAAAATGAATTGGTAATCTTTTTCCAATGCCCATTTGAAACCATGGATATAAGCCGTGCCAAGTCCTAATTTTCCACTTCTTTCTTCAATGAAAAGCCGTTCGGGAAATTCCTGTATCAGTTGCTTTACAATTCTGGCGGTCCCGTCGGGTGAATTATCATCCACAACAAGTATATCGAAAGCGGGTTCGAGCGAAAATACCTTGCGTATAATCCGCTCGATGTTCTCCTTTTCGTTGTATGTAGGTATGATTACCAGACTATCGGACACTTGACATAAATTATGGAGCAAAATTACGGAATTATCTTATTATGCGAACTATAAATAAATTCTTATCAACTTTCTTTTACAACTTTTGTAATTTTATATTCTGCTTTCTTTTTGCATCTTAGTGTTTCCTGTTATATATAGTTTGTATTATTATCCTTCGAGGAATTGGACCGATGATGCCTTGAACGAAACCCATACCTTCGAACCTACTTCGAGCTTCAATTGAATTACCGAAGCGGTGCTTACGATCGCTGCTAATGGAAAGCTACAGTCTACTATCACTTCGAGGCCTTCACGTGTAGGAATTATTTCCTTTACAATGCCAGGGAAATTATTGCGTGCCGATGATTCAAGCTTTTGTTCCGACAACACTATATCTCTGGCGGGTATAATGATACTTCCATGTGTTGAGGAGATTGTGCCGGTAATAAATATTTGCTTTTCATCATTGATGACAGCCAAGGAAAGTGATGAGTTATGTAAAGATCGAAACTTGCAATGGAAGAAATTGCGAATTCCAGCAAATTGGGCTACGAAAGGAGAAGCTGGCTTTAAAAATATCTCTGAAGGTTGCCCCACTTGAATAATTTTACCATCGTTAATGATGGCCATTTTACTGGCAAGCGTCAAAGCATCTTCATAATCGTGACTTACATGGATGATGGTAACCCCTTGCTGGTTGATAGTTCGTAACAATCTTCGCAGAGCTACCTTCAGAGAGGTATCCACTTCACTTAGGGGTTCATCGAGTAGAAGTAAGCGTGGTTGTGAAGCCAGGGTTCTTGCCAAAGCAACTCTACGGGCTTCTCCACCCGAAAGCTGATGAGGATAATGGTCGAGTAGCTTTTCTATGCTCATGGCATGAGCTAATTTCATTATTTCATTTTTCACATAAATGGGTTCTTTTTTTTTCGCCCTCATGGGAAATGAAATATTTTGTTTTACAGTAAGATGTGGGAAAAGAGCCATATCCTGAAAAACCATTCCAATTTTACGTTTTTGGGTTGGCAAGCTGGTAATATCGATACCATCGAAGATGATTTTGCCTTCATCGGGAAATGATAAACCTGCAATTAGTTCGAGCAGTTGTGATTTACCTGCACCCGAAGGGCCTGCAAATACGAAGTATTCACCTTCTTCGAGGCAGTAGGATGGAATTTCCAGAAGAAAATCTCCTAATCTTTTTTTAATATTAAAAAGTTCAAGCATTTTTTGCGGGTTTAGCGAGCAATCTCAAAAGGATGAAGAAAACAAGGCTTACAAGAATCAAAATGGCGGCTAAGGGATTGGCATAATTGAGTCCATAATTGTTGAACCTTTCAAAGATTAAGACAGGAGCGGTCATAGGGTGATAAGCCACGATGATTACAGCTCCGAATTCGCTCATTCCTCTGGCAAACATCATCACCAAACCGGATAGTATACTACGCCAGGCTAAAGGCAATGAAACGGTAAAAAATGTTCTCACAGACGATGCGCCCAAGTTCGAAGCTGCTTTCTCGAGACGAATTGGAACGGCTTCGAAGCCTGAACGTGCCGCATTGATCAGAAAAGGAAGGCTTACGAAGGCCATAGCACAGGAAATAGAAATGGGAGTGCCAATTAGATCGAATCCTGCTCTGGCAGCGGCAGAGCCAATAAGAGAATTACGCGAAATGACGCCTAAAATAGCAATGCCAGCGGCAGTATGAGGAATAACCACGGGTAAATCAATTAAACCCAGAACTACTAATTTGCCTCTGAATTGCTTGCGAGCGAGTAGATAGGCGAGAGGAATTGCGCCGATAGCTCCTATGAAAGTAGCCACAAACGCAGTGAACAGGCTTACGGCCAAACTGGAACTTACCTCCGGCTCTTTTATGGTATTCACTATCTGATTGGGCGAACTGCGCAAAAACATTCCCAGCAAAGGAGCCAGAATGAAAAGTAGCACCAGCCCGCCGAGTATGGCCATGACCAGCGAAAAGGTCGTGAAATTTCTCGATTTATATGGCATTCTTGGCATGATTAATTCATAACAAATGTATTGAAATTGGACTTTGCGGAGAATAAAAGACTTGAGATGATATGAGATAGGCGGGGCCGCACAGCGGCCCGCCTATACCTACATCAAAACTTCGAAAATTCTACCTTCTTTCCGTATTTCCTATCTATATGCCCAGTTTTTTCTTGATGGCAGTAGGAATAGCCTCCTTATGAACCAATATATCGATGGTCTTTAAACGCACAAAAGGTACCGAGGCATAGAAAAATCCATTGAATTTATTGTCTCCCCCCCATGAATTCTTTACATAATAATATTTATGACCGAACTGATCGTTACCGTAACCTACTATATGCATCCCATGGTCATCGGTGGTTTGAAGATTATCGAATTCTTTTTGGCGCATTTCCTGTGTAACTTTTTTTTCGGGTACAACCCGATCGAGATTATACATCTGAGAATTTCTTTCCTTTTCGGTTAATTTTTCCCATCTGGCCTTTTCTGCACCACTTAACTCTGTAACATCGGTTTCGGGTATCACGGCTACTCCCTTGTTATAGGCAAACCCCTTTTCGCTTACATCGGAAGCCCAACCTACTGTATAACCTTTATCCAGCGCATAATCGATAATTTCCATCAACTCGTCAAGAGGAACATTATAAATCTCACCCCAGGCCCAGTTATCAGGCACTTCAAGTATAAAAGTCTTGTAAAATGGGTGATGTGTAAATGAAGTGAGACAAACGTAATCCTCTGAATGAAGTCCAAGCGACTCGGCAAAACTCCTTGAAGTATATAGTTTGTCTTTATAAACGAAATTTTCGGGTACATGACCAAGGTATGCATCCATGATCCCTTTAAAACCATTCATCCAGGCAGTAGATATTTTCTTGTTGGGATTTTTTATCAAAGCATCCATATAAGCTTTTGCAACAGCATCGAGTTCGCCATGAACATGATTTTTTTCTCCATAATCGAGGCCGGGGTAAGCTTCTTCTGGCATCAATCCCCTGTCTCGTAAAGTATGAATTACATCATGGAATTCACCGCCTCCGCTAAAATTGGTGGTTCCTCCCATACGGAGATATTTTTCGGCTTTTTTTTCATAGGCATCTCTTACACAAAACATTTCCGAAAGGTCGTATTCGCCTTTCCCTTTTCGCAAGAGTTCCGATTCGATAAATGAAATAGCCGAGAAACTCCAGCAAGTACCCGAACGAAACTGATTTTTAACGGGAGTATAAGGCAATTGTTTTACGAGAGTAAACTGATAGGAACTATCGGTTTTAGTGTCCTGAGCTTTAACGAAAAATGGCATGAGTAAGGCAATACTCAATAACCAGATGATTGATTTTTCTTTCAGTAATTTCATGGTCGTAAAATTTAGCAATAATGATTTTTCGCAAAAATAGACACTCTAACTCAGCAAACAAAAATTTATACGATGAAATTGGCTGCGAATAAAGAAATTCAAAAACTTTTCATATAATTGTCAAATATCTATTCTTTATCCCTCTGAGTACTCTTTGGAATTATTATGTAATTTTGTGATGGAAAATATCATGATGCCGAACACTCAGCAAAATCTTTTCCCATCCTCTTCCTCAGAGAGGAATAAAATGGAAAGCCTGTTAGGGCAAAAAAGCGTGGTAATTTGGTTTACAGGGCTTTCGGGTGCTGGCAAAACGACTTTGGGGAGGATTTTGAGAGATGAGCTTTTTTCAAGAGGATTTATTGCCCAGATGTTAGATGGGGATAATTTACGTAGCGGATTGAATAAGGATTTAGGTTTCAGTGTCGAAGACCGCATCGAAAATATCCGGCGAGCAGCCGAAGTCAGCAAACTCTTCATGGAATCAGGAATCATTAGCATAAATTGTTTTATTACTCCCACCGAAGCCATTCGCGCTATGGCAAGAAATATTATTGGGAAAGAAAACCTTCTCGAAGTTTTTGTCGATTGCCCAATAGATATTTGTCAGCAAAGAGACACCAAAGGATTGTATCTTAAAGCCAAAGAGGGGCTGATCAATGATTTTACTGGAGTGAATTCACCATTTGAAATCCCTCAGTATTCCGATATTCATCTCTTTACACATATCATGCATCCTTATCGATGCCTTGAAGTTTTGATGGAATATATCCTGCCACGAATCACATATCATAAAACCGGCAAATGATTTAAATCTCTATTTCGAGACCTACCGGGCAATGGTCGCTATGATTCACGTGTGGAAGAATCCATGCATTTTTCAAGCGAGGCCTGAGATTTTCGGTAACGAAATGATAATCGATGCGCCAGCCAAGGTTTTTTTCCCTTGCTCGGGCTCTGAAACTCCACCATGAATATTGATGGGGCTGGTCGTTGAAAACCCGGAAAGTATCGATAAAACCCGAAGCCACAAAGCGATCCATCCACTCTCTTTCTTCGGGTAGGAATCCACTGCTATGAGCATTCCTGATTGGATCGTGAATATCGATGGGTTTATGGCATATATTGAAATCTCCCGAAATAATCAGATAAGGTCTTTCTTTTCGAAGATTATTGACATATTGAAGGAAAAATTCTAGCCATTGCATTTTGAAATCCTGACGTACTTCGCCAGTTGTACCCGAAGGATGATAGACGCTGATGACGGAGATCTCCCCAAAATCGGCTCTCAGAAAACGACCTTCCCGATCATATTCGGTTTTACCCATTCCCTTTACCACCCGATCGGGTTCTCTGAGTGAAATAAGTCCAACTCCACTATAACCTCTTTTCTCGGCACAATGCCAGTAAGTATGGTATCCGAGACGACGAAATTCTTCATCAGGGATTTGATCGGGTTGAGCCTTCAATTCCTGAAGAGAAAAAATATCGGGACGTTCCTGTTCGAGCCATTCGAGCAACCCTTTCGATAATGCCGAACGTAATCCATTTACATTGTACGAAATCAGTTTCATAGTCCTTATGTTCTAATGAGGTTTTATTGCACAGAAACGAATTAACTCTGCTTGGCCTCGATGGTCATCGCAGCCATGCGAAAATACATAATGATTTTCGAAGTACTCTTCTATTACAAGCGATTGAAAATCTGCTCTTAATGTGATCTCATCATAGAGCATCTCAACAGTTTTGGGACCAAAATCATTCCCAATATTCCGCTTATGGAAGGCTTCTAATACCAGAACTCCACCAGGAGCCAGAAAGTTTAATAAATGTTGATGTGCCTTTTGCCTTACTTCAACCGGCAAGTGTAAATAAAATATTCCAATCATTTGAAAATATTGTCGAGGATAGTTCGATTCAAGAATATCACAAACTTTGTAATCAATCTGAACGCCATGCTCTTTCGCCAATTTCTGGGCTTTCTGATAAGCAGTTCTGCTCTGGTCGAAAGCAAAAACCTTTACTCCTTTCTTAGCGGCGTAAACGGCATTTCGGCCTTCTCCCTCGCCTGGCAATAATAAATTATCAGGCCTGTATCTTTCCAATACTTCGATAAAATAGGGAATGGGTTCAATTCCATAAACATATTCATTGGCATTATATTTCTTGTTCCATTCTGTACTTGCCATAATCAACAAATTAAGATTCTATATACTTCCTTCGATGAATATTTCGATACTTACTCATTTTATTCGAGGCAAAAATACAAGCCTATTCTGATTTTTATCCTCCCCATTCGTCAGAAACAATTGAATACTAAATTTTTTTGGTTTGAAACGGAAAACAATAACATTATGAAGAAAACCAATATTTTGGTCATTATGTCATGTGTTCGGGTGCAACCACAATTCATGCCCAAAAGTCAATAACTGGAGTAAAAGGTAGAATCGATTTGAGCGGCTTAAATTCTGGACAGAAGGGCGATAAGAGCTTTAAACTTGGAGTTCATGCGTGAATTTGCGGTAAAATTGTTTTCAATCTCTTGTTAGCGCATCATCCCGAGCCTTTATATTCATTGAACGGATTAAAGTTAGACTATGCAATATTGCTATCTTTGAGGGAGAAACCCATTTTTAATTTGCACTATGTTGATCTTCCTCTCAAATTAGTGTTCCATCTTACATCGAATTTCGAAATACAGGTAGGGATGTATTCAGGGTGTTTACTCGCAGCAACTACGAGCACCAATGTCAGTGTACTCGATTATTTCCATATTTCTTTTGAAAATGAACTCGATAGAGGGGCGTTCTGTAGTTGAGATTATGGAATAACAGGGGGTTAAGCCAATATTTGACTGATAAATCATTAAGAATTAAAATTTTCTCAAATTGATATCATTGAGACAAAAGAAGGCATGCCTATGAAGAGAGACCAGGCTATTCTATAATTGTACAAACTAAATGACGGCTGCCACCGTGCCGGCGAAATTCACACATATAAATTCCCTGCCATGTTCCTAAGTGAAGTCTTCCTTGTGTGATAGGAATGGTGAGAGCACTTCCAGCGATAATAGTTTTGAAATGAGCGGGCATATCATCGGCGCCTTCGAGCGTATGCTTATAGGCCGGCAAATGCTCGGGAACAAGATGATCGAATAAATAATCAGTATCCTGTCTTACCGTAGGATCATAGTTTTCATTAATAGCCAAGGCTGCTGAAGTGTGAAGTAAAAACAAATGAAGCAAACCACGATCGGGCAGGGTTCCCAGCTGTTTCATGATAAAATCGGTAATCAAGTGTATCCCTTTTGGAAATTCGGGCAATACGATGGTTTGCTGCTGGATCATGACTAAATTCATTAATCAATTAAGGTATCATCATTGGCAAAAGTAAATATTCAGCTGTAACCTGTTAAGGATTGAAGCGTCTATTTACTTCGAAAACCTTAAATTATCATTATTGTGAACGGAACAAAAGCTCTTACACGAAGTCGTTACGACAAGATTATTGGAGGGGTGGCCGGTGGACTGGCCGAATATTTTGGAATGGACAGTGCGATTGTTCGCGTCCTGTTTATCCTTTTCACTCTCTTGTATGGTGTAGGTTTCTGGGTTTATATCGTTTTATGGATCATATTGCCTTATGGGCCCTTACCTCGACGCTGGGAACAGAACGTTCCCCCTGACTTCACTTCCAATTCAACTCCTCCATTTTCTTCAGGAGGAGAAACTCAGATCAACCCTTTTCCTCAAAATCAAAAAAAATTAAAACGCGATACAAATATGGTTATCGGCCTTATTTTGATTGGATTGGGGGTACTATTTCTCATAAGTCAATTTATCCCTAAGATTCATTTTAGCCATCTTTGGCCATTCATCCTTATCATTATTGGCATTGTGTTGCTTTATAATTACTATCAACACAATAAGGGACAATCATCGAGCGAAAATCGGAATAAACCTGAACAAGAACTTTAAATTTCAAAAAAATGGAAAAAAAATTCAGAAATGTTTTTTGGGGAGTCATTCTTTTGATCATAGGCGTAATATTTGCTTTGCGAAATTTTGGGATTATCCATTTTACATGGCGAGCTGTGTTCGATTTATGGCCTATATTGCTCATTTTATGGGGTATCTCGATACTGCCGGCGAAGCCCGTGCTAAAGATGATATTAGGTATATTCACCGGAGCCATTGCCATTACCCTCTTATTAACCAATCCTCGAGACGAATCTCGCTTCTATTGGGAAGGATGGTCGTATAATGAACATCGTCGTTATAAAGAAAGAAACTGGATTCCTTCTAACCAGAAATTTGTTGAACCTTACGATTCTGCCGTAAAAACGGCTATTCTGAAGTTCGATGCGGCTGCCGGTAAGTTTACAATTAAAGACACCACCAATAAGATGGTATCCTTCGAAAGCTATGGGAATGTTGGACCCTTTGTGATGACTTCATACGATAATGAAGAAGGCCGTAATATCAAACTTTCACTCGAGGGAGTAAAAATAAAGGGAGATATTAAGAACGATGTTGTTATAAAATTGAATCCTAATCCTTTATGGAAATTCGAAATCAAGGCTGGAGCTGCCGACATGAATATGGATTTAAGTAGCTTCCGTGTGAGGGAATTGAATATTGAAGGTGGCGCTTCTTTAGTGGAATTGAAATTAGGTCATCTTTCGGATACCACCAACGTGAGCCTCGAGATAGGAGCCAGCCATTCGGTGATTTATATTCCCCGCCAGGCTGGTTGCCAGGTTGAATCGGAATCTGTGCTGTCGAGCCGTTCACTCGAGGGATTTCATAAACTGAAGAGCGGCCTTTGGCAAACACCCGACTTCGACGAATCTTCCCAGAAAATCTTTATCGAACTCAAAGCCGCAGTTTCCAATATCGAAATCAAAAGGTACCCCTGATGGATTATAATCATTTAGCCAACGACTTTTTTAAATCTTCGAACGAGGAATATCTGCCTATAATGGTTTGCTGCTCGTCGATCAGATAAAAAACCGGCAAGGAATCTATCATCAAATCAAATACATCGAACAAGGGAGAAGCATCTCCCTTCAAATCGGAAGCATGACTCCAATGAGCCATGTTTCCGGCTTTTACCACATTTTCCCATCTTGACCTGTAAAGTTCAAACGCAATGGCAACAACAGGAATTTCTTTGATCTGCGAAGCAAGCAAAAACTCTCTGAGTTGGGCGAGCTGATGAATGGATTTTTTTTGAGTAGGAATCCAGAAAGCCAGTATAAATTTTTTCCCCTTGAATTTGGAAGGACTGATCCACTGGTTTTCGTCGAGCGAAGGAAGACGAAAATAAGGAATCGTATGGCCTGGTTCAATGTTTTCTCGAACCATTTTTTTAATTTCCCTTTCTCGAGCTCTTTCAGCCATCTGCCGATGATAATTCAATGTGTGTTTGCTTTTTGGATAATGAGCTAATAAACCTGAATCGAGCTTTATGAATAAATCAAAATTGGAGTGTTCGTCTACCACAACCTGGCGGCCAAATTTTTGATTGATAATGATTAGCGAAGCCAGTGAGCCGGGATGATGCAGAATGAAGTTTTTTACGAATTGTTTTTGATCGGTATATATTGAATCAAACACTTTGAGGATGGAATCACGTACCGTTAGAAAATCCTTCTCTTGGCTTTTTACTGCCAGCAATGTAGCTAATGATTCCGATAATCGTAAATTCCGTTGTGTATGAATAAGGTATTCCTGCATAAGCCTGCTTTCTTCCGAACCCTGTATATCGGCAAAAATCAAACTGTCGGCTTTGCCTTTCAATTGAATTTTCTCACCAGGATTCACAATCAGAACAAGAGGATCGTTTTTCACAATACTCATCTGATAAAAAACAGGCTCGGTAATGAATAAGGAGAACACAAAACTGCCATCTTTCCCTGTCATCACGGAATCGACAGGATGCATTTCGATAATATCCATTTCATGAAGCACGATTTTGGACTGCAATTCATCTTGGAGAAATCCTTGAATTACCGAAGGGGATGGTTGCTCAGCCGAGCTTGGATGGCAGGATTCAAAAATCAGAAAACCCGAGAATAGGGCTATAGTCATCAACAGCTCATTATGGAATGTTTTTCTTGACATTGGGTATGAACTAAGAGATATTTGCTATCTATGTTTTGCCATTTTAAAACGAGCTTCTTTGCCAATGAATTGTGATGGATATTTACGAAGAATGAATGAGATTCGTATGGAGAAAAGGGTTCGATAGTGATTTGTTGTCGGAAATCGATACCTTTTTGTCCGATATATTTGAAGACAGCTTCTTTAGCCGACCATAAAACAGTAAATACGAAGGGGTCATTGGCTGATGGCGAGAAATATTCGAGTTCTAATGGTGATAAGAAGCGTTCTTTCACTTTGAGCACTCTTTCATGAACAGCCTCGAGGTCGAGCCCAACAGGATGGTTGGCATCTATAAAGCAGGTAGCCCAATTCCCGGAATGACTTACCGAAAGTTGAAAAGAATGATCATGGGGGAAGGGTTTCCCATTGTCATCATAAATTAAAGAAAAATTGGATTCGGGAATCATCTTGCGAAGTAAGGCCCGCCATGCCAGCCAGTGAAGCCTGCGTAAGGGTGATTTGAATTTACTGAATTGCACGAACTCATCAGGATCTAAACAAGCAAACGGAATCAGTTCCTCTGATGATTCTGTGATTTGCCATAAACCCAGAATGTTTCCATTATTAAGTACTTGAATCCTGTTTACTGGCATTGCTGCATAATTTCATGAATCGACTCTGCAAAAGTAATACAAGGCATTTATTTGTGAAGAATAACATTTTACTAATTACTAATTGGTTAATTTTCATGATTTCATATTAGATGGAGAATGTGTAATAAAAAGTTTATACCTAATTTTGCTGATTCAACAGTATTTTCAGAAAACTTTATTTGTATCATGTTTCAAAATAGTCAAACAACCTTAAATTTCGAATATAAGATAAAAGACCTTTCGCTTGCCGATTGGGGTCGTAAGGAAATAGAAATTGCCGAAAAAGAAATGCCCGGCTTGATGGCAATTAGAGCCAAATATGCTCCTTTGCAGCCATTGAAGGGAGCTCGCATCACTGGTTCATTACACATGACCATTCAAACTGCCGTGCTTATTGAGACCTTGAAAGCCTTAGGAGCAGAAGTTCGTTGGGCGAGTTGCAATATTTTTTCTACGCAGGATCATGCAGCAGCTGCTGTTGTACGAGATTCACATGTACCTGTTTTTGCATGGAAAGGTGAAATTCTCGAAGATTATTGGTGGTCAACAAGTATGGCTTTGAAATTTCCCGGTGGTTTAGGTCCTCATCTTGTTGTCGATGATGGTGGCGATGCTACCTTATTGATTCACAAAGGATATTATGCCGAACAGGATCCTTCGTTACTCGACATTCCGGTCGACAACAAAGAAGAAATCATTATTCATAACTTGCTTAGATCCATCCTGAAGGAAGACCCTGATCGGTGGACACGAACCGTGAGAGATTGGAAAGGAGTATCCGAAGAAACTACTACGGGGGTTCACCGCCTTTATCAAATGGCCGAACAGGGAAAACTTTTGGTGCCTGCAATTAATGTGAACGATAGTGTTACGAAATCAAAATTCGACAATCTTTATGGCTGTAGAGAATCTTTAGCCGATGGCATAAAACGTGCTACTGATGTGATGATAGCGGGAAAAGTCGTTGTGGTTTGCGGATATGGTGATGTGGGGAAAGGTTGTGCCCATTCCATGCGAAGCTTTGGAGCAAGAGTACTGATTACCGAAATTGACCCCATCTGTGCCTTACAAGCTGCTATGGAAGGTTTTCAGGTAACTATAGTTGAAGATGCATTGGCCCAGGGAAACATATTTATTACTGCTACTGGCAATCGCGATATCATAACCCTCGAGCACATGGAACACATGAAGGATCAGGTAATTGTATGCAATATTGGGCATTTCGACAATGAAATTCAAGTAGATAGATTAGTTGCACGACCTGGTATCCAACATATCAATATTAAACCTCAGGTTGACCAGTTTATCTTCCCTGATGGACATTCCATCATTCTTCTGGCCGAAGGACGTCTAGTCAATTTGGGCTGTGCTACCGGCCATCCTTCTTTCGTAATGAGCAACTCTTTTTCTAACCAAACCCTGGCTCAAATAGAACTGTGGCAGAAAAAACTCGAACTAAAAGTTTACCGACTTCCTAAACATCTCGACGAAGAAGTTGCCCGTTTGCATCTCAACCAACTCGGAGCCAAACTCACACGCCTGACCCCCGAACAAGCAGCCTACATCGGCGTTAACATCGATGGACCTTATAAAGCTGACCATTATCACTACTAAGATTTTTAAATGAGGCACATCGATATAAATTTGCTTTGTTTACAAACTATACTAAATTGATTTGTATGGACTTTGCATCAAACCTATAATGCATTTAGGCTTGATACAAAAAAGTAATTTGAGTGTTGCAGTTGCGCTCCACATCATTCAAATAAATTTGATTCCGGTTTAGCTTAAATGCTGCCTTCGAGGCCTCATCCATGTCGCAACAAAAATTCATATTCAACAGCTGTAAAATCTGAACTTGCATCACCCCCTGGGTTCGTTTTGGACTTTGCGGAAGTCGGATAATCGTTGTAGTTTCTCCTTCCAAAGTTGTTTTTTATAACCCCATCATTCAACCCAAGGAAAGTTTTATTAAGAACTCAAGGGGAACAAATTCTTTATACTCAGAACTTCTGATTCGGTGTTAATCAGGTTGTCGCAGTTTTGAAGACAAGTGTCATATTTGTA
>ENA-UPXM01000757-UPXM01000757.1-activated-sludge-metagenome-genome-assembly--contig:-NODE-757-length-45247-cov-9.551071_pt1 | contig 45247 bp, 36 predicted proteins | sample MGYA00238178_ERZ772708 | MGnify/ENA primary metagenome ERZ772708 (study PRJEB29002, sample SAMN05720212) | activated sludge metagenome | isolation source: anaerobic digester from wastewater... | reverse complement strand
CTTCGCTAATATCCTCTAAGGCATAGTATCTGCCCTCTTGCGCTTGCAGATTACTTATATGGATATGACATTCAGCATAACCGACCGACTTGATAATAATAATCTGATTACGCATAGTCTTTAAATATAACTTATATTTGCCATCCAGAGGCATCTCATCGACCTTTACGATACTATTCATATTTGAATCAAAACGTAGATTGGGTATGGTGGTATAAATCACCAAACCTCCATCCTCTGGATTGGATAAAAACAGTTCTCTCACTGTGGGTGGCTCAATCTGGCGTGCCCTCATCTCCCTAATTCCATGCAAGTTTGCCATCAGCATCACGCTGAGCAAGATAAACAGAATAATAAGCTTTGTTCTCATAATACACTCCATTTTATCATATTGGCAACAATATAAATATTTCTATTAATATTGTCAATGATTATTTTCTTTGGTCCTCGCTTCGCTACACAGCAACAATACACAAACTGTTCCATATCCTACAAACACTAATTTTACATTTCTTTTTTAAACAACACACTATTTTGGTCCTCGCTTCGCTGCGGGTTAGGTACTTTACTTCGTAAAGGTTAGGTACTCTGACTGCGTCAGAGGTTAGGTAAAAAATCAGCTGATTTTTGTTTTGCTGTAGGTAATTTCTCTTCGAGAAATTGAATGGATCTAATCTATTAATGGGTCGCAGGCAGTCAAGTGTATAAGGGACAGGTGTGTTGCCACCCAAAATCTCTTGACAAATATTCCTCATATATTTTTTAGTAAAAGCGAAGAGCAATGATAAGTAACAGAGGTTTAATGTAATGAGTATAATATCTTTAGATGGCATTGGGCATGAGTTTGGTGACAAGCTTTTGTTTAAAGATATCAGTTTAGTTTTGGATAAGAACACGCGGGCTGGTTTAGTGGGGCGTAATGGCACTGGTAAATCAACTCTCTTCAAGGTTATCTCTGGTGAAATGCATGCCAAATACGGTCATCTTTCCCAGGCAAAAAATGCTCAGATCTCTATCTTATCTCAGGAGTACGATTTCACTGTTGACGACACTGTTTTTAATTGGTTACTCACAGCACGGCAGGATATTTTGGACTTGAGAAAAGAAATAGAAGGCTTGCATCATATACTCAAGACAGACAATTCAGAAATGCACCTCAAGCGCCTGACAAAGCTGCAGCACGAACTTGATATCCAGGACGCTTATAATTATGAAAACCTCATTAAGACCATGCTCACTGTTTTTAATTTTACAGAAGACTATCATCAGCGTTCGATAAACTCACTCTCAGGAGGCGAAAGAACGCGGCTGAGGCTCATCCATACCCTCTTAGAAAGGCACGACTTTATCCTCTTGGACGAGCCGACCAATCACCTTGACCTCAAAATGATCGACTGGCTTGTTTCCTACTTAAATTCCAGCAATTCTGCCTATCTGATCATCTCGCACGACCGTCATCTTTTGGATAAAGCTGTCAATCAAATCTACGAATTGCGTGAAAAGACCCTGATTTCCTATGGAGGCAATTTCTCTTTTTATCAACAAGAAAAGACTGAGCGTCATGCACAATTAGAAAAGCAGTATAAAGCACAGCAAAAACTGATAGAGAGAACGACTGACTTTATCCAAAAGAATATGGCAGGGCAAAAGACTAATCAAGCAAAGTCACGCCTCAAGATGCTGGATAAGCTCGATATCATCGATAAACCGACAGATGAAAAGAGCATCAAACTGCGTATTCAGACTGATAAGAGAAGTGGCAATGATATATTCCGCCTTGAGCAGATAGAGCTGGGCTACCCTGGCAAAACACTGGCAAAAGACATCAATCTCTATATCAATCATCAGGACAAAATCTGTATCCTCGGACCAAATGGCTGTGGTAAAACAACGCTGATTCACACTCTCATGGGTGATATTCCACCGCTCAGTGGCAATATTTGGCATGGTGCTTCATTGAAAATAGGCTATTACGACCAAGTTACTCATGATTTAGACTTAAATGCCACTGTTCTTGACACTATTTGGCAATTAGCTATCAATGAGCCGATTGGCTATGTGCTCGGCTATTTAGCGAGATTTGGCTTTACGGGAGATCAGGTTGACCAAGTCTGTAATTCACTCAGCGGTGGCGAAAAGGGGCGACTGAGTCTGGCAAAGATCATTCACGAAAAGCCAAATTTGCTCATCCTTGACGAGCCCACAAACCACCTCGATATCGCCATGATAGAGAGTCTGGAATCTGCCCTGAGTAATTATGAGGGCACGATAATCTTTGTCTCGCACGACCGTTATTTTATTAATAATGTGGCTAAAAAGATTTGGGTCTTTAAAGATAATACTGTGCGCGAGTCATTGGAGCCCATCGAGCAACTAATCGAGAGCATTATTATCAATACAGAAGAGAAAAAAGTAAGCAATAAGAGTCCTCAAATTAGACAAGAAAAACAGAAGAAAATCAATCCCTATCTGATAAATAAACTGCATGAAGAGATTTTGCAAATTGAGCAAGATATCTCACAAAAAAAGCAAACGATTGAGACAAAACAACTATCACTCTCTGACCCAAATGTCTTTGCTGACCCGCATAAAATCAAACAAATAAATAGTGAAATTGAGCTTATTACTCTCGAAATCAAAGAGTTTAAACAAATACTTGATGATAAAGAAATAGCTTATCTTGAATATCTTGAAGATTAGAATATGGAGAAATAGATAGATGAAAGTAGGATTTACCACCTCATTTCCCATGGAAGTTGTCATTGGTGCAGGGCATCAAGCAATAGATTTGAATAATATCTTTGTGCTCAATAATTCGCAAGAACTCGTGGCACAAGCTGAACAAAAGGGCTTTCCCCGTAATATTTGCTCGTGGATCAAAGGCATGTATTCCACCATCTCGACCTTTTCCATCGATGAAGTGATCGGCATTGTGCAAGGAGACTGCTCAAATACCCACTCGCTGATGGCGATACTAAAAGAGCAAGGCACGCAAGTTACCCCCTTTTCTTATCCATATTATCGAGAATATGAGATGCTAAATTTTGAGATTGAACGACTGGAACACCACTTCAAAACCGACCGTGCCAAGACAAATAGAGTGAAAGAACAATGCGATCAGGTAAGAAAAAAGCTGATTGAATTAGACAGACTAAGTTGGCAAGAGGGCTTGGTCAAAGGGATAGAAAACCACCTCTGGCTGGTGTGTTCATCCGACTTTAATGGCAATATAAAAGAGTATGAAAAAGAGCTGGATAGCTTTATCAGCGATGCCAAAAAGCGTAAGCTACCCAAAGCCAAGTTGAGACTGGGCTTCGTCGGCGTCCCCCCTATTATCCATGATCTATATGACTTTTTAGAAGAAAAAGAGGCAAGGATCATCTTCAATGAAGTGCAACGCCAATTCTCCATGTTTTACCTCGAAGAAGATATCGTCAATCAATACCTGCGCTTCACCTACCCCTATACCTTAGAAAAAAGAATAGAAGATATCAATCAAGAAATTGAAAGACGACAGCTCGACGGCATTATCAGCTATACACAATCATTTTGCCATCGACAACTCGATCACCTCCTCCTCAAAAAACATCTCAAATGCCCAATATTACAATTGGAAGGCGATCAGCCTGGAAGCCTCGACGAAAGAAGTAAGATAAGATTGGAAAGCTTTTTGGAAATGTTTTGAGTAAAGCACAACTGCTTTGCCAAATTTTAAACGCTAAATAATGAGACTCTCGTATAAGCAATACATAATAAATTGTGTACTCAATTTACTAAAAAAAATGAGGGTGTTGCATAGAAAATTAAAACAATATGTAAAAATTCCAGCTTGAAAATTGCCTTATTTTCCTATTAAAGATGGCACAAAAAAACATAAAAAAGCATGTTGTCAGCCCTCTTTTCCCCTCATTTCACTAATTACTTACTCAGTTTTATATATTACTATTTAACATATAGATGTCTATGTGACTCCCTTTACATTCCCCTTGCTATCTTGGAGAATGAAAGGTAATCTTATAGGAATCTAAAGGTAATGTAACGGAGATTTATCATGAGATTATAAGATATAGAAAAATACCTGTTTTCTTTTTGTTACGATAATTGTTAAATTTGCAATTTGAAGATTATGTAACACCTCATGAAAAATAATTGATCTAACCCAAATACTGAAAGTTATTGGTAAAAAAACATCTCTAAACCCGCTTGTAGTAGTCATCTGCTGATTTAGGTGAAAATAGTTTTCAAAAAACACCGTTTTGTCCTGCCAATATATATAGAGGGTGCTATTTTTTATTTGTGGTAATCAACATATGCAGGGGCGTCAGGATAAACATTTATTAGTCACTGGTCATGTTCTGGCACCTAATAGTACTTTCAATTCTCTAATAATTGGATCTTTAAAGAGATAGTTCTTAATAATAAAAAACAGTAGTAAAATTACTGAAGCATAAAGACATTGCAGTCCAAGCAAAATAAATTTATTGAGTAATAGTTGTTTTAGATAGAAGTTTCCTACAAACCAAATACAGGTTATCAAAAGCAATTTGTAAAAGAGTAATAGTATTTTCTTATTGAAGATGCGATTACTATACTTTATATGGCTAAAAACAAGCCAATTAAAGCTAATATAGAATAGCACAGATGATATGATAAACACGCTTAATACCGTCGTGAAAACGCTATTTCTAAACAAGAAAACCAGAAGATTACTCAAAACCAAAATAGTGACTGACCAATAGAATTCAATTTGTGGCTTTTTTAAAATAGCAAAAAAACTACTTATTGGGTTCATGATAAAGGCTGACATAGAGCGTAAAAACAGTAATAAGACAATTAGTTTTATCTCAAAGATATCTTTTTCTCCAAAGAGAACCATAACCCATTCTCTGATTAATAAAACATAGATCAAAAAAGATGGGATAAGTAAGTCGAATTCGATATTGTATAAGCGATCCAATTTCTCTTTATATTCCTCTGCCTTTATTTGGCTGAACTTTGAGAAGAAAACTTGTGATAATGACATGGTAATGAGTCCGGAAGGTACCATTACAAGCTGAAATGCGATAAAGTAATTGCCGATATGTTCAGGGGCAAAATACAAGCCGAGAATCAAGACAGGCAGCTCTAATAGTAGCATATTTATCGTCGTAGCAGTGCTTGAAAAGAACAAAAAGTGTATATGATCAATTAGGCAAGAAAAAGAGTGTATAACTTTTGCTTTGATGTTCTTAGTAAATGGGATAAAGTATTTATCTGGTTTTTTCCATCTTTTATTTATCAATAAAACTAATTCTAATAGATTACCTGCATAAAAAATGGCGATAAAGAGTTTGATATCACGCACAAAAGGGATAATAAGCAAAGCCAATGCAGAGTAAAAAATCACATTTAATGTTTCAATTATACTCAGATATTTAAACTCCATTTGTTTTTGATAAATAGCACGTAAATACTGTCTGAGCACCTCAATTAATAAGATAGGCAAAGAAAATCTCAACAGAGGAATAAGAATATCTGAGTTATAGTACTTTGCAAATAGTGGAGCCAAAAAACTTAGCAGTATGCCGATAAGAAAAGTCAATACCAGCACTGCTGGAGCAAGTCTTTGAATTACAGAATTATCTTTTTCAACAATATAAAGCGTCGGCGTGCTAAACAATGAGATACCTGCGAAAAAGCTGATTATTAAAGCATATTCACGGTATACACCCAACTGTGCCCTATCAAATATATGTGCAATAAATAGAAAAAGTACAAAGGTGATTATTCGTCGAAGAATACTTGTAATGAAATTCCACTTAACAGAGGATAATACGGAGCTCATTCATTCTCTTCTGAGTAATCAAATAATGTTGCCTGATTATCATAATGTTTTATGCCGAGATGTTTATAAGCTTTTGCAGTGACCTTTCGCCCTTTAGATGTACGCTCGATAAAGCCTTGCTGAATCATATATGGCTCGTATATTTCTTCTACAGTGCCTGCATCTTCACCAATAGCGACAGCAATAGTCTTAATACCAACAGGCCCCCCACGATAGTTTTCTATGATAGTAGCGAGTATCTTTTTGTCCATTTCATCAAGCCCTTCATGGTCAACATTTAGCATTTCAAGTGCCTTATGTGCCATTTCAAGAGTAATAATACCATCGCCTCTGATTTGTGCATAGTCACGCACGCGCCTCAGTAAACGATTGGCAACGCGTGGTGTGCCTCTGCTTCTTTTGGCAATTTCTGCTGCGCCTTCATCTTCTATTTTTACTTCTAAAAGTCTTGCAGAACGTTTAATGATAAAGTCAAGCTGTTGATGACTATAGTAATTTAGCCTTAAAACTATGCCAAAACGTGCTCTTAGCGGCTCGGTCAACAGTCCAGCTCGTGTAGTTGCGCCAATGAGTGTAAAAGGCTCTAAATCGAGCTTTACCGAGCGTGCGCTGGGCCCATTATCAATAATAATATCCATCTGAAAATCTTCTAAAGCTGAATACATATATTCTTCTACGACATGATTTAAACGGTGAATTTCATCTATAAAAAGTACTTCTTTATGCTGCAGATTGGTTAAGATTCCAGCGAGATCTGAGGGCTTTTCAAGCACAGGACCAGAGCTAAGTTTTAGAGGCGTTTCCATCTCATTTGCAATAATATTTGCCAAAGTAGTTTTACCCAAACCTGGAGGTCCAAATAGTAATACATGATCTAATGGTTCTCCACGCAATTTCGCAGCTTGAATGGCTATATCTAATATTTCTTTAATATTGTCTTGCCCCACGAAATCTTGAAGCTTTTGCGGTCTTAAGGCTCTATCAAACTCTTTTTCATCACTTGCAACTGATGCATCTGCAATTCGTTCTAACATTCATACCTCTATACATTAAACTCAAATAACAAAAACCATATTAGCATAAATCTGTCAAGATGTAATTTTTTAGTTAATTATATTGACAAATAAAGTGCATTCTAAAACATAGCAAAAGAGGAATAAATGAAGAAAAAGTTCGTAATAATCATAGTTATTGCTTTTGTAATAATTCTACTTGGCTATGTTTTTTTTGCCATGACAAAAAAACCTAAAGAATCAATTATTAATGAAGCTATCAAAGAAGAGCAAACAATTATACTCGAAAAAATAGGCTTAACAAGAAGACCTACTCCTGACTTCGTACAAGCACTTTATCTGACGGCGTATACAGTGTCAAATACCAACAAGTTTGAAACCATTTTACAAAGAGCAAAGATCTCTGGCATAAACACTATAGTCTTTGATATAAAAGAGATGGAAGGCTATGTAAGTCACCCAATAAAAGATAATCCAAACATCAAATACTTAAATCAAAACATTCTATGGGATATAGATGATATAGTAAAAAGAATCCATTCTCACGACATGGTAGCAGTAGTTCGCATAGTTCAATTCTTCAATATCAGTTCAGCTAAAATGCATCAAAACCTACTTATAGAGCATAAAGGTGGTGGCTACTGGCATGAAAAGCCCGCTCGCCCTACGTGGTTAGATCCTTCTTTACCCGCTGTGCAAAGCGATCTGATTGCATTGATAGACATACTTGGCAAAACAAATGTTGATGAAATTCAATTAGATTACGTACGTTTTCCAACAGAAGGTAATCTGGCAAATGCCTCTTTCTATTTCGAACGTGAGAATGCAAAACATATGCAAGATTCAACTTATATTAAAAAAGAAAAAAGACATGTAATCAGCAATTATTTGCAAGATCTTAACAAAGTATGCAAAGAAAATAATGTCCGACTAACTGCAGATATATTTGCCATAGTAGCTTGGCAGCACAATATTGATATCAAAAACACAGGGCAAGATATAGCCATGATGACACCTTATTTATCACAGCTTCACCCAATGATTTACTCTTCGCACTTTGCTTCAAACTTTAATTATAGATCCGATGACTTCTACAATAAACCCTATTCAATAGTCAAAGAAGGATTATTATTAGCAAAAGAAAAAACTGCTCCGAACTGCCTTGTTATCCCGTACTTGCAAGCTTTTAGTTGGAAGGTTAATTATACCAAGCAATACTTGTTTGACCAGTTTAGGGCGACAGTTGACAGCGATTGCAAAGGGTATATTCTTTGGAATGCAGGGAATAACTATAACAGAACTCTTGACTGGGTTAGAGAATGGAATAATCCTAACACTTATACAGCTCCGACAGAACACAAAGACACAGACTCAAATAAAAAGCCTATTAAAGAAACTACCCCGCAAAAGCCAGATAGCCTCAAACATGAGAGTAAGGTAGATTCTTTAAAACACACAGACGAAGACCAAAGTCAACAGTAAAGTCTTATTTAAATAATAGCAATATTCTAATCAATAATACTTCTGATCACCCACGATGCAGCCATCATGCCCATTATTGCAGGCATATATGATATTGAACCTACTGTTGTTTTGGGTATTGAATCAGGTCGAATTTCATTAAGAATAATTGGTTCATCTACCTCAATCCCAATTGGTTTTTCACTTGAAAAAACAACAGGGAAATCTTTTGTAACGCCGTATCTTCTAAGCAGTTTCTTCAGTCTTTTCGCCAGAGGGCAATGCTTGCTTTCCCAGATAGAATTAATTTCAATCTTTGTAGGGTCAAGACGGTTTCCTGCACCCAAAACTGAAATAAAGGGCAGGTCTATTTCCAATAAATCTTTTATCATACCCATTTTGGGACCGATACTATCAATAGCATCGAGAATATAATCTACCTTGCCTAAGTGTTCAAGGCGATTCTCTTTAGCAAAAAACTCATTTAGAACCTCTACTTGTACGTAGGGATTGATATCGAGCATTCTCTCTTTGATAATATCAGTCTTTAGTTTGCCAACAGTAGAATGTAATGCAATGAGTTGCCTGTTGATATTGCTTTCGCTAATGCGATCAAAATCAATGATTAAAAAAGACCCTATGCCTGCTCGAACTAAAGCTTCGACAGCATAAGACCCCACTCCTCCCAAGCCTATTACAGCAATTTTTGCTTCTTTGAGCTTCTGCAGCCCTTCATTACCTATGAGCAGTGTGGTTCTTTTAAATTGTTCCATCTTTTCTTAATAGTACTTTGGGTCTTTTTGTAGGTTATAAGCTGCGATAATCGAAGAGGCACTAATTGCAGCTGTTTCAGCTCGGAGTATGTGATTGCCAATAGTAAAGGTTTTAATCTCTTCTTTTTTAAAAAGCTCATGTTCTTCTGGATGAAACCCGCCTTCTGGTCCTATAAAAAGGCAAACAGGTTTTGGATAAAGAGAAACATAAAGATCGGTTAGAGTTAAATCCTTCTCAATTTCAGATGCCACAATGGGAACAAACCCAAGCTCTTTTGCTATTATAATTGTCTTTTCAAGGCTTTTCACTGGGTAGATATTGGGCAAAAATACATTATCGCATTGTTTTATAGCGGCAATGGCTGTCTTGATCATCTTGTCTTGATTGGGGTCAATGTCTTTGTTTTTACTATCGACAATTTTCCTTACACTGTACCTTGTTTCCATTGGAAAGAAGTGATTTACACCAATTTCAGTAAGTTTTTCAACAATTAAATGGTCATTCTTATTCTTCAAAAGAGAAAAAGCCACTGCTATTTCTGGTTTTGTATTCGCAAGAGTATCTATCTTTTCCAGCAGAAATTCAGTGCTTTTTTTATTAATATTCACTATCTTACCATAAGCCAGTTGCCCCCTACCGTTATTTAATACAATTGTATCTCCTACACGATAACGGGACACATTGACTATATGATGTTGTTCATCGCCAGAGATAGTAAGCGTTTTATTAATATCCTCTACGGACCATTTTATAGGCTCATAAAAAGAAGTCATTAAGGCGAGTTCCTAACTTTTCCCAAAATGATTTTTTGGGGCTTAGATCATGTTTAGCATCAAAATCTTTTAGCTTTTCATAGAGTTTTGCTTCTTCTGAAGAGATATTAGTTGGTGTAACCACAGTGACTCTAATAATAATATCTCCACGATAGCGTTCATTATTGACTTCTGGTAGCCCTTTACCTCTCAGTTTAAAGATTTTACCTGTTTGTGTACCTTTTGGTATTTTTACTTTTAGCTTTTCATCAGCAAGTGTAGTAACTAATATTTCACCGCCTAATGCCGCTGTAGAAAAAGAAATAGGGTGTTCACCAATAAGGTTATTGCCGTCGCGAATAAAAGTATCGTCGTCTTTTTCACGAATCATTACTAAAATATCACCACTAACACCATTCCTGCGCCCCTTATTACCTTCGCCACGCATGCGAATGTATTGACCCTCAGCAATGCCTGCAGGGACCTTAATTTTGATATCTTTTGTTTTATTAATCCTACCATCGCCATGGCATTCATCGCATTTCTTTTCAATTATTTTACCTTCACCATTACATGAAGGGCAAGTGACAATTGTCTGCATATTTCCAAAAAATGATTGCCTTACTTGGCGTATCTGCCCTTGTCCATTGCACTGTGTACACGTAGCAGTTTTGCCATCTTTTGACCCACTACCTTTACACTTTTCACAGGTGTCTTTTGTTGAAATCTTTACTGTTTTAGTTACACCATTATAAATCTCTTTTAGTGTCAAAGACAGCTCGATTCTCAAATCTTCACCTTTATTTAATTGTTCAGTTCTTGAGCGTGAAGAGCGTCCACCACCACCTCCAAAAAAGCTACCAAAAATAGACTCAAAGCCACCAAAAATATCAGAGAAGTCTGCAGTATGAGTAAAGTCAGACCAATTAAAACCACCAGAGCCAAATTGCCCATCCACACCTGCATGCCCAAATTGGTCATATTTTGCCTTTTTATCAGAGTCACTCAAGACCTCATAAGCTTCTGCTGCTTCTTTAAATTTCTCTTCTGCATCTTTATTATCAGGATTTTTATCTGGGTGATACTTCATTGCCAACTTACGATAAGCATTCTTTATAGTAGATTCATCAGCGTTTTTCTCAACGCCAAGAACTTCATAATAATCTCTTTTAGACATATATACCTCATTTTATAATTAAAGTGCAACTAAAGAATAGCTGCACATCGAACAAAGAATCAGCGGCTGTTGCCAGCCGCCAATTAATCTTATTTTTATTCATCAACAACTTCGTATTCTGCGTCAACAGGTCCATCGTTTTTTGGTTCTTGGCTTTCTTGAGCACCGCCGGCTTGGTTTGCAAAATCTTCAGGGTTAAAGCCTTGTGGACCACCTTGGGCACCTTGTTTATCTTGCATATCTTTATAGATTATTTCACCAAGCTTTTGAGCTTTTTTGGATAATGTTTCTAAAGCAGCATCATAATCAGCAGCAGTTTGACCTTTTTCAAGAGCCTCTTTTGCTTCTTTCACTGCATCTTCAACTTCTTTTTTCTCATCTTCTGAAAGCTTGTCTGCATGCTCTTCTAAAGATTTTTCAGTTGAGAAAATCACACTGTCGAGCTTATTCTTTGCTTCGATTTGTTCTTTTCTAGCTTTATCATCTTCTGCATGTGCTTCAGCTTCTTTGACCATTCTATCGATTTCTTCTTCACTCAAGCTGCCTGGACGTTCAATACGCATAGATTGCTCTTTATTTGTGCCTTTATCTTTGGCAGATACGTGCAAGATACCATTAGCGTCGATGTCAAATGTCACTTCAACTTGTGGGATTCCTCTTGGTGCTGGTGGTATGCCAACGAGATCAAATCTGCCCAAACTTCTATTGTCGTTTGCCATTGGTCTTTCGCCTTGCAAAATATGTATTGTAACAGCATTTTGATTATCTGCAGCTGTAGAGAAGACTTGGCTTTTACGGCTTGGTACAGTGGTGTTTCTTTCGATAATTGGAGTCATTACGCCGCCAAGTGTCTCAATTCCGAGTGTTAATGGAGTAACATCAAGTAATAAAATATCATTGAGTTGCTCATCACCGCCCAAAATACCGCCTTGAACAGCAGCACCAAAAGCTACCACTTCATCTGGGTTCAAGCTCTTATTTGATTTCTTGTCAAAGAATTTCTCAACTGCTTCTTGCACAGCAGGTATACGTGTACTTCCACCAACAAGCAATACTTCGTCAATCTGACTTGCTTTTAGTTTGGAATCATCAAGTGCATTACGGCAAGATATCAATGATCTTTCAACCAATTGTGCTGTCAATCTATTAAATTCAGACACAGACAAATCTAAAACTAAGTGTTTTGGTCCGCTTGCATCAGCTGTGATAAATGGCAAATTGATATTTGTAGTTGGAGTACCAGAAAGCTCTATCTTTGCTTTTTCTGCAGCTTCTTTAAGTCTTTGCATAGCCATATTATCTTTAGATAAATCAACACCTTGATCTGCCTTGAATTTTTCGATCATCCAGTCCATAATTGCCTTATCAAAGTCATCTCCACCGAGGTGAGTGTCACCACCAGTTGATAATACTTCTACAACGCCATCTGCTACTTCAAGAATAGAGATATCAAATGTCCCACCACCTAAGTCATAAACAGCAATCTTCTCAGCTTTTTTTGTTTCTTTTTGAAGTCCATATGCCAAAGCTGCTGCTGTAGGCTCATTGATAATTCTTTTAACTTCAAGACCAGCAATACGTCCAGCATCTTTTGTTGCTTGTCTTTGTGAGTCATTAAAATAAGCAGGCACTGTGATTACTGCTTCTTTAACCTCTTGACCAAGATATGCTTCTGCAGTTTCTTTCATTTTTGTTAAGATAATTGCAGATACTTCTTGAGGTGTAAAATCTTTATTAACAGCATCGATATGCACTGTTGCTTCACCTTTGGCTGTTGCATTCACTTTATATCCGACGATTTCTATTTCATCTTTTACTTCATTAATGTTTCTGCCCATGAAGCGTTTAATTGAGTAAACAGTGTTTGTTGGATTAGTAATCAATTGTCTTTTAGCCAATTGCCCTACAAGTCTCTCTCCTTTAGTATTAAATCCAACAACTGATGGGGTTGTTCTTGTCCCTTCTGCATTTGCAATAATTACGGGCTTTCCACCTTCTATTACTGAAACACATGAATTTGTGGTTCCTAAGTCAATACCTATAATCTTTCCCATGGTTTGCCTCCTTTTATTTTATTTTTCTTTTTTTTCTGGTTTATTACCATTGGAAACGGCTACACGTGCAGCTCTGATTACTTTTTCATTCATTTTGTAACCATTCTGAATTAGTGCAGCAATAATATTTTCATCATATTCTGAAGGTATATGTGCCAAAGCTTCGTGGAAGTTTGGATCAAACTCTTTTTCTTCGTACTCTATTTTTGTGACATTATTTCTTTTTAATAATGCCTCAAGCTGTTGATATATCAATGCTATTCCATCTTGAAATGCTTTAAAATTATCAGCATTAACATCTGTAGATAAGGCTCTCTCGAAGTTATCAAATACATCACATACTTCAAGAATCAGCTTTTCATTGGAATATTTCATCCAATCAGACTTTTCCTTTAAAGTGTTTCTTCTAAAGTTGTCAAATTCTGCCAGAGTTCTCAGCCATTTATCTTTAAACTCATCGCGTTCATCGGCGATCTTATCGAGCTCTTGTTCAACAGAATACTCTTCTTCTGCCTCTGTTGCCGATACTTCTTGGCTTTCAATTTCTGCAGTGTCTTCTCCCTCAACTGGGATAATTCTTTCCTTTTCTTCTTTAAACATATCTTCTTTATCCTTTTTATTTATCTTTTTTTTCATTTCGCACCACCATCATGCCGCGTTTTGTCGTTTCTGTTATAGTATTTGCAATATCACGAACGACAGGTATATTCTTTTCATAATTCATAGTTGAAGGACCTATTACTCCTAAATACGCAGGAATTCCAAAGATTTCATATCGTGAATAAATCATCGACATACCGCTCCACTCAGGGTTGTTAAATGCCTCACCCATTATGACATTATAATCTTTATTTGTATGATTGTTTTGCATTAAAGAGACTAATACATCATGCCTTTGCATCATTTCTAAAAAGATTAGTATATTGTTTTTATTATCAAATTCAACTTGATTAAGGAACTCTATGCTACCGTCAAAGTGGATATAAAAACTATTCAAATCGATCAAAGCATTGTGAAATTCTTTTAAAAAGTAGCGCAAAAGCTTATTGTCTTCGGTGACAATATCAGACATCTCGTCGAGATACTTATTTATAATATCATAGATTCTCAAGCCTGTCAGCTCATCATTAAGATAACGCACCAAAACCTTCAATTGATCTTCTGAAATCTCATAATCTGCCTTGATAATAATTGTTTTATCCATGCCTGAATCCAAGCTCAAAACGAATAAAAGCTTTCTATTACCTATCTTAAAAACTTCAAGCTTTGATAAACAATCATAAGAAATCTCTGGCTCTGCCACAAAGCTCAATTGATCAGTCTCTTTGGCGATCAACTGCTTTATATAGTGTAATGATAATGGAATATCACGATAGTTTTGCACGAGCATTGACTGAAGAAAGTCAGATTTATCGTATACAACCTTATCTACTTCTGGCTTTATCATCTCAAGATAAGTACGAAAACCTGTTATTGTTGGTATTCTACCTGCAGAAGTATGTGGTTGATAAATATAGCCTTGTTTTTCTAAACGAGCTAAGTCATTACGAATGGTTGCTGAACTGGTGTTTTCTATATAATTTTCGCATAATGACTTTGATGAAACAGCCTCTTTAGTCAAAATGTAGTCTCTGACTAAGCTCTTCAGCACTTCCAACTCTCTTCTTTCACTCTTTTTCATTTTTAGCACTCCTTATCTTTCATTGCTAATCTATAGACAATATAATTAGATTACTAATTTTGTCAAACAAAATCTTCGAGTGCTAATAATTATATTTACTTATAGTACAAATAGCGGCTATTTGTACTATAGTATGCACCTCGATTGTTTATTCTTTTTATCAAAAAACAGCAATTTCCTCTTGATAAACGAGCATCAAGAACAATTTTAGAGGGTATTGCCTAATAACCAAACTAATTATAAAGAATAAAGCAGAATCCTCATTCAATAGTTTCTCTGAGTAAACTAAACTCATTAATAATCACTTGACAAAAAACTATTCACATTGTATTTTACTAATAAATTATATTATTAATAACAGGAGGTAACATGGAAAATATGATTTATTTTGTTGTTGCTAATTTTATTATTCTATTAGCGATTTTACTTATTCTAATCTTTAAGAAGAGTAAAGTCGAGGTTGATATCGATAGCATCACAAGTGTCATACGAGATGAATTATCTCGTCTTAAAAAAGAGCAGATGGATGAAAACTCAAACCAGAGAATTGAGCTCAATAGCTCGTTGCAATCAATCAAAGAGGAAATCAATAAGAACCTCAATGAAAACAAAACGGAGTTAAATGGGAGCTTGGATCTCTTTAGAACACTTATCAATGAGCAGTTAGGTTCGCTGACAAAGCAGACCAATGAAAACAATGAGAAGATTATCAAGAAACAAGATGAGATTAGGCAAGAGACAGAGAAAAAGCTTGAGAGCACAAATGTCAGCCTCTCTAAAGCCTTTGAAGATCTTCAAAACAAATTGCAGCTCAATCTCCAGGAATTTGGTGACAAACAGAAAATCACTTCAGATGAATATATTAAAAAACATGATGAAATCAAGAAATCAACTGAAGAGAAGCTCGAATTTATCAGAAAAACTGTTGAAGACAAAATGCAATTAATGCAGGAAGGTAATGAGAAAAAGCTCGAAGAAATGAGGAAGACAGTTGATCAAAAACTACAAGAAACCTTAGACAAAAAGCTGAGCGAATCATTTAATAATGTCAGCCAACAACTTAAAGAAGTTTATATAGGGCTTGGTGAAATGAAAACCTTAGCAAGTGATGTTGGGGGCTTAAAGCGCGCTCTAACCAATGTAAAAACAAAGGGCATACTCGGTGAGATACAGCTTGGAGCAATTTTAGAGAGCATCCTCAGTCCTGAACAATATGAAACAAATGTGGCAATCAAGCCAAATTCTCAACAGAATGTAGAATATGCAATTAAGCTACCTGGTAAGGATGATCAAAGACCTTATATTTATTTACCAATTGACTCAAAGTTCCCATTTGACACATATGAAAAGCTAACAGCAGCAAAAGAAGAGCCGGATAATGAAAAGATTAAGCAGTACAGAAAGGAACTGGATGCAACGATCAAAAAATGCGCCAAGGACATCAAGGATAAATATATTCATATTCCTTATTCAACAGACTTTGCAATATTATTCTTGCCAATTGAAGGGCTTTTTGCTGAGGTTTTACAAAGACCTAAACTTATACGCGAAATTCAAGAAGAATATAAAGTAGTTATTGCAGGACCTACTACCCTTAGTGCATTCATCAATAGCCTGCAAATGGGCTTCAAAACACTGGCTATTGAAAAGAGATCAAGCGAAGTATGGAGTGTTCTAAGCAATGTAAAAAAACAGTTTGAAATGTTCAGTGATATTATTAAGTTAGCACAAAAAAACCTATCGCTGGTGAGTGGAAATTTAGACGACCTCTCAGGTAAAAGAACAAGAAAAATCGTGAGTGCACTCAAAAATGTAGAAATATTACCAGAGCACACATATAAAGAAGAGCTCTTACAAAGTGATAATCAAGGCGACGATATAAGCGATAGTGAAGATTAATCTCTATTAATTGATAGCTGGTAGTTAAAACTCACCTTATGGGTTTCAAACTACCAGCTTTTTTTATTTTCAATTAATTCTCTTTTGATTCCTATTTGATGTCCTTTAGATCTCCGTTCATTCTCCAAGATAGCAAGGGGAATGCAAGGGGAATGACACGGTTGTATTACGCTGCCAGTCAGCGAATCGAGGCATTTAGCATAATGTTCTTTTTTTAGGTGTTTAAAATATAAAAAATACATTTGACATATTATCTAAAAAAATAATAATAAGATACAAGTAGTCAAAAATGATAAAAGCAATGGAGAGAAAATGACGGGTAGAAATCGAATTATTTATAAAAAGATGGTGGCAAAACACCAGGCGAAGAATAAATGGCTTTACTTTATAATTAATTTATTACTGACCAGCATTATATTTATTGTCATAGGATTTTTATTGAGTAAAATCATAGGCATTGAGTTTATATCTCAAACACATCAAGCACTTTACACAATTATTCATGCTGCATACATTAAAAAAGCTTTTACACAGATTAATTTGAAACAGGCAGTGTACTTGACGACACTATTTTCTTTGTTATATCTTGTTTTACTTTTTATAATATACTCAATGGCAAGGAGATACTATTATCTCTCTTATAAAATAAAGGCACACTTTGCTAAACCCTTGCTGTTTGCTGAATTAACAAGCCAAAATTCCAAAGATTATAATGCCAAAGACATCAAATACATTGTCGAACGCTTGGCAAAATATCAGGCTTTAGCCGAGCTTTGGCAGATAAAAAACACGCTGAGAGTAGATTTTAGCCTCGCATATCCTATCTTTATCGATGCCTTTAAAGATGATGATGTCAAACTGCTAACCATCTATCGCGAGACAATCGACTACAAACAGGCTGTCTTAGATCTTTGGTTAAAAAATAATAATAATGAGATGCTGTGGACTGTACGCACCTCCGCTGGGCAGATAATTTATCCCTATTTTATCCAAAATCTCCCACAAGACGATGAAAAGATGAGAACTATATACCATGAATCAGACGCATATAAACCTCAAATAATTGAGATTTGGAAGGCAAACTCAAAGATGGAATTGCTTTGGGATGCAAGATTTATGTCTGATAATAGTGTTTATAAGCTTTTAATTGAACACTTCAAGCATGACAAAGAGAGATTGGCTATTATCTACAATGATTCAGAATATTGTAAGACAGAAATAGATAAATTAACTGAGCTATAGAGCTTTATATAAGCTGCTACTAACTAATGCATTGCATAAACAGCAATGATTTTAGAATAATAAAATTAATGGCATTGTAATATTTGAATTATTTATTTATGAAGCTGTTATGCAAGCCGCTTACTATGTAATTAAACCTGGCTCTTTAAAGCTTTGAATAGACACAAAAAAAAGAGAGCAGTTTCGTATTTTGACAAAAGTCAAATTATTCAGGAGTGATACAATGCATATTTTTTTGTATTATACTAAGTTTTTAAAGAAAATCATTGACATAAATGCAGGTTTTGAGAACTTGCTTTTGTGAAAGGTAGTGCAATGAAATTAGAAAATATAAGAAATTTTTGTATAATAGCTCACATAGATCACGGCAAATCAACCTTAGCTGATAGATTTTTGGAAGAGACAAACGTAATAGATAAAACTAAGGCTGTTGAGCAAGTGCTTGACAATATGGATCTGGAAAGAGAAAAGGGGATTACTATAAAATCTCATGCCGTGCGTATGCTGCATAAATACAAGGGAGAGACTTATATTTTTAATCTGATTGATACCCCAGGGCATGTTGACTTTTCTTATGAGGTATCACGCAGTTTAGCATCGTGTGAGGGTGCATTGCTATTAGTCGATGCTTCGCAAGGAGTTGAAGCACAGACGATGAGTAATCTTTATTTAGCAATGGAAAATGATTTGGAAATAGTACCCGTAATCAATAAAATCGATTTACCTGGTGCTGATATCGAAAATGCAGAGCATGAATTGATGGAAATAATAGGCATTGATAAAGAAAGCATCTTTAAAATATCTGCAAAGGCAGGACTAAATGTAAGACAACTCCTGGATGGCGTTGTAGAAACCATACCTGCCCCTGTTGGCGATCCCACAGCGCCAGTTAAAGCATTGATCTTTGATTCCTTTTTCGACACATTTAGAGGCGTGATAGTCCTCGTCCGTATCTATGATGGTACTTTACATAAAAATGACCGAATAAAGCTCATGTCAACTGATAATGAGTATGATATCGAAGAAATAGGCTATTTGAACATTAAACTTGAGCCCAGCAACTCTCTCAGCGCAGGCGAGGTTGGATATATCATTGCCAAGATCAAAGAGGTTGCCGATGCAAGAGTGGGTGACACAATTACCACAGTAAAAAATGGTATTACTGAGCCTCTAAAAGGCTATCAAGACCCAAAGCCCATGGTGTTTTCAGGCATCTTTCCTATAGATAGTAATGACTATGAAGACTTGCGTGAAAGCATGGGAAAACTAAAGTTAAATGATGCTGCTTTGGTATATGAATTAGAGAACTCTTTAGCGCTTGGTTTTGGCTTTAGATGCGGCTTTCTTGGCATGTTGCATCTTGAGATTGTTAAAGAAAGATTATGGCGCGAATACAGTATTTCTGTTATCACTACGACCCCCTCTGTAAGCTTTGAAATATATCTAAATACAGGCACAATGACTATTTGTAACAACCCTGTTGAGATGCCTGATCCAATGAAAATTGACCACATAAAAGAGCCCGTAATGAATACAGAAATAATTGTACCAACAGAATATGTGGGAAACATTATGAAGCTTTGCCAAGAGCGCCGAGGTATTCAAAAAGACATGCAGTATATAGATGCTAAGCGTGTTTCAATACACTATGAAATGCCATTGATAGAGATTGTTTTTGATTTTTATGATAAATTAAAGTCTGTTAGTCGCGGTTATGCTTCATTGGATTATTCATTTAAAGAATTCCGAGTTGCAGATATTGTTAAAGTTGATATTTTAATAAATGGCGAAAAAGTTGATGCAATGTCATTCATGTGCCACTCAGATAAGGCTCATGAATGGGGTAAGAGTGTGACAGATACATTAAAAGACGTGATACCACAGCACTTATTCAAAATCGCTTTACAAGCGAGTATAGGAGCAAAAATAATAGCCCGTAGCACAATCAATGCTTTACGTAAAAACGTATTAGCAAAATGCTATGGCGGTGATATAACGAGAAAGAAAAAATTACTTGAAAAACAAAAAGAAGGTAAAAAGAGGATGAGAGAAATAGGTAATGTACAAATACCTCAAGAAGCCTTTTTAGCCGTATTAAAAGCTGAAAGGAGCTAAAAGTTATTAAAAATTAAATAATCTATTGACATAATACTTTTCTTATTTTATATTGCTTGAAATAGATGTGTTTAGATATATATTTATTAAATGAGGATGCAAAAAAGGATACAAAAAATTATTTAAGGAGGATCCATGGTGATTTACATCAATGGGCAGACATGCGAAGCACGCCCGGAACAGACCATCCTTCAGGTAGCGAGGTTGAATGATATTTACATACCATCGCTTTGCTACCATGAAAAAGTTGGTGCTGCCGGAAAGTGTCGTGTGTGTGTTGTTGAAGTCGAAGGCGCACGCGGCTTAGTAACTGCGTGTAACACATTATGCCGTGAAGACATGGTAGTAAGAACAGACACTCCAGCAGTAAAATCTGCACAGAGAGTTGTTGTAGATTTGATACTATCATCAGGTATTCACGACTGTTTATCATGCGAACAAACTGGGCATTGCGAGTTGCAAGATGTGTGCTACTATCTTGGTCTTGAAAGACCAAGCTATGATATGGGCACGATTGAAGTTGATAACGATGATACGAGCGAATTTATCTTCGTTGAAAGATCAAAATGTATTTCTTGCGGTCGCTGCATAGCAGGCTGTAATCACACTGTTGTTAATGAAGTTTTAGAGTTTGGACAGCGTGGATTTCATACAAAAATCGTATTTGATAATAACCTTCCAATGGGCACATCAAGCTGCGTACAGTGCGGCGAATGCGTGCAACTTTGCCCTGTTGGAGCAATTATTGACAAAAAATCTCGAGGTAAAGGTCGTCCATGGCAATTGGATAAAGTTGAAACAGTTTGTCCATATTGCGGTGTAGGTTGTAAAATTCATCTACATATAGATAGAAGGACTAATACACTTGTTCGAGTAACAGGCGTAGAAGAAGCACCTTCTAATAATGGAATGCTCTGTGTAAAAGGTCGCTATGGCTTTGACTTTGCCAACGACCCAGGCAGATTAAGAACACCATTAATAAAAGAAAATGGCGAATTTAGAGAAGCAACATGGGATGAAGCCATTACCCTTGTTACTAACAAATTTAAAGCAATAAAAGAAGAGCATGGCGCTGATTCAATCGGTGGACTATGTTCTGCTAAGGTAACAAACGAAGAAAACTTTGCCTTCATGAAGTTCATGAGAAAGGAGGTCGGCACCAATAATGTCGACCACTGTGCGCGGCTTTGCCACTCATCTACCGTGGCCGGTCTGGCTGCTACACTTGGAAGCGGTGCAATGACAAATGACATTGCAGGCATCCACAAAGCCGATGTAATCATGATATGGGGTTCAGACACTTCTGCTGCTCACCCTGTAATCGCTGCAAGAATAAAACAAGCGGTACGTCATGGCAAAACAAAACTTATCGTTGTCGACCCAAAACGTATTGTTATGGCTAATTATGCTAATATTTATGCACCTATTAGACCAGGAACAAACGTTGCTGTACTTAATTGCTTAATGCAAATTATCATCAAAAATGATTGGCATGATAAAGAGTATATTGAAACAAGAACAGAAGACTTTGATAAACTAAAAGCTGAAGTTATGAAAGATAAATACTCACCTGAAGAAGTTGAAAAGATCTCTAATATACCTGCAAAAACATTGTATGAAATAGCTGAAATGTTTGGTAAAGCAGAAACTGCTTCTTTCTTCTATGCTATGGGTATTACTCAACATAGTACAGGTACTGAAAACGTAATGAGCACATCTAACTTGCAATTACTTTGCGGAAACCTTGGAAAAGAAGGTGGTGGCGTCAACCCACTTAGAGGTCAGTCAAACGTTCAAGGCGCTTGCGATATGGGTGGTTTGCCAAACGTTTATAGCGGTTACCAACAAGTTGCAAACCAACAAGTAAAAGAGAAGTTTGAGAAAGCTTGGAATTGTACACTATCAGACAAGCCTGGCTTGACCCTCACTGATATGATGAATGAGATTGATACAGGAAAAATTAAATGCCTCTATATAATGGGCGAAAACCCTGTGATCTCTGACCCTGATCAAAACCATATTATACACGTTTTAGACAGTGTTGATTTCTTAGTTGTTCAGGATATATTTATGACTGAAACTGCAAAGTTTGCTGATGTTATATTACCAGCGACTTCTTTTGCAGAAAAAACAGGACATATTACCAATACTGAAAGACGCGTTCAAAGACTGAATATTGGTTTGAAAGCACCTGGACAAGCAAAACAAGACTGGGAGATCATCCAGATGCTTGCAACAAAGATGGGTGGCGATTGGAATTATCGCTCTATTAAAGATATTTGGGCAGAAGTGAATGAGCTAACTCCTTCTTATGCAGGTATCTTGTGGGATAGAGTCGATGTTAATGGTCTTCACTGGCCATGCCCAACACCCGAGCACCCAGGAACACCTGTGCTTCACAAAGGTCAATTCTCAAGAGGGCTTGGGCTCTTCAAAGCTATTGAGTATAAATATCCAAAAGAAATGCCTGATGAAGAATATCCTCTTATACTCACAACCGGACGTGTACTACAACAATATCATACAGGAACCATGTCGCGTAAAACTCCTGGCTTGAATAATATCGCTAAACCTATGGTAATGATGTCTGTTCAAGATGCAGAAAAACTCGGCATAGGCAATAGTGAAAAGGTAAAGGTTGCCTCAAGACGTGGCGAAATTGAAATCGAAGCTTTTGTTACACGTCGTATTCAACCAGGTGTCGTTTACATCCCATTCCACTACCATGAAGCACCTGCTAATAGACTGACTATTGCAGCTTTAGACCCTATAGCTAAAATACCAGAATTTAAAGTCTGTGCAGTTAAAATTGCAAAGATTTAAATCTCATAATATTCATCGAAGAGAGCCGATTCTGGCTCTCTTCACTTTTAAATAATAATGTTTGAATTTATTAATACAAATAAGTATTTCATCCAAGTCGCTGGCTCTGTTGAAAAGCACGCTGCCGAAGAATTAGAAAATATGGGAGCTACGATACTCAAAGAGCTGCCCCGTGGGCTGAGAATTCAGTGTGAACCTAAAATACTATACGAGATAATTTACACCTCACGCCTGTCTCAAAGGGTATTAGCACCTCTTATTTCTTTTCAATGCCACAGCGAAAAGTACCTCTACTCGCAAGCAAAGAACATCGATTGGACAAGTCTCTTTCCTTTGCAAGATAACTTTAGTATTATTGCCAATGTTAGCAGATGCAAATTTAATAATTCTCTTTATGCTGGACAATTGCTCAAAGATGCTATCTGCGACCAGTTTAGAGAGAAGTATGGTGAGAGACCAAATTTCAAAACCAAAGAAGCTGATATTAATTTTAACTTGCATATATCAGACAATTGGGCAACCATTTACCTCGATACTGCAGGAATAAGTATGCATAAACGAGGATATAAGAGAATAAGCTATATAGCACCTCTGCAAGAGACTTTGGCTGCAACTGTCATTAAATTGAGCGAATGGGACAAAAGCAAACCATTGCACGATATTATGTGCGGTTCTGGCACAATATTAGCAGAAGCATTAATGTTAAAATGTAATATTCCGGCAGGATACTTGCGAGATGAAAAGCCTTTGAGATACTTACCAAACTTCGATGAAGAATTGTGGAAAGAAGTAAAAGATAAAGCCAATGCAAAGATAATACCCATTGATAATGGCTTTATAAAAGGATCTGATGAGAATAAAGACGCTATTGAAATTGCCAGAAAAAACCTGGAGGCTTTGCCATATGGAGACAGAGTTGAGCTGCATTTAGCAAAGTTTCAAGATTTACCAAAAGAGAGTAATAAGATTATTATCGCTAATCCACCCTATGGCATAAGGTTAGGTGAGCAAAAGGCTATCAGCATTTTATACAATCAGTTAGGCGACTTCTTAAAACAAAAATGCCCGCAAAGTGAAGCATATATACTCTGTGGCAGCAAAGAGCTAGTTTCAGCAATACGATTAAGAGCACATTGGAAGAAAAACCTTAAAAATGGTAATCTGAGCGTGGTACTGGCAAAGATTCTCATTAAGTAATACTTCTTTAACAATAAAAAAAGGTGAGACGAATCTCACCTTTTTTTTGTATATAAAAGCATTACATCTTTTTTAGAATATTTGTATATTCTTGTTGAAGAGCTTTGTCTTTTAGATTGCCTGCTGCAAGAATAATTAACTGAACAGGTTCTTTGTTGCCACTATCTAAAGTGCGCCACTGTTTAGCATAGACGATTAATTCTGTCCAATTCTGAACTTTAGCAAGTTGATAACATAGAGTGGTAAGATTATCTTCTGTATTTTCTACCTGATAAAGCTTTTTCATGTATTCAATAGCTTTCTGGTCATTTCCAGCTGCCTGTACGATGTATGAAGCATTGGCTAAAGCATCGATATTATTGGGGTCAATCACCAGTACTTGTTCAAATATTTCTAAAGCTTTTTCTTTATTCTCAAGATAAAGGTAGCAAATACCATTGAATAAAAGGTACTCAGTATTTGTGGGTGCTATAGTTGCCAATCTCTCAAAGTAGCTGATCGCTTCTTGATACTCTTTAGCTTGATAGTATTGGTCTGCAATATTGATTAAAATCTTTTCATCATTAGGGTTTTTCTCTAATAAAACACCAAAGTATTCGAGTTGCTTATCTTTATTACCTCTCTCGCCTTCGATTGCAGCAAGTAATTGGTAAATGTTTAAAGAGTCTGGAGTGTCTTTTTTTAAATCAAAAAGTATAGCTTCTGACTCATCATATTTTTGTTCATGGTATAGCTCAAAAGCGTCTTTGAACACTCTACTCCACTGATTAGCAATCATTCTTATTGATTCTTTTCTGTATTGTGAAAAATGTTCATACTCTTTCCAATTGGGTATACTTTCAATTGCCTCTAATGTTTTCTTGTAGTACTGAACAGACTTTGCATAAAGTTCATCTGCTTTGTCATATTCTTCGAGCGCTTCATTGTTATAAATGCCTGCAATGTTGAACAAACTTTCTACGTGGTCTGGATAAGCGTCTATAACTTTTAAATAGAAGCCTAATGCTTTTTCAGCGTTCTTTTGTTGTGCGTATAGGTTTGCAGATCTGAGGTCTACTTTTGCCTGTCCTCTAATTTTCTGGGTTTTGCCTTTTGCATGTAAATTTACACTAAAAAACAAAGAAATCATCAGACTAAGTACAAATATCAGTTTGATCCTTTTCATTGTTCCTCCATATTATTAATTTATCTTATCTTTTAAAATAGCTGTTTTTAGTCAAGTATTTTATTTAAGTATTCTAAATTTTGTTGATATTTAATGCAATTCATACGTTAAATCAAGCCCCATTTTTTCCTTAAGAAATACTCTGTAGCCACTAATAAAATGAATAATAGAATAATATACCATTTTTGGTAAAATAACACTTCGGTTTTAACTGGCACATAAATATGAGGCTCTGATTTTGGCAGATAATCGTTTATTTCTGATACTGTTATAAATTTTCCTTTGCTAAGATTGCTAATCATTGCTAACATATTTGAATTAAACCCTGTTTCAAATAACTCCCTGTCTTTTTTACTAATAATAAATGAGCTACTTGTTTGCAACATTTTCTCTTTTTCAATTACGGTATAATCATATTTGCCAGGCTTCAAATTCTCCAACTTTAGTTGGTATTGGTTATTAGACAGAGATAAGAACTCGTCCTTGATCAGTTTATTATCGATCTTTAACTGTAGACTGGGGTTGATATTTGAAAGTGGGTTAAAGGTTTCATCGTATGCATTTAGTTTGATTATTAGTGACTCTCCAAAGAGATATGAGTTTTTATCTGTATATGCATAGAATCTCTCACTGTTTTTCCTTGAGACCCAATCAACTAATCCATTCATGAAATTATCATAGTCGTCAGCTGAAGTTATAGTCTTCCATTTCCACAGATCAAAGCCACAGATATGAAAAATATGAGAGTTAAGATATGATCGATACACAATCCATGGAGACGCTGATTCATTTTCTATAAAGGAAAGTGCTTGCCCTTGGTTGATGATCGATAAGTAAAGATATGTGACTATTGGTGTATTCTGAATGTTCTTGCCTAATTCTTCAAACACTTTATACTGCTCTGCCTGGCCAGACACGCGAAAATTACCTCTATATGCATCTTTAATATTTGATTGAGTGACAGGTAATATCTCCTGCAAACCCTTTACTGGATAGCCAATAGAGATGATACCAAAGTTGTCTTGCATCATTTTGACAATATCGTCTTTTACGTTCGTGTTAAAGCTTAAAGTGCCATTATTAATCAGAATTAGCGATGAATAGTCCTTTATATTCAAGTTATAAGGCTTAGAGTTCTTATAAAATTGATTCCTTTTCTGATATATTATATCAAGATTATATCTCTTGCTATCATGAAAGAGCTGGCTAATAAAGGTTAGATCGTAATTTAAAACATCACTAATAATTGCAATCTTTTGTTTTGATTCGACGACTTGAATTGCACCGCTCATAAGATTATTCTCAAGATATACATCGTCTTTTGCTATAATTTCAACTGAAAATGGGATTAAACCTATCTTGTTGAACATTACCTCAAAATCAAGCTCAATCGTTTGCTCAGTACTAACATTAATACTCTTCTCTTGCACAGTTTTCCCATCAATGACAAGCTTTAGCTGAGCAGTTGACTTTATGTTTTTAGAAGTAATCAATGTGCTTATTGTAGTCAATTCATTTTGATAAGCAGTCTTATTATATCTTAAATCTTCTATTCTCAAGTCTTTATTATCTTCTGGTGCATCTACATTAAAGGTATACACAGGAATGTTTAATGATACTATTGGCTGTAAGTTGTCGTCATGTACCCACCCATCACTTAAAAAGAAGATAGTCTTTATGTTTTGATACGAGTTTTTTGTCTGGATATACTCTAAGAAAGGCATTAAATACGTGCTTTTGGTCTTTAATGCATTATAATCTGAGAGCTTATACACTTCATAATTATTATTATTTGCCTTTAAAGTGTTGACCAATTGATCGTTTATCTGCTTTATTAGGTCGGCTTTTTTGACTCCATTCTGCTTAATGGTCATGCTTTCCGAATCGTCGACAATGATAATTGTTTTATCATCAATTCTTTTATTCTTAACAAAGTGCAGAATTGGATTAAACAAAAAGATACATATAATAATTGCATAAAGAGAGCGTATAATAGCCAATATTATACGCTTTTTTAATGAAAGCTGAGGTGTGCTCGTCCTGTAAAAGATAAGCACACCGAGTATAATTAAAACAGATACAATAAATATCATTAATACCTAAATGCCATTTGAGCAGAAAATGATAACCCTTTTGATCTTTGACCGCTAATAGAGTCATAGAATTGAATACCAAGCCCACCATCCCAGTACTTATAGCGTAAACCTACCCCAAAAGCTGTTACAGATGGATGAGAATCATTACCAAATAAATAGCCCCCTTGCAATGGGATAAAGCCTAATAGTTCATACTCTATACCAACTGAAGTGTCTGCCAAATCTGAGCCAAATGCAGACTCTTTAGAGTACTTGGAAAAGTCCAATGATGCCGAAATATTTCCATTCTTATACAATAACCCGCCTGAAAACTTTACAGGCAAATCTGTTGAAAAGCTCGCAATAGAGTAGCTTGTATCTTGTTCTGCAAAGAAATCTTCATTAAGATGTGCGATATAGACATTTTGAGCTGTCACATTTGCTTCATGAGCCTGGCAGCTAATACTATTATTAAAAGTTCCGAATAAATTATCTAAAGTTAGTCCTGCTGACAGAGTTTGGTTTTTCGTAGAGATCAAATCGCTTGAAATGCCAAGCATACCTTTATAACCAAAACCACCACCATAATGCAGGGTAACTTGTTGGTCAAGATTTAAACCATCGTCACTTGCCTTAAATAGTCCATCAAATTTATCAACATTCCCTGATGCACCTGATAGAAAGCTAATAGCAAAGCCGTATCTGGTCGATGGCAAGAAGTTCATTACATCTGGCAGGGCTTTATTCAGCTCATAGCCACCAAAAGCCACAGTAATATCTTGCATTGCTAAAAAGCTTGCGTCATTATTGCTTTTTGTAAAGAAATAATCTCTTTCATACTCATTGCCATTTAAAATTAAATCAAGATAATGCTCGTCTAATTTTGCATAGGTGTTTACAAAAGTGCCAAAAGACAAACCAAATGACCTGGTTGCATAGCCAAATAGTATTGTATTCATTTCCATATTGATATTAAGATTACCATTCATCTCACTCAAAAATTTATCTTTTAAATCTTGACTAAGGGTATCAACCATCATTTCATTGTATAAATCAATCGATAAAGCATTATTATAGACTTTATAAGAAATTGGTAAAATGGTCATTTCAGCTCTCGTTGGTAAATTAGACAAATTGGCAGGGTTCCAATAAATAGCATCGACTCCTGTTGCTCTCTGCATATAGCTACCAGCAAAAGGAATAGAAGAAGCAGTACTAAACGCATACAGCATTGATACACAGAGCAATACAAGTATAAATAATAGTTTTTTCATTTTAGTCCTCCTTTTCCCCATTTATCGCCAGCTTGACATCCAATCTCGAGATCACATTAATCTTTTCATAAGAATGCATAATCGTATCATTCTCTTCAAATGAAAGCTGAATGCCAAAATACACTTTTTCATTTTCGGTGAACAGCTTCAAATCATCTTCACTTATTGTGAAATGTAGCTCTCCATCATACGATGAGTTTTGTGATCCTGCAAAAACGTAGTTATCATCGAATACTATACGCTTAATGGTATTATTAGTAGGGGGCACATCACCATATACAATCTGTTTATCATCTGAGTTACACAAGTATAGATTAACAAATGCACCTACGGTAAAATCGTTTTTTAGCTTCACAGAAAAAGATACTCCTCTTGCATTTTCTTTGATTCTTTTTCTATTTGAGTCATTTATTTCTATTTCAATTAGCTCTTTTGGTCGAACTGGTTCATTTGCATTAAAGCTAATATCAAATGGAACTATTGCTCGATAATCACCAGAAAAACCCACGCCTACACCAGCAAAACCGATTTCATTAGCAGGATTATTAACGGTAAAAACAGCATCAACTAATTCAAATTTATCTGGTGCTATTTCCATAATCGTTTCTATTGAATGTTGGAAAACCAGCTCGGTCAAAGTTGAATCTCCCTCGGTATAAACTCTCTCAATTGTGCGTCTGTCGAGCTGAAAAGAGCGAGTTTCACCTGTCCTTGAATTGTAAGATTTTAATGTGGCATCAAAAAAGACATTAAATCCTAATTTTGACCATATTTTAAAATTAACTTTAGGAGAGTTTATATGCAATGCATTTTCAATATTATCTGGATAATCGACATCTATTTCTGTATACAAGTCTTCGGCTTCAATTTTCAAGTTATGAACCAACCCTTTTATTTGACTGAAATATATAGGCTGTTCGTAGTTAATTTTTATACTTGATAGGACTATATAGTCTGGGGGATTCGGATCTTGGTTTGTCTCATAAGTGATTTTTATACTTAGATTTTCAAGCAGTTCGTTATCACCGTCCTGTTCAATAGTATAACCTTCAAGAGAAAATTCATGCAAACCATTCAATTCATTTGTATAAAATTTTTGTTTAAATAAGTCGCCATTGGAATCTTTTAATTCTGCAAATTCAACTGTAATCTCTGGCATATACTCAGTTAAAGTATTCTCAAAACTAATTTGTAAAGTGCCTTCTCTAATAGCAGCAGTCACGATTTCAACATCATTCTCAGCGTCAGAATCCTTTATGGGGAGTAACACATTATACTCAGAGCCTGTAACAATAGGAATAAACCCCGTACCTTCCTCATTTGCTGGAATCTTTAATTCATCTTCTTTAACATCAGCTCCGTTAATAAAGCCATCTGTAAAAAAATACATTTCAGAATCTTCTGTAACATCAAAGTTCTTTCCATCAATCAAGTCACTTGCAAAATAATCTTTATTCATTAAAGGGACTTGAAAATTAACATCCCATTGAGGGGCAACTGGTGCTTTAATATCGCAAGCTGTCATAACCAGCAAGCTTGCAATCAGCATTAAAATACATCTTCTTTTCATATTTCCTCCAATATTAATAAACATTGTTATAATAACCCTTTTGAAAATCTTTGTCAACAATTATTTTTTTAGGTATTGATATTTTTAGCACTTTTTCACAAAAGTCAAGCACTATTCTTTTATTTCCTAACAACATAGAAGCCTCATATCTTGAAATAGTAAGCTGCTGAATAGTTTTATCAACCTCACAATTCCTTTCCATAAAGCAGATACCATTAATAATTTCACCTATGTTTGGATGCCAAGGTCCAGCCACGATATCATCTTTTTGCACATTTAAATCAGAGTGTAAGCCAATCTTTATAAGTTTGATTTTATTCTTTTTTATCAATTGTTGTGCATTTTTCACAGCAAAGAGAGTTTGATTTAAGTTCCATGGTTTATATTCACCTTTAAGAAAAAGCGTTTCTAAATGTGTGTTTTTTATCACAATTGTCGGGTAAATTCTTACATAGTCAGGTTTTAATTCAACAGTCTTTATCATGGTCTTTTCGAAGCTCTCATTAGTATCATCTGGCAGCCCTGGCATAAGCTGAATACACAATGCAAAGCCTTTACTCTTGACCAAATTGCAGGCATCTTCAGCTTGTGCAGCAGTATATCCTCTCTTGCTTTTTTCTAATACATTATCATCAAAGCTCTGAATGCCCAGTTCAATAGTTTTTACTTTATTCTTAGCCAAAAATTCCAGTATTTCTTCATTGATAAAATCAGGGCGAGTCGATATACGAAAACTTGTTTTTTCATCAATATATGGCTTTATTTGATTAAAATAATCAGCTTGGATATCTTGGTCAAGTGCAGTGAAGGTACCGCCAAAGAAGGCAATCTCTTTATCTATATCTTTATGTATTTCAATAAATTGTTGTATTTTATCCAAGGCAAGGACTTCGCTTTCTTTACTTGTATGAGTAATAGTCTCTTGCTGACAATAAATACAGCGAAAAGGGCATCCTTGAAATGGGATGAATACTGGATAGATCAACATATATTTAGGCGTTTACATGCGTATAAAGCAGCTTTTTGTTGAGCTTCTTTCTTGTTTGGTCCATTCCCCTCACCATATTTTTTTGACATAATATATACTTCCATCATAAATATTTTTTGGTGATCAGGTCCTGTCTCATCTTTTAGTAGATATTTTGGTACACACTGATATTTAGCTTGGGTAAACTCTTGCAAAATACTCTTATAGTTTGTTAAATCTACTGAAAACATCTCTTTTTCATAATCTTTTATAATAAACTCATGTACAAAATCTCTTGCAGCTTCAATTCCTCCATCGAGATATATACCGCAAATGAGCGCTTCCATTGTATCAGCAATGATTGATTTTCTTCCTTCGCCGCCATTTCTTCTTTCTTCTTCGCTCATTTTGATATATTCACCCAAATGAATATTCATTGCTTTTAATGCTAAAAACTTTTCACACACGATATTGGACTTTTCTTTGGACAAATCGCCTTCATCTTTATCAGGAAAGCGAGCAAAGAGGTGTTCTGCAACGATTAATCCGAGCACTGAATCGCCGAGGAATTCCATCCTTTCATAAGGAGAAGAAGCGCCATTTTCATGTTCACTTTTTCTTATAAATGAGTCATGAGTAAGTGCTGTCCAAAGCAATTTCTTATTTTTAAAGCTATAATTTATTTGTTCTTCTAATTTTTTTAATTTATTCAGCCATCTATGGTCTGAAGCGTTATCATCTGAGCTATTTGATAGGTAACTAATTATTTTTTTTAGTACAGAAAACAAACGATCTCCATGTTATTATAATAAAAAAAGGGCAGTGTACTGCCCCTAATTTTTATTCATATTTTTTGAATACTAATACACCATTATGCCCGCCAAAGCCTAAAGAATTACTAAGGGCATATTCTATATCAAGGTTTTTATTTCCATTTGTTGTATAGTCCAAATCACAATCAGGATCTGGTGTTTGATAGCTTATTGTTTGATGCACAATACTATTTTTGATTGAATTAACACAAACGATAGCCTCTAATGCTGCTGCAGCACCTAATGTATGTCCAAACATAGATTTTGAAGAATTTATTGCAAGCTTTCTCGCATAATCACCAAAGACAGTTTTGATAGCAATAGTTTCATTTTTATCGTTCAATGGGGTTGAAGTTCCGTGCGCATTTACATATTGTATATCAGATGGGCTTATGCCTGCATCTTTGATTGCCATTGCCATTGCTCTTGCACCGCCTTCGCCATTATCTGCAGGTGCAGTAATATGAAAGGCATCATCAGTAGCTCCATAGCCAACGATTTCAGCATAGATTCTTGCACCTCTTTTTTTCGCATGCTCTAATTCTTCAAGTACGAGCATACCAGCGCCTTCCGCCATAACAAATCCATCACGTCCAGCATCAAACGGTCTACTTGCAGTTTTTGGGTCATCATTTCTTGTACTCAATGCTCTCATTGAGCAAAATCCTGCAATTGATAAAGGAGTTACAGCAGCTTCAGCACCGCCAGCTACAGCGACATCGATATCACCGTATTGCAAAGAGCGTAAAGCCGTGCCGATAGCATGATTTGCTGAAGCACATGCAGAAACGCAGTTAAAATTAATACCTTTAAAGTTAAATTCAATAGCAATATAAGCAGCAGCAATATTTGATATCATTTTAGGTATAAAGAAGGGGCTAATTCTTTTAGGTCCTTTTTCTACTAATTTACGAGCTTCTTCTTCGAATGATAGCACTCCACCGATGCCTGCACCAGTAATAACGCCAACTCTTTCAGGGTCATAACTCCCAGCCACAAGGTTTGCATCTTTCACAGCTTCTCTTGCGGCAACAATTCCAAACTGTGTATATGGATCAAGTTTTCCTATTTCTTTTTTTTCAAAATAGTTTAAAGGATCATAGTTTTTAACTTCGCCAGCAATTTGTGCTGCATAAACAGATGCGTCAAAGAGAGTGATTTTATCAATACCACTCACACCTTTTAAAAGGTTTGCCCATGTCTCTTCTTTTGTATTTCCGATAGGACTAATTGCACCCATTCCTGTAATAACAATACGGCGACTTTTCATAAATTACCTCATTATATATTAACTTAAATAATAATTATTCAAAATTAGCAAAAAAAAAGCTATTACCCAGCTAATACTGAGTAATAGCTAAACTGCTTAGTTTAAAGCTTTGCTAATATAGTCAATAGCGTCCTGAACTGATTTAATTCTTTCTGAATCTGTGTCAGGAATTTCGATATCAAACTCTTCTTCGAATTTCATAATCAATTCTACTGAATCCAATGAGTCTGCGCCTAAATCTTCGATAAAGCGTGCATTTGGTTGAATTTCTGCTTCATCAGAACCCAACTTATCAATGATGATTTCTTTTACTTTTGCTGCAATATCCATTCTTTCCTCCATTTAGAGTTTTTATTTTTATGACATTATTAAGCCACCATCAACTTGGATGGTTTGACCTGTGATATATTGTGCTTCATCTGATGCAAGGAATATACATGCATTAGCAACATCAACAGGCTTCCCCATCTTTTGAAGAGGGATAGCTTTTGCATAATTTTCTACTACTTCTGGGCTTAATTGAGCTGTCATTTCTGTCTCAATAAAGCCAGGAGCAATTGCATTTGCTCTAATATTACGTGATGCAAATTCTTTAGCAGTTGACTTTGTAAGTCCGATTATTCCTGCTTTGGAAGCTGCATAATTACTTTGTCCAACATTACCCATAATGCCGATTACAGATGCAATATTAATAATGCTACCTGATCTTTGATTCAGCATATGTCGTGAAATCTTTTGCGTACAATTAAATGTACCTTTTAAGTTTACATTAATTACTGCATCCCAGTCTGACTCTTTCATTCTCATAATTAAAGTATCCTTAGTTATACCTGCATTATTAACTAATACGTCGATTCTTTGGTATTTAGAAACAATCTCTTTAAATGTTGCTTCAACTTGTGAAGAATCTGTTACATTGATCACAAAGCCATCTGCTTTATATCCCTGATCTTGCAACTTTTTTGCTGCTTCTGCAACTGCTTCTTCAGAAATATCAGAAATAATTGTTATAGCTCCTTCTTGAGCAAATCTCTCTGCTATAGTAAAGCCTATGCCACGTGCTGAACCTGTTACAACAACCACTCTATCTACAAATCGTTTCACAATGCCTCCAATTCATTTATTACTTTTTCAATATCAGCAATTTTATCGATATTAAAAACTTTTGCTTCTGGATTAATTTTGGTTATCATACCACTCAAAACCTTTTGTGGACCAAATTCTATATAAAGGTTTAGTCCTTGAGAGGTAAGATAATTGACTGTATTGACCCATTGAACTGAGTTTGTCACTTGATCAATCAGATTATTTTTAATCTTTACTGGATCTATTTCTGGCAATGCATTGATATTTGCGACTACAGGAATATCTGTTTTATTAAACGCAATTTCCTTCATCTCTTCTTCAAGCCATTTACCTGCTTTTTCTATTAATGGTGAATGGAAAGGACCGCCGACAAGCAAAGGCATTACTCTCTTTGCCTTTTCTTCTTTAGCGAGTGTTGTCGCAATCTCTACGCCTTCTTTTGTTCCAGAAATAACTGTTTGTACTGGTGTATTGAAGTTTGCTGCCACTACCAAAGCTGTTTTTGACGCCTTATCACAAATCTCTTTCACCTTATCTGGTGCTAATCCCAAAACTGCTGACATAGCAAACTCTTGTCCATCATTTGCTTTAATCATAAATTCACCACGTTTATGTACAAGAAAAAGAGCATCATTTAATGACAAAACGCCATTTGCTACCAATGCAGAAAACTCGCCGAGTGAATGTCCTGCCACATAATCAGCTTTGATATTTACTCTTTTTTGTAATTCTAAAAAAGCCACTATACTATGAAACAAGATAGCAGGCTGAGTGAATTTTGTATCTTTCAAAGTCTCTTCTGGTCCGTTTGTTATGACATCTTCAAGGTCAAATCCAGACTTTGTTTTGAACTGATTTAATACATCTTTATAATCATTATTTTCTGCGATAAAATCAGTTGCCATACCAACATACTGTGCACCTTGTCCAGGAAACACGAAAGCTATTTTTTGATTTTTATATGCCATATCATTTACCTTTCATTCAATTACTTTCACAGATCAATACCAGCATTTGCCAGTAAATCAATATCTGAATATGATTGTACCGTAGGTTAGTCCTGCACCAAAAGCGGTTATCAGTACAATATCGCCTCTTCTGATTTTACCTTCATTTATAGCATCTGTAACGGCTATTGGTATAGATGATGAAGATGTATTAGCATATTTTTCAATGGTGACAATTACTTTTGATTTTGGTGCTTTAAACTTTTCTGCCAATGCATCAATAATTCTCAAGTTAGCTTGGTGAGACACTATCCAATCCAAGTCTTTGACGTCCATATTATTCTTTTTTAATAGATCAGAGCTGACTGCATACATTGAGCGAACAGCATGTTTAAAGATCTTATTACCCTCCATATAAATGGTATGAGCATTTTCTCTGAGGGTTTCTTGTGATGCGGGATAGCGTGATCCGCCAGCCTTTTGCATCAATAATTCCCACTCTGTAGCGTCTGCTGTTATTTTTGAATCTATTATTCTTGAAAGATCATTTTTTTCTGCACGCTTAATAATTGCAGCGCCTGCGCCATCACCAAAGAGAATACATGTGCCTCTATCATCCCAATTAATCGTTCTTGTAGGTATTTCTACACCTACAACGAGGATAGTGTCATATGCACCTGTTTCGATATAATGTCTGGCGATATCAGCTGCATAAATGAAGCCTGTACAGCCAGCAGAAACGTCGAAAGCAGGAATATCTTTCAAGCCTAATTTCTTTTGCAAGATGCATGCTGTGGCAGGAAATGGATGATCTCCTGATATAGTACCTACGATAATCATTTGAATATCTTTGAGTCGTGTAGTTTTTGAACCGTAAATTGCTTTTTCAGCAGCGTGGAAAGCTAAGTCAGAGGCAGCTTCATGAGAAGCACTAAAATGCCTTTCAAACATCCCTGTTCTGGTTCTAATCCATTCATCTGATGTATCTACTTTTTTTTCCAAATCATAGTTGTTTACAATTTTTTCTGGAACATAAGAACCAAAAGAATCGAATTTTGCATTGTATAAGCTCATTTTTATTTCCTTTCGAAATACTCCTTAACTTCCTCGATAAAGGCAGATTCGGAGATTTTTGCAGCAAATTTAACTGCATTTTTAATCGCAATTGCATTAGATCTACCATGTGCAACCACAGAAATACCATTTAAACCAACAAGCAAAGCACCACCATATTCAGAATGGTCTAATTTCTTTTTCAAGTATTTATATACTGGATAAGATAAAAGGGCACCAATCTTTGCCACCCAATCATGTTTCATTTGTTCTTTCATCATATCAAATATTGCCATTGCTGCGCCTTCGACGCTTTTTAGCATTACATTACCGACAAAGCCATCGCAGACAACAACATCGGTAACACCTTTGAGCAAATCTTTTCCTTCTATATTACCAATAAAATTTATTTCTTTATTCTGAGAAAGAGCCTGGTAAGCTGTTTTAGTCAGCTCATTGCCCTTCTTACTCTCTTCACCAATATTAAGCAAAGATACAGTCGGAGATTCTAAGTTAAAAGAAAACTTGGCATACAAAGAACCCAAAACAGCAAACTGTTCAAGGTGCTGAGATTCACAATCTACATTTGCACCTACATCGAGAACTATTTCCTGTCCATGCATAGTTGGAAAAGTCAATGCTATCGCTGGGCGCGACACATTTTTAATTCGTCCTAAAGCAAAAAGAGAAGCCGCCATCATTGCGCCTGTATTGCCTGCACTTACAGCGGCATCAGCTTTCCCTTCTTTGTGTAGCCTCAAAGCTACAACCATTGACGAATCTGTCTTTTTACGGGCAGATACACTCGGATCATCATCCATACTTATTACATCAGGAGCATGAACTATTTCTATGCGACTTTTGTCATAGATAAATTTATCTAAGTGTGATGCTAACTCGTCTTCTTTGCCAACTAAGTAGATTTTTTCGCACACATTTTCTTTAATAGCTAAAACTGCGCCTTCAACTTCTGCCAAAGGGCAATTATCACTACCGTATGCATCTAATGAGATCTTCATTATTGCTTCGCTTCTACTATCTGTTTTCCTTTGTAGAAACCGCACTTAGCGCAAACATAGTGTGGTCTTGTTGGTTCACTGCAATTAGGGCAATTGCTCCAACTTGGGATGTTCAAAGCATCATGAGTTCTTCTTTTGTCTCTTCTTGCTTTTGATGTTTTTCTTTTTGGTACTCCCATGTTTTTCTCCTTTCAAATAAATAAAATACACAATATAAATCACGAAATTATTTTTGACAATTATTGTCAAGTATTTTGATTTTTAACACTATATTTTTGTTAAAATATTGCTTAAATCACCTCTATTATAATATCTTCTGAATGTTCTTCAGTCTCTGCAATATTCATGCTATTTAAGATCCGAAAGACTACATTTCTGCCAACTTCGTCATTTTCACAGTAAACATAACCGATTATTTCACCTTTATCGATACGATCGCCTTGTTTTTTGTAAAGCTCACAGCCTGCATTATAGTCCAAAGCTGATTCTAATACACGTCTACCAGCGTTAATCTCGACTAAGGCATAGCCGATTTCTTGCGAATTGATACTTTGTACAAAGCCTTCTTCTTGAGAGATTATTGGAAGTCTGTACTTGCTTTTTCCAAAAAGAGAGTAATCATCAACGATCTTTGGATCTCCTCCTTGATTATTTACCATCTCGATAAATTTATCCAGGGCTTTACCATTACTGACAACTTCATTAATCTTGCTCAATGCCTCATTTTTATCTTTTGCAATATTGCTTAAAATCAACATCTGGCAAGCAAGTTCATTTGTAATGATCTCTAAATCAGGGACCTTTTCACCCTTTAAATAATCTATGCATTCGATCATTTCAAGTGCATTGCCTATTTTGTAGCCGATTGGTGAGTTCATAGCAGTGAAAACAACTTTAACTTTCTGTCCAAAAGCAGTACCCGTATTAATTAAGCTATGTGCCAAAGCCTCAGCTTCTGTTAAGTTCTTCATAAAGGCACCAGCACCGACCTTCAAGTCTATTACTAAGTTTTTTGCACCTTCTGCAATCTTTTTACACATCACACTGGCTGTAATCAAGGCACGGCTTTCGACAGTACCGCTCACATCTCTTAATGCATAGATCTTTTTATCAGCTGGCACAAGTTTTTCAGATTGAGCAATAATTGCCAGTCCGCATTTCTCTACCATTTGTACAAACTCAGATTCTGAGTAGTGAGTTTTAAAACCAGGTATAGCTTCGAGCTTATCGAGGGTACCCCCTGTATGCCCCAAACCTCTTCCCGATATCATCGGCACATAAGCACCACAAGCTGCAACTATCGGTGCTAATACTATAGTCACCTTATCGCCAACGCCGCCTGTTGAGTGTTTATCGACAGTATGCAAAGAATCATCGAACTTTATTTGAGAGCCAGACTCAATATAAGCGGCAGTCAAATCAATTATTTCAGACATCTCCATACCTTTGAAAAAGATGCTCATCAAAAAGGCTGACATTTGATAATCAGGCACTCTACCATTAATATAATTATTTACCATAAAGGCAATTTCGTTTTTATTTAAGGTATGCCCATTTCTTTTCTTTATGATCAATTCTACAGGATTGAAACTCATTTTATTTTCTCTCAAAAGTAATTGCTTAGATCATTGACTTTAGTAAATCGCCCAATGCCTTCACACCGGCATCGATTTGTTCGATTGATGGGTATGAGAAATTTAAGCGTAAAGAGTTGTATCTTTCATGGTTAGTTGGATAGAATTTACTTCCAGGTATAAAAGATATCTTCATTTCTTTTGCTTTTTCAAATAATTCATCTGTATTAATATGTTCAGGGCAAGTCAACCAGATAAAGATACCGCCCTCAATTTCGGGCCATTTCACTTCTTTTGGCATATATTTTTCGAGAGCATTAAGCATTGCATCCATATACGGTGCATAGAATTTCTGTATCTTTTCGATATGTGGATTTAATTTATCATCTCTCATATACTTAGCAACAGCTCTTTCAGCCACACAGTTAGGGCTGACAATAACTTTTTGTAGCCAAGAAATCATCGGTTGAATAAGCTCTTTATCTGCTAAGACATAGGCAACACGCAAGCCAGGTCCGAGTATCTTTGAAAAAGACTTTACAGCGGTTACTACTTGCGAGTTTTGATAATCTTCTCTTGCGATAGCATAGAGGCTTTTAATGTTTTCACCCTTATATCTCAATTGGCTATAAGGATCATCTTCAAGCAATAAAATAGAGTGCTTGATAGCAGTTTTTATCAAGTCATGTCGTCTTTGCAAGCTCATAGTTACGCCTGTAGGGTTTTGGAAATCAGGTATTGTATAGATAAATTTTATTGTCTTATTTTCTGCTTTGAGTTTAGCGATCACTTCATCAAGTTCAGCCATATTAATGCCTTCATCGTCCATTGACACAGGGACAACTTCCGCTCCTGCAGCCTCGAAAGCCACTAATGTACCTAAGAAGCTTGGTCCTTCACAAAGAATCACATCGCCAGGATTAATAAGAGTTTGGGTGAAATAATAGATGCCATTAGTAGCACCGTCAACAATTAAGATTTCATCATCAGCTAAATAGTCTTTTTTCTCCCACTTTTTGATCTCAGTTTTCAAAAAGTTATCGCCTTCACTTGCTCCATATTGCAAAATATCACATCCATCACTATCGATTACTTCGTTAAATATTTCAGCGAGATCCTGTACAGGAAAAGTCTGTGGCGAGGGAAAGCCCCCTGCAAATGATATAAGACCTTTGATACCCTTTGTCGAAGCTACCAGTTCACGAATCAAAGAAGATTTCATTGTAGCTGTTGATTTGGAATACATTGATTTTAAATTCATCTTAACTCCTATAGTGTTTTTTTATTTGAGCTAAGTATATTTATTATGCTAAATCAGTCAAACAATATTTTCATAAATATGCTTTTATGAATATTTGCTGAACTTATTTCTCTCTTATAAAAACAATTAGAAAGTACAGAAAGTCCTCGCTTCGCTGCGGGTTAGGTACTTTTCTCCGAAAAGGTTAGGTGCTCTGACTGCGTCAGAGGTTAGGTACTTCGACTGCGTCGAAGGTTAGGTAAAAAATCAATTGATTTTTGTTTTTTATAAGGAAGTATCCTCTTTTTTAAAAATCTCTCATTCCCAATAATCTGGCTTGTAAATACAAATAGCCTTATTTGTATATGTGCGATGAACTACTACGAACAAGTAAAAAGAGTCAATCTTCAATTTCACGCAGTGAAAATACTTCTTGACAATTACTATGTTTCTTTTCAAGATAAGATTTGGAGGCGCATATGTTAGCAATTATTGAAGATATTAAGGGCAAACTCAATAATGTATCTTTTACAAACAAGGGGCAGATACGTTTTGCATTGATTAGTAGGATATTGCAAAGTCTACATTGGGACATCTGGAACCCAGCGGAGGTTTATTACGATTACCCTATCAAGAATTTCCCAAGAAGTAGTATCAGCAATGATGAGGATGGCACAGTTGATTTTGCTCTCTTTATATTAGGGGCAAAGGAGCCTAATATCTATATCACAGTAGCAGATATCGGTCAGTTGCTTGATAATATTGGCGTATATGAAGAGCAATTATCTACATACAATGACTATGAAGCATCGGAAATCAGCATTATCACTGATGGCATTATCTGGCAATTCTATTTTTTGAATGCTGGTGGCTCTTTTTCGAGTAATCTCGTCGAATCTCTCAATCTTTTGAATGACGATATAGAACAAATCATAAATACATTCACTGAGGTCTTTGACAAAAAATTCAATAGAGAAAAATATCGACAAAGACAATTAGAAGAAAAAGCCCTAATCGATGATATTGTGTCTGTAATGCAAGAGGCAGAGAAGACCGCTCAACGACTAAACATGGCAAAGTATGAAATTGCTTCAAGGTTGATATCTACGCAACTCAATAGAGAACGCTCTATCGATCAGATCAAACAGTTTTGGGATAGAGCGCTGAAAAAGAAAAACCTTCAGAGCACAGAGAGCAAAGACACAATTGCTGAAACCCCTGATTACACAACTACTCAAAAGCTAATAGACCTCAATACATTCAATCCAACATTCACCAAAGTATTACGTGCTGAAATATTTGGTGAATATCAGAATGTAAAAAGCTGGACAGATTTATATATTAAAATATGTGTAAAAGTATTGGAAAAATATCCTTATTCTGACCTAACAGGCTTTTTAAGAGCAGAAAAGCCAAACAAAAACATTGACTATGTCATAATTAAAGGCAAGTATTTAGTTACAAACTTAAGTGCACGTGATAAACTAAAGAATTGTATAAGAGTCCTACAAGCCCATGGTCTCACTGATAATCTGAAGATTTACGAAGGTGATATTGTTAAACAAAAAGATAATACCACTGTTGAAATCTTAGATAACACGCCCACTCAAATAGTTTCAGAGCCAACTATGCCTATCTTAGCAAGACCTATTAATCTCAGGACATTCAACCCAACCTATACCAAAATAATAAGAGCTGAAATCTTTGGTGAATTTCATTATATCAAAAACTGGAAAGATCTATATCTGAAAGTGTGTACAAAAGTATTGGAAATATACCCAAATTCTGATCTGGCGGGCTATTTAACCACAGAAAAACCAAATGGCGATAGCATAATTATTAATGGCAAGTATTTATCTACAAGGAGCAATCCACAAGAATGCTTAAAACGTTGCCTTATAATATTACAAACCAATGACCTGAATGATAGCCTTAAGATCTACAAAAACGATATTATCAAAAGAGAGAAAAAAGTCAGAAAATAAAGTAGGTGCGACCGTCTTGGACGCACCCTGGTAAATCAATTAATTTTACGAAGTAAAGCACTTCTCCCGCAGCGAAGCGAAGACCAAATCAGATTTCAGTAAGGTGTACTTTTGGGCTCATCTTCTTTCTATTTTTCAGCTCTTCTGCCAATGCTTTATCTTTTTTTTTGATTTTTTTTATGCTTCTACCAATAGCTTGGCGAACTGCATCGTATAGCCTTGATTGGGAGGTGGGGAAACTTTTTAGCTTGAATCTTTTGCCCAAACACTCACTAAGATACTTTTCCATTATAATAATATCTTCTTCTGTTTTAGCTACCAAGTCATTTCTCCCCAAGCTCTCAAATACAGCATTTCTTTCGATCATATTATTTAACTCTTTACTAACTTCAGATAATGCTTTTCGATCAGTCATGGGGATTTTTGTATCTAAAACTACCTGATGTATAGCATCTTTCTTAAGATTTTCGTCGAATTTTAGTTTGGCCTCTAACAGTTCTTCAGGTGTAAACCCTTCACCCATATTTTCCAGTAGCGTGATTAAATAAAAATCATTTTCTCGATTCAAATACCCTAAAATCTCTTTGCGGCGTTTCTTGATTTGGTCCATTAGTGGTCCTCCTTTGTTTTAATAAATATTGTACATCCCTATTTTAATTTAGAATTAAGCACTAAACTCCGAACAGCTCATTCAGAGTTACATCCTACACAAAAATAAACACGCATATTACCTATTATCACATATTTGGATGTACTTCTTATATTATATATAAAAAGAGCAAAATAACAAATTATTTTTGACTCTTTTTTAATAAATATTAGCTGATGCTGATGCAAAAACAGGAACATACGTGTTTTACCCTTTCAACATATTTTAATTATCCAATGACTCTAAAATTGTACTAATTCGCACAATATCTTTTTCAATTCTGATGGTACGCTCTTCAATGGAATTGACACGATTAGTAACGTCTTTCCAAACATATCCCAAAACGGCTAAAACCACTGGTATAAGAGCAGCATTAATAAAAGCTGTATTTATAGTCATATTATCTCCTTTCTCTGCTTATTGTTATTATTTGTATGCGTATCTTGTATTATCATGAGTTATTCTCCACTAATTCTTCTAAGATTTTGACGATTCGGTCGTCGACTTTATTTTCTGTCTTTTTTGCTATATCTTTAAATAGTGCTATCATGAGTCTTATTAGCCTATCATAGGGCAGCATGCTCAGTAAGAGTATTATATATTTGTCCATTTTCATTTTGTCTCCTTTATTTTTTAATTGGCAGGCGGAGGATAAGCTTTTGCTCGCCTCCCGCCCGCCTTACTTTCGGGGTTAATTGTCGTAGCCACTCAAAAGTAGCTAATTAATTATTACGATATTAAGAGATTGCATTTTGTAAACCGTCACATTCTTTCAAATAAGTTAAGACCTGATTTTTCATTAAACCGCTGATAGAAGCTACACTCATACTATCAAAATCAGATAAAGATAAATTTACCAATGGATTACCTGTCATCTCTGCTACACCATAACAAATCTTCACAAATAATGCATATGATGTTGCCTTAAGCTTATCAGGGAAATTAACTTTAAGCATATGAGCATAAATTGTTAAATCACTTTTGAATGCTGTGCTTGCTGTGTCCCATAATGTTCTGATATTTTTAGCATTCATTGCAAATGTCGTATGTTGACCTGTAGTTTTTGGTTTTGTGTAGTTCTTTGCAATACAAACGTTCCCTAAATTGTGTGAGGAGTAAACGACATCCTCTTCCTTGTCTTTTCCTGAATATGCAGTAATATTCTTTTTTAAGTACACTCTCATTGTGTACCTCCTTTAGTTTTTTTATTTATTCTTCTTGCGCATGAAGATTTTTATATTTGATTTATTTGCTTCGGTGAATTTGGAATTAAGAATTGTGTTAAAAAAAAACATCACCCTCTATATATATTGGCAGGACAAAACGGTGTTTTTTGAAAACTATTTTCACCCAAAACAGCAGATGCCTACTACGAGCGGGTTTAGGGGTGATTTTTTTTTTGAACAACGACTTTTTTTTCACAACACACGACAACACACTTTCTAAAACACTTGCAATACTGTTCCATGATACATTCTAACTACTGGTACATTTCTTTTTTTTAAACAACACACTACAACACACGACAACACACTTTCTAAAACACTTGCAATACTGTTCCATGATACATTCTAACTACTGGTACATTTCTTTTTTTTAAACAACACACTACAACGCACTGCAACACACTTAGGTTTAAAGTCTTTGACAAACTGTTCCATGGTACACAAACTCTAATTTTCATTTCTTTTTTATAAACAACACACGATTTTGGCCCTCGCTTCGCTGCGGGTATCGTTTAAAAAAATCGGCAGATTTTTTTAAACGTACCCACAACTATCCTTAGTTGTGCAGCGAAGCAGTCAATTGTAACAATCTTCATCTGATACAACTACGAACGAGTAAAAAAGAAATTCTCTCATTCCCAATAATATGGCTTGTAAATACAAATAGCCTTATTTGTATACGTGCGATGGATAACTACGACCAGGTAAACGTAGGTACAATCTATCTTAGTTGTACCAAAATAAGACTGCAAAATTCCTTATCTTCCCTCGACAACTAAGATAGTTGTCGCTACGTTTTTTGTCTCTACATTTTGATATGCAAAAGTGTACAATTAAGGCTAATTGTACCTACAATTAGATGCACGTGAATTATACATTTGGTATTTCTTTCTGGTGAAAGAAATATATAAGGAAGCAGATTCAACCAACTGCTTCGCTGCACAACTAAGGATAGTTGTGGGTACGTTTAAAAAAATACCATTTTTTTAAACGATACCCGCAGCGAAGCGATGCATACGACTTCGTCGGTGACGGTTTTAGTCTCTACAAGTTGATATGCAAAAGTGTACAATTAAGGCTAATTGTACCTACAATTAGCTGCTCGTGAATTTTACATTTGGTATTTCTTTCTGGTGAAAGAAATATATAAGGATACATCCTCATTTTAAATAATCTATCATTCACGATAACATGGTTTGTAAATACAAATAGCCTTATTTGTATACGTGCGATGGATAACTACGACCAGGTAAACGTAGGTACAATCTATCTTAGTTGTACCAAAATAAGACGGTCAAAATCCACTGCTTCGCTGCACAACTA
>ENA-UPXM01000752-UPXM01000752.1-activated-sludge-metagenome-genome-assembly--contig:-NODE-752-length-45435-cov-9.146408_pt1 | contig 45435 bp, 21 predicted proteins | sample MGYA00238178_ERZ772708 | MGnify/ENA primary metagenome ERZ772708 (study PRJEB29002, sample SAMN05720212) | activated sludge metagenome | isolation source: anaerobic digester from wastewater... | reverse complement strand
TATCAATACCAAATAGCGTAACTAACATCGCTGCTTCAGCATTTAGTGGTTGTTATGGTTTGATTAAAATGACATTACCTTTTGTTGGAGCGTCAAGAACAGCAATCGGCAATGATGTAAGATTTGGATATATCTTTGGAACAACTATGTATGATTATAGTTACGAGACCGGTGATGGTTATCGGATACCTAATAGCTTAATTGAAGTAGTAATCACTGATACAACGAGCATTGGTTATGGTGCTTTCTGGGGGTGCAGCAGTTTAACAAGTGTTGAAATTCCAGAAGGCTTAACTAGCATAGGGTATGGCACATTTAGCGGCTGTAGTAATTTAGAAGGCATTGAAATTCCAAATAGTGTAACCAGTATTGATAATTATGCATTCATTGGTTGTGCTAAATTAGATAATGTTAAACTCTCCAATAAATTAACAGAAATTGGACGTGGTGTATTTGAACAATGTACTAGCTTAACAGAAATTGAAATACCAAATAGCGTGACAAGCATTGGAGATTCAGCATTTAAAAATTGTACCAGTTTGGGAAGTGCAACTATACCAAATACTGTAACCAGCATCGGTGCTGATGCATTTAATGGTTGTAGTAATTTAACAAATCTAACAATGTCGGAAAATGTTACAACTATTGGTGGTTATGCATTTAAAGATTGTAGCAAATTAACAAGCATAGTAATTCCAAATGGTGTAACAAGCATTTGTGGTTGGACGTTTAAAGGTTGTAGTATGTTAGAAAATGTAACGCTCTCAGGCCCTATAACAAGCATCGGAGAACTAGCATTTGAATTTTGCACCAGTTTAAAAAACATAACACTTCCGAATACTGTAACATATATTGGTGGTCAAGCATTTAGAGGTTCCGGATTAACAAGCATAACAGTTCCGAACGCTGTAACCGGTTTCGGAGATCATGTATTCTATCAATGTAATGGTTTAACCAAAATGACACTACCTTTTGTTGGAAGTTCAAGAGGAGCAATAGGTGAAAATGGTAAATTCATGTACCTATTTGGTTCATCATCAATCTACATACCTGCTGGTTTAACGGAAATAATAATCACTGATACCACAAGCATCGCTCAAGATGCATTTGAAGGTTGTAGCAACACAACAAAAATAACAATTCCAAATAAAGTAAGTACCATTGGTGTCAATGCATTCAAAGATTGTACTGGATTAACCGAAATAACACTACCTTTTGTTGGACAATCTAGAGGCGCAATTGGTGATGATGCTAAATTTGGATATATCTTTGGTGGCTTTGCAAATATCCCTGTGGGTCTTATTAAGGTAACAATTACTGATACAACCACTATTGCAAACGATGCGTTTAATGGTTGTAGCAATTTAACCAATATATCAATTCCAAGTAACGTAACAAGTATTGGTACCACAGCATTTAGTGGATGTACCGGATTAACAAAAATGACGATTCCATTTGTTGGAGCGTCAAAAGCAGCAACTGGTAATGACGCCAAATTTGAATATTTCTTTGGCGGTGCAGCAAATATTCCTACTGGTTTAACTGAAGTAATCGTTACTAATGCAACTAGTATTGCTCAAGAAGCATTTGCAGGTTGTAACAAGTTAACAACTATATCAATTTCAAATAGTGTTTTAAATATAGGTGCTTCAGCATTTAATGGTTGTGCGAGTTTAACTAAAATGACATTACCTTTTGTTGGAGCGTCAAGAACAGCAACCGGTAATGATGTAAGATTTGGATATATCTTTGGAACAACTAATTATGATGGAAGTTATTTAGCCAATACTTATCGTATTCCTACAAGTTTAACAACTGTCATAATTACTGATGCCACTAAGATTGGTAATGATGCTTTTAAAGATTGTAATAAACTAACAAGTATTACGCTTCCAAACGGTGTAGCAAGTATTGGGTCAAATGCGTTTAATGGTTGTAGCGGTTTAACTGGGATAACGATCCCAGATGCTGTAACTAGTATTGGCGAAACTGCTTTTGCGGGTTGTAGTGCTATAACAAGCATTGCAATCTCAAATAACCTAACTAATATTGGTGCTTCGGCATTTAATGGTTGTAAGGGGATAACCCAAATGACTTTACCTTTTGTTGGAGCATCAAAAACTGCAACCGGCACTGATGCAAGATTTGGATATATCTTTGGAACAACTAATTATGATGGAAGTTATTTAGCCAATATTTATCGTATACCTACTGCATTAACGAAGGTAACAATTACTAATGCAACTAGCATCACTGACTATGCATTTAGCGGTTGTAATAAGTTAACAAGTTTATCAATTCCAACTAGTGTAAATAGTATCGGTGAATATGCATTTAGTGGTTGTAGTGGTATAACAGAAATGGTTCTTCCAACTGGTATTAACAAAATAAGTTATGGTACATTCTGGGAATGTAGCAGTTTAGCAACAGTAAATATCCCAATTGGTGTTACTAACATCGATACATATGCATTTTATGGTTGTAGCAGTTTAGGAAAAGTAACAATTCCAAATAGTGTTACAAGTTTAGGTAATTATGTCTTCTCCGGTTGTGGTGGATTAACAGAAATAACAATCCCATTTGTCGGTAAATCAAGACAAGCGACTGGCAATGAAGCAGTATTTGGATACATTTTTGGATTAAGTAGTTATACAAATAGCTATAAAGCGCCTGCAACTGGTTATTATATACCTAATGGTTTAACCAAAGTAATCATCACTGATACAACTAGTATCGCTGATTCCGCCTTTACTGACTGCTTTAGTTTAGATACCATTACGATTCCAACTAGTGTCACTAGCATTGGTGCTTACGCATTTGCTTATTCTAACTTATTAGCAAATATCGAAATACCAGAAGGTGTCGTTAGTATTGGTGTTGGTGCATTTAAAGGATGTAGTAGTTTAGCAAGTATCACTATCCCTGAAAATGTAACTAATATTGGCGAATCAACCTTTAGTGGTTGTAGCGCTTTAACAAGCATTAACATTCCTGTTGGTGTAACTAATATCGGTCTAGAGGCATTTAAGGGTTGTAAATTAATTGCTAGCGTAACTATTCCAACTAGCGTAACAAGTATTGGTGCCTCAGCATTTAATGGTTGTGCTGGTTTAACTGAGATGACAATTCCATTTATTGGTTCATCAAGAACAGCAACCGGAGATGAAGTAAGATTCGGTTATATCTTTGGAACAGCTGATTATTCAGGAAGTTATGAAGCGAATACTTATCGTATCCCTACTAGTTTAACAACTGTAACTATTACCGATATAACTAGCATCAGCAATGATGCATTTAAGGGTTGTAACAAGTTAACAAGCTTATCAATTCCAACTGATGTAACCAGCATCGGTTCAAATGCATTTAATGGCTGTAGTTCCTTATCAAGCATCACAATCCCAACTAGTATCACAGTAATTGAAGAAGGAACATTTAATGGTTGTAGTAGTTTAATAAGCATCACAGTTCCAAATAACGCAACTATAATTGGTGCTTCAGCATTTAAGGGTTGTAACAAGTTAACAAGCATAATAATTCCTAATACTGTAACAAGTATAGGTGCTGATGCATTTAATGGTTGTAGTGTTTTATCAAGCATTACACTTCCAACTAGCATCACGATTATTGAAGAGAGAACATTTGAAGGTTGTAATAGTTTAACTAGTATCGTAATTCCAAATGGAGTAACGGGAATTTATGGTGCAGCATTTAGAAGTTGTGGCAATTTAAAAACCATAACAATTCCAAGCAGTTTAAGAATTATTGGTCAAGAAGCATTCCATAATTGTTACAAATTAGAAAACGTTGTCATTCCAAATAATGTAACAACCATTGGCGTATATGCGTTTAAAGATTGTGCTCCTTTAAATATTTACACCGAAGTAGTTTCTAAACCTATTGGCTGGGATGCTAATTGGAATTATAGTTCTTGTCCTGTTCATTGGGGCGGAACTTGGCATTATGATAATGATGGTAATCCAGTAGCTAGTACCTAATTAGTATAATGAGAATTCTAAATAGAAGTGAATAGTTTAAAAACTATTAAAGATAAAGAAAGGAGATAATTGCCAATCTAATTACAAATTAATTAGGCATGTATGCGAAAATGAGAAAAAGTATAAAAATATTTCTAGGCATCATGGTAATATTGGCTAGTTTGTTACTTACCTCCTGTGTTAAAAACTATAGCGTAACACTCGAGCCGGAAGAAAACTTTAGGGTTGAAGGTAATTTAAATCTAAATAAAATGATAAAAGGATTTAAAGTTACTTTTACCGTTATAGTTCCCGAAGGAAAAGAAGTTGATGAGTTCACCGTCGATGGTGAAGTTAAGGATTTAGAAAATTTAAGATATACATTGGTCATTACTAAAAACCACAAGCTTAAAGTTACATTTAAGGATATAGTTGATAATAGACGGACTTTTAGCTTGAATTTAGGAGAAGGATTATCAGCTAATGTCGATAATATATCTAAAATAAAAGAAGGAACCAATGTTTTAATCACGATTGATATCCCTGAAGGTCAAGAATTAGATGAATTAATTATTGACGGTGAAGTTATTTCAGGGTTTACTGGAAACACATATGTTTTAGAAGTAACTAAAAATCATGTTGTGACAGCAATCTTCAAAAATCTCACTGACCGCGGAGAATATAACGTCATTTTGGGTTCGGGATTAAGTTCAGGTGATTTATTAACGGGGTTAACCGTTGGATCTTATGTTACAGTCATAGTTGCAATTCCACCTGGTCAAGAAATTGATGAGTTTTTTGTTGATGGTCGGAAGGTAGCAGTACCGACAGGGAATATTTATGTTCTAACGGTATCAAGAAACCACTCATTGCAAGTTACCTTTAAAGATATTACCGATTCTGATAAATTCTTTGTCAGTTTAGGTGACGGATTAAGTTCAGGTGATTCATTAACCGGCTTGTCATTAGGATCTAGATTAACTATTTTGGTTAATGTACCTCCAGGCAAAGAAATTGACCAATTTTTAGTTGATGGAGTGCCGGCATCGGTAACTTCGAGAAATACATATGTTTTAGTTGTATCTAAAAATCATGTTGTCTCAGTTACATTTAAAGATATTCCAGGACAAGAGAGATATAGTGTTACTTTAGGTACTGGACTTAGCTCAACTGATCCATTAACTGAATTAGCTCCAGGTACTAGAATCCAGGTAAGAATTAATATTCCAGAAGGAAAAGAAATTGATCAACTTGTAGTTGATGGGGTAGTTGTGACAACCCCAACTGGACGTACTTATACGATAACTGTGTCAAAAAATCATGTTGTCTCAGTTACGTTTAAAGATATTGGAGCACCATCAAAATATAGTGTCAGTTTAGGTAGTGGATTAAGTTCTAGTTCACAGTTAACTGGTTTATCAGCAGGTACTAAAGTAACAATAAATATTAATGTTCCATCAGGAAAAGAAATTAATCAACTAATCGTTGATGGTGTAGCAGTGCCAACACCATCAGGAAATACTTATGTGTTAACCGTGTCGAAAAACCACGTTTTATCAGTTACGTTTAAAGATGCATCAAATGAAGTAATGATGGTTACATTTAAACTTAATGGTGGAACACTTACCGGATTAGATGAAGTACAAGCTATCAATAAAGGTTCAACTGTAAGAAAACCAAGTGGTGATCCAGAAAAAGAAGGACATGAATTCATTGAGTGGCGATTATACGGAGTAAAATATAATTTTTCGACTCCAGTAACGGAGAATATCACTTTAGTCGCTCATTATCGTGCTGAAAAATATCATGTGACATTCTATGTTGGTAGTGAACAAGTTCATAGTGAGTATATTGATCATGGTTCTCTATTAGAGCCTTATCCACTTGAACCTAGAGAAGGTATGAAAGGTTTTTGGCTGTTTAATGGGATCGCCTATGATTTTTCAAAACCAGTAACTCATTCTTTAGAATTACAAGCTCATTATCAAGCAGAGTTTGATATTACCCAAAGAATGACCTATGGTAATGAAGATATTGTCATAACCTTTAGTGAAGATGTCATCTTTGGTGCGGATATTAGCGATAAACGAGCATTCTTAGAAGCACTATTTATCGCTCCGATTGATTATTCACGCGTCAATTTTGAGACAGTTACTATTACCTATGAAAATCTAAGATTAACCATCGCGGTTGGTGAAGATTTTTATTTCCATGATTATTTCCAAGTTTTAGATTATGACGAGGGTAATGGTAACGGTATCGTCAGAATTCCATTAATTATTAGAAAAGATAGTATTAAAACGAGAGATAAAAATCTAATCTATCAATCAGATTTATCAGATTATGTTTTAAAACTATATGTTCCGTTTGCCGAGAATCAAGCTGATTATACGGCACCAATTCAATCCAAGTTTTATTCGACATATGCAGCGAGTTATGATAGTTATTCTGATCCAGTATTAGAGCATGATGTAACATTTACATGCACCGAGACTGGTTATGAAAAAGTAGTTAAAGTAAAACATGGGCAAAAAGTAAATCGACCAGAAGAACCAAAGAAAAATAACGCTATTTTTGTTAACTGGTTAGTTAATGGTGAAAAATTTGATTTCAACCAAGAAATTAGATCAAATATTAATTTAACACCTCGTTGGGCTGATGCGGAATCAATGATTAAGATTAGTTTTGATACGCAATCACCGCTCTATATTGAACCACAAGTTATCGTAAGAGGTGGAATACCGACAATGCCAGATGTGATGGAATTAGAAGGTTATAATTTCCTCGGTTGGAAATTAAGTAGTCGTGAAATCGAATTTTATGATTTCAAATCAGCTCTACATTCAAATTTTGAATTGGTAGCTGTATGGGAAAAAATACTAATTCCAGTTACGATTAATTTAAATGGTGGCCAAGGTGAAACTGAGGTTCTTTGGCCTTATGGCGAATCCTTTAGTGCGCTTGATGTGCTACTTAATATGGAAAACCCACCAACTAAACCAGGGTATTTATTTGGTGGTTTTAAACAATTTTTTGAAGATGAAATTTGTTTATATGAACCAATTACATTAGATGTTATTTGGTTAGAAGGCAATACAACAATTACCTTTAATTATATGTATGATAACCGAGTTGAACGCGTTAATATCGCTAATGATGTTGTTTATATGGTGTTGATGCAATTTGGTGATATAAATGATATTTTATATAATCCGCCAGAAAGACCAGGTTATATCTTTGGTGGCTGGTATATTGATGAAGATTATAAAGTTCCATTTATCGTCAATGACAAGAAAGCGTTTAATTCAAATTATTATGCGAAATGGATTTTAGATGACAAAGAATCAGTTCGTAAATATACAATCAGGTTTGATACTAATGGTGGAAATCATATAGATGACGTTGAAGTTGAAGTTGGTAAACATTTAGATATTTATGAATATATTCCAACAAAATACGGATATAAATTTGATGGTTGGTATGTGGATAGAGATTTAAAACTTCCATATTATCCATACGAACCATATTATTATGACCATGATTTGATGTTATTTGCTAAGTGGCTTGAAAGCGATACGTCTTTAGGGGAATTAGTAACCATAAGTTTTGTTACTAACTGTCCAGTTGAGTTTGAACCAATTCAAGTTTCAAAATGTGTGCCTCTTCCATTTGATGAAATTTTCGCTATCTATCTATACACATTCTCGCTCCGAGAAGAATTAAAAGATCATACGTTTGTTGGTTGGTTTGATTCTTCGTATGAACATGAGTTAGATCTATATGCTGATGTTGTCTTTGAAAATGATACAACCCTTTATGCCCTTTGGAAAAAACGCATCGCTATTTCAGGTTATTTAGGTGATAAATTAGTCTTTACAGAATACATAAATAGTCCTGAACGATTATCAGAAGTTAATCTTCCGAATTTTGTTTTAGACAAATATAATCTTTATTTAGATCAATCATGCACTAATAAGTTGTTAGGCTCTAACGCATATGAAAGCCTAGTATCTGAAGATTTAACGATTTACTTAAAAGAAAAAGACATTATTGATATTCCGCACATTGAATACAATTTGATATTAGGTGATGGTAATGTCCTTAAGATTAATTCACAATATAGAGCATATATAGATGAAGGATTCTTAGAAAATATCGGGTATGGTTATATCTATAAAAACCGCATGATGGACGGATTATATACTGATGAAGCGTTCAATACTCCTATTACTGTTAAGAATTATTTAGACTATGTCGAAAATGGTAAATTAAACATGTATGTTAAGTGGAAAGATGTCCATTATATTAAAGTCATTACTAATACAACCGATATTAATATCTTTGGAAATCTTGACACGATTGTCATGGAACCAGGCGATACGATGGACGATCTGATCGAAAAATTTGATCATTTAGATATGTCTAAAGAAGGTTATCGATTTGACGGAGCATATTTAGATCCTAACTTTACTCAATCAGGTTTAGATGTTGAAAATGTTGACCAACTAATTGGTCAAACGGTATATGTTAAATGGGAAAAACTAAAACGAGTCGTTGTTAGAGTAGATACTAACGGAATATTCCGACATCATAAGATTGTCATAACTGACTCGGCACCTGATTTAGAATATGAAGGATATCGGATTATCGCGATTTCAGAAACTCCAGATTTTAGTTCGGAAATTGATTTTGGAAATCATAATCTACATGAGGGTCAAGTAATTTATGTCAAATTAGCAAAAGTTTATAATGTTACGATTTACAAAAATTATACGGAAATTTGGCGTGAATATGAAGTGATTGAAGGCGATATTATTAGAGATTTAGATAAATATAGTTTGCCACCACGTCAAGATGGTGATCAAATGATTACCGGATGGACGTTAAATGGCAATAATTTTGATATTTCGCAACCATTAACAGCTGACGTTACTGATTGTGAGTTAAAACCTATTTGGGGACCAGTAGAATATTTAACTGTAGAATTTATGGTTGATAGTAATATTAAAGAAGACTATACACAAAGTGATGTGATACCAGGTACTAGATTTATTGACAGAACTTATGGTTTACGTCAAGCACCGTATAAATCAGGTTACACTTTTGTTTACTGGCAAACTTATGACGGAAGGGAATTTACTAATTATCACTACATTGATAATAATCTTGTTTTATATGCTCTTTATGTAGCCAATGATGATAAAGTTGTTGTTTCTTATAATACTGGGGTTGATAGAGTAGTAATACCAAGCGAAGAATTAAGAAGATATCAAACTATATATCAATTATCTAATTATGATAAATTCAAATTAACAAAATCAGGATATAGATTTGAAGGCTGGGTATATGAAAATGGCAGTAGAGTATCATATAGTGATAGAATCACCGAAAATACTGTGATATCAGCTTATTGGGTTCCATGTGAAACATATCATGTTAGCATAGGATTTAATTTAGGTCTAGAATCAAAATCATTATTTATTCCGAAGAATGAACGAATCTATATATCATTTGATTTATTGATTGAATATGGATTTTTTGAAAATCAACAATCATATAAAGCTAGGTCTTTTAAAATTAACGGGGAAGATGTCACTAATAGTTACTATACCGTCACTCATATTACTGGTATCTTTGTTGAATTATATGAAGTTGGACCTGCTAAGATTACCTTTATGAATGGTAGCGAAACTTATGATGTTGACACAACATCTTATAATAAACAAGAACCGTTTGGTTATTTACCACAACTCGATAATACTGAAAATGATGTTTTTGTTTGTTGGTTATTTAACGGTGAACCAGTTGATGTTGACACTATAGTGGTTGGTGATATGATACTTTATGCTAAATTTGAACCAAAGGAATATATTACCGTTTCATTTATAACAAATGTTACAGGTATTGAAATTGAACCTTTCCAAGTCTTAAAATATTCAACTCTTGGTGATAAACAACCACGTCCTTTAACTAGTGGATGGAGTAAGTTTAAATATTGGGCGAAAGAAGGAGAAACTAGCCGATTTAATTTCTATAGAGAAAAAATTACTGAACCAATCACGTTGGTTGCAGTCTGGGAAGATATGCCGACATATCAACTAACCATTGATTTAGGTGCAGGTCATGCACCGGTATTTATGTATTTTCCGCAAAATTCAACCGTTCCACTTTATGAATTAGAAAACTATTATGATTTAAATCCAAATTTAGATTATGAGTTTATTAGTTATACCTATATGGGTGAAACTATGTATTATCATTCGATTACAATGGATCGTGATATTACTATACAGGCAAATTGGCAAGATCGGACTAAAGTTACAATTACTTTCAAGATTGATAATACTGAACACGCAACCATTAAAAACATGCCAAAAAATACTTGTATTAATGATCATGAAACTATCAGTATGCCAGAAAATCCAATCCGTGAAAATTATAAATTCTTAGGTTGGGAAACAGCAGAACATGATGCTTTTGATGAAAATTATGTAGTTGCTTCATCAATTACTGTTTATGCAAGATGGGAATATATGGTAGCTACAATTACCTTTAAGAATTATGAAGCAACTTACACTACAATTGATATTACTAAGTATACAAGTATTAGCGAACATACTAATCTTTCTTTACCAGAAGAGCCAAGTCGTGCTGGTCATAAGTTCTTAGGTTGGAAAACAGAAGATGATGAGGTTTTTGATGCTAATTATAAAGTTAATAAATCAATTACAGTTTCAGCCACTTGGGGTGAAATGACTCCAGTTACTATTACCTTTATGACTGAAGACGGAGAACATGACGCTAAAACTATTCCTGCCTATACATCGATTAATGAAAATAGTGCAGGTGGTATAGAAATGCCATCAAATCCATTTAAGACAGGATATTATTTCAGATGTTGGAGAACTGCAGATGATGTTAGGTTTACTAAAGATACAATCGTTACCGAATCAATTACGGTTACAGCTTACTGGTCTGGAAAGATTGAAAAAACTCTTACTTTCGTTTGTAATAATTACACAATACATTATATATATGTTTTTGATCAGAGCCGTGTAATTGATTATGCTAATCTTGATTTACCATCTCCAACAAAACGAGACTTATATCAATTTACTGGATGGGTAACAGAAGATGGTACACCTTTTGATGAATATTATGTAGTTATGGATCATATGACAATTCACGCCAAATATGAAGCGTTGGCGCTTGCTACTGTTTCATTTGTTACTAATCGTGATGGTTTTGTAATGAATGATATGACCGTTATTAAGGGAGAAGCACTCGGCCAAAAATAGCAACCAATAACTAAAGAAAATCATAAGTTTTTAGGTTGGTTCACCGTCTTTGATGAAGAAGTTACTGCAGACTATGTAGTTACTGATAACATTACACTTTATGCTAAATGGGCAGCAATAGAAACACATACTGTCACTGTTCACTTACGTGAGGGCTATGACTCAGTGGTAATGTATTTCCCTAAAGGTGAAAAACTCGTCTTTAGCACATTACGTGATCATTATGACTTAAATCCGAATCGATATTATCACATCGATCGACTTGACCTTCACGGATACGGTAATGTGATTGCTAGATATACAGATAACCTTAGCAGTGATTTAGTAATAACTGCCAATTTTGTTGATGAAACTAAAGTAAGAGTTACTTATATGGTTGATGATGAATACTATTCATCATTTGATCTCGTTGCAAATAAGAAAATTAGCAACTATGATCGTTATCCGTTGAGAACTCCAATTAAAGCTGGTTATCGATTCTTAGGTTGGAAGACAAGCGATAGTGAACCATTTGATGAAGATACTATCGTTACTAAAGACATAACAGTTTATGCCGATTGGGAAGACGAGAATATCATGACGGTTACATTTATGAACGAGGATGCGACGCATGCAACACTAAAAATCATGAAAAACACATGTATTAGTGATCATCCGGATCTTTCTTTACCATCAAACCCTGCACGAGATCTCTATAACTTCTTAGGTTGGGAGACATCTAGTCATGATACTTTTGATGAAAACTACGTAGTTACTGAATCGATGACAATTTACCCTAAATGGGATTACACGTTAGCAAAAATTACATTTGAAACTCATGATGGAACATACACGACGGTAGATATCACTAAGAATACAAGTATTAATGATAATCCAGAAGTTCAATTCCCAGATAATCCAACTCGTGAAAATTATAAATTCTTAGGTTGGGAGACAGCTAATCATGATGCTTTTAATGAATATTCTATAGCTGCTACATCGATGACAGTTTATGCAAGATGGGAATATATGTTAGCAACAGTTACCTTTAAGAATTATGAAACAACAATTACCACATTTAATATTACTAAGTATACAAGTATTAGCGAACATCCTGATCTTTCTTTACCAGAGGATCCGGTTCGTGATGGTCATAAATTCTTAGGTTGGAAAACCGAAGATGATGAAGTTTTTGATGCTAATTATAAAGTTAATAAATCAATTATAGTTTCAGCCGCTTGGGGTGATATGACTCCAGTTACCATTACCTTTATGACTGAAGGGGGAGAACATGCCACTAGAACTATTCCTGGGTATACATCGATTAATGAGAATTCGCAAAATGGCATTGAAATGCCATCAAATCCATATAAAGCGGATCATTATTTCAGATGTTGGCGAACAGTTGATGATGTTAGGTTTACTAAAGATACAATCGTTACTGAATCAATTACAGTTAATGCTTATTGGTCCGGAGAATATAATGTGAAACTTAGTTTCTTAATTGATAATTTCTTACATTACTGGATTGATATGCAAAATGATGCACGTATTACCGACTATGGTAATCTTAGTTTACCATCAGCTCCAGATCGCGAATTCGAAAAATTTGTTGGTTGGAAGACACCAGATGGTAATCCGTTTGATGATTATACAATAGTTACTGCCAGTACAAGAATTTATGCTCAATATGAGCCAAAAGAAGTGGCGACGATTTCATTTAACACTGGTATTACTGGTTTTGAAATTAATGATATGTTAGTTGTGAAGAATATAGCTCTTGGTGATAAAACACCACGTCTAATATCTAGACAAAATCATATGTTCTTAGGTTGGTTCACGGCAGGTAATGTCCCAGTTAATGAAGATTATGTAGTTACCGAAGATATCACAATTTATGCTAAATGGAAAGAAGCAGCAACATTTACTCTCACGGTTAAGTTAGGTGATGGATATGGATCGGTTCCGATTTATTTCCCAGTAAATTCTCGAGTTTATTTTAATCGATTAGAAAAATATTATGAACTAAATCCAAATCTATATTATAAATTCAATAGTTACACTTGCAAAAACACTTCTGGTCTGTATAATCACTATTTTACGATTGATGAAGACTTAGAAGCAATCGCCGATTGGACAGATAAAACTCCAGATCCTGTAACAATAACCTTTATGTTCTATGAAGATTACTATGCTAAAATAACACTTCCAAGAAATACAAGCGTTAGTGATAACTGGTGGAATTATTGGCCATTTAATCCATACCAGCAATATCATGAATATCGTGGTTGGAAGACAAGCAGTGGCGATTCATTTGATAAAAACACCACAGTTACTGAGGATATCACAGTTTATGCTGATATGGAGCAAACTTCATTCCCAATTACCTATATGAACCAAGGTGAAGTCTATTGTATAGATTATATGGGTAAAGGTGCTTGTTATTATGACTGGCATTATGGCGAGCATTTCCCAGATGATCCACCAGCACCTCCATATCATCAATTCCTAGGCTGGTATACTGAAGACGGAGACCGATTTAATCTTTCAACTAGAGTTTATGGACCAGTAACAGTTTACGCAAGATGGCAAGATAATACCCCGGCATTTGTTACTTTTATAGATCGAGGCACCCAACATGATTTGTTAGAAGTTCCTAAAGGTACAGCAATTAAGAATAATCCGGGTATGACTCTACCAGAAACTCCATCTCGAGATGGTTATCGATTCTTAGGTTGGTTCACAGCTGATAACGTACCATTTGATACCCATTATGTAGTTATGGAATCAATGACACTTTATGCATCTTGGGGCGATATGACTCCGGTTACCATTACCTTTATGACTGAGAATGGGGAACATGCTACTGTAACTATTCCTGGTTATACATCAATTAACGAGAATTCTGGTGCTGGAATTGATATGCCATCAAATCCATCCAAAGATGGTCATTACTTTAGATGTTGGCGAACTGTAGATGATGTGATGTTTACTAAAGATACTAGAGTTACTGGACCGATGGTAGTAAATGCTCGTTGGTCTGGAACAAATATAGTTAGTATTTCCTATGTAATGAACGGCATTTCACTTGGCTGGTTTGAGATATATGGTAATAGTCGTATTACCGATTATAGTGATCGTTCATTACCAACAGAAAGTGCATTATATGCGCGCCAACGTCGTGGAGAATTTTACCAACATACTGGTTGGGTATTAGAAGACGGAACTCCTTTTGATGAATATTCAGTAGTTAATGTTAGCATAACAATTTTTGCTAAATATGAACCATTAGAAACGGCCACAATTTCATTTGTTACTAATCGTGACGGGTTTGTAGTAAATGATTTAACTGTTGTAAAGAATCGAGCCCTTGGAACGAAGAAGGTACGACCATTAACTAAAGAAAACCATAAGTTCTTAGGTTGGTTCACCATCGATGATGTAGAGGTTAATGAAAATTATGTAATTACTGGCAACATAACCGTTTATGCTAAATGGGAAACTAAGGCAACATGGCCTTTCACCGTTGTTTTAGGTGATGGATATGATCCAATTGTCATGTATTTCCCGAAAGATGAAAGACTCTACCTTAATACGTTGGTTGATTATTACGAATTAAATCCAATGCTACATCGCAGCTTTAGCAATTATAAAATTGGATCGTATAACTTGTATAATCACTGGATTATGATTGACCGCGAATTTACAGCAACTGCGACTTGGAAATATATAACTCCAGTAACAGTTACTTATATGGTGGAAGATGAACACTATTCATCATTTACTCTTGAAATAAATAAGAAGATTAGCAATTATGATCGTTATTATGTAAGAAATCCTAAAAAATCTGGTTATACATTTAAGGGTTGGAAAACATCAAGTGGTGATCCATTTGATGAAAATACTGTAGTTACCGCAGATATTACAGTATATGCTGATTGGGAACCAGAAACTCCATAATAGTTAATTTTCATAATTAAAATAAGCGCTCTAATTTGAAAAAGTTAGAGCGCTTTTTCTTTTAAAAATAAATAGTTATGGTTAATGTTTTCTTTCTTTATTAAATTTCATTTTTTAAATGCATTTTGAAAAAGTTCATATATTATAACGAGTTTATAATATATTATTGCCTTTTTGTTCTTTTAGGAGTAAAATAAACATGAGATTATCATTAAGGAAAGGAGTTATATTTAATTATTAATTTATAATTAGGTATATAAATAGCGATGAAAAAAATTCTTAAAATTTCTCAAATTTTATTGGTTTTATTAGCTTCCTTATTACTTACATCGTGTAAAGAAAAAACATTTAGTGTAATATTGGAACCTAGAGAAAACATTATCGTTGATGAAGATCTTAATCTTGGTAAGCTTTTAAAAGATACTAGTTTTACCCTACAAGTCGTGCCACCAGAAGGAATGGAAGTCGACAAATTTATTGTTAATGGGAAGGTAGTCGAATTACAACAAGACAATAAGTGTAATATACTAGTTACTCAAGATTTAGTGATTAGAGTTACTTTTAAAGAAATTGAAGTACCACCTGAAACCTTTAGTTTAACTTTAGGTGACGGAATTAGTGCTGATATTGCTGATTTAGCGGAAATTGATTATGGTACTAAAGTAAATCTTACAATTCATATTCCACAAGGTAAAGAAATTGATCGATTTACCGTTGATGGGTTTCAGATTCAATTATCAAGCCCAACGTATCAATTAACAGTAACTCAAAACCATGTGGTAAGAGTTACATTTAAAGAGATAATAGTACCGCCTGAAACGTATAAAGTTACTTTAGGTAATGGCTTATCATCTGGTAATCCACTTACTGGACTTTCAATTGGAACCACCGTTAATATTAATATTTTGGTTCCATATGGTCAAGAAATTGATAAATTTTACGTTGATGGTCGTGAGGTCGCAATTTCTGGAAATACGTATGCATTGGTAGTAAACGGGAACCACAATGTTACAGTTACGTTTAAAGCAATTCAAACGTATACCGTAAATTTAAGTCCAGGTTTGTCATCTAACGATCCACTTACAGGACTTCCGCTTGGGGCAACGGTTAGGATTGATATTTTAATTCCATCTGGTCAAGAAATTGATAAATTTTACGTTAATGGCGTTGAAGTTGAAGTTACCGGCACCTCCTATACATTAACCGTAAGTGATGATCATAATGTTTTAGTTATGTTTAAAGTAATTACACCACCTGAACCGACATATACAGTTACAATAGGTAACGGATTAAGTTCACTAGATACATTAACTGATTTAGTGGCAGGATCGATAGTTACGATTAATATTACTATTCCAGAAAATCAAGTAATTGACAAATTTAAAGTAGATAATCAAGTGATTTCGGTATCTGGAACAACTTATCAGTTAACTGTAAGTGGCGACCATAATGTTACTGTTACATTCAAAAATATACCAAGATATTATGTCAGTTTAAGCCTTGGACTAACTACATCTGATAATACTTCGGATTTATTGTATGGCGATATAGTAAATATTACTGTCGTTGTTCCTGAAAATGATGAAATTAAAGAATTTAGAGTGGATGGCCAAGTTATCGCACTTAGTGGAACTACTTATCAATTGACAGTAACTGGTAATCATATCGTTACCGTTTCTTTTAAAGGTACAACGCCACCAGATCCTAATAACTACTCAGTCTCAATAAGTAATGGTTTAAGTTGTATGGATTCATTAGACAATTTACCTAATGGTACTAAAGTCCAAATCCATATTCATATTCCTAGTGGTCATGAAATCGATGAATTTAAAGTCGATAATGAAGTTGTGGCCGTTACTGGAACAATTTATGAATTGACAGTAACTAAAAATCATCAATTATCAGTTACATTTAAACCAATTACGACTCCAGAGCCTGGAACTTATACCGTTACTTTAGGAGCGGGATTAAGTTCAACAAATGCCTTAACAAATCTAACGGCAGGTACGATAGTAAATATTAGTATTAATATTCCTAGTGGTCAAGAAATTAAATCATTTAAAGTTGATGGACATACTATCTTAGTTACCGGAAACACATATCAGCTAACTGTTAGCGGTAATCACAATGTTACTGTTGAATTTAAAGCACCTGATCCAGACACATATAATGTTACTTTAGGCGCGGGATTAAGCTCACCTAATCCACTCACTAACTTACCATATGGTGCGGCAGTAAATATTAATATTACTATCCCAAGTGGTAAAGAAATTAAATCGTTTAAAGTTGACGGTCAAGTGGTTGCAGTTAGTGGCACTACATATAAGTTAATTGTCAGTGGCAATCATGTCGTCACTGTTGAGTTTAAAGATATCTCATCACCTGATCCTAGCACCTATAACGTTACTTTAGGCGCGGGATTAAGTTCACCTAATCCATTAACTAACTTAGCTTCTGGTGCGATTGTAAATATTAATATTACTATCCCAAGTGGCAAAGAAATTAAAGCGTTTAAAGTTGATGGTCAAGTAGTTGCAGTTAGTGGTACAACCTATCAATTAACTGTCAGTGGCAATCATGTCATCACCGTTGAATTTAAAGATACCACACCACCAGATCCTAGCACATATAACGTTACTTTAGGAACAGGATTAAGTTCATCTAATCCACTAACTAACTTAGCATCTGGTGCCATAGTTAATATTAATATTAGTATCCCAGAAGGGCAAGAAATTAAAGAATTTAAAGTTGATGATACACTAATTCCAGTTACTGGAAATACTTACCAGTTAACAGTAAGTGGTAATCATAATGTTACGGTTTCATTTAATCCAATCTTTGTGATTACACAAAATAATACTGAAAATAATGAATATGTCTTAGATTTTAGTGAAGCACCAGTATTTAGTGCCGATATTAATAATAAATTAGCGTTTATGCAAGCTCATTTTACAACTTCACTAGATTATTCATATGTTAATTTTGATGCGTTAACTTTATCATATAGTAATTTACAATTGAAAATTATTATTGGTAGTGATATTATTTCTAAAGAATACTTTTATTCTTTAGATATTAATGAATCAGCTGGTAATGGCATTGTTAGATTCCCATTCAAATTAAAGGTTGATAGTATTAAGAGTTTAAGTAATAATGCCGTCGCTAAAGCTGAAAATATTGATGATTATGTTTTAAAATTATCAGTTCCGTTTGCTGATAATAATGCTGATTACACGCAAACTATTACACCTAAATTCTACACTAAATTGGCAGCTATTTATGATAAAGCATATGATCCAACCAAACAACATACCGTCAAATTTATTAGTGTAGACGCTGGCTATGAAGTAACAGTCACAGTTAACCACCGCGAAAAAGTTAACCGACCAGCAGCACCAGTAAAACCTGGTAGTGTCTTTGGTGGATGGGAATCAGGCGGTGAAAAATTTGATTTTAGTACAGAAATTAAATCAAATTTAAATTTATATGCAAGATGGCTTGATGCCTCAATGGTAGCAAGTATTACATTTGATACGCAATCACCAATTGTGATGGACCCACAATTGGTTGAAAAAGGAACTGTGGCATCGGCACCAAATCCAATTGCGTTAGATTGTTTTGAATTTGTTGAATGGCAATTAAATGGTTCAAGATATAATTTTGATACTCCAGTTAATAATGATATTGTTTTAGTTGCCGTTTGGGAACAAAAATTCGTTAAAGTTACCATTAATCTCAATGGTGGAACTGGTGATACTGAATATTACCACCCATATGGTAAATTATTTAGTACGGCTGATTTATTTGGAAAAGTTGCCGTGCCAACTAAAGTTGGATATGTCTTTGCTGGTTACAAACAAGACTTTGATGACGCCTATAATCTTTATAAACCAACGACAGTCGATGTTGTTTGGTTACAATCTGATGCCGTTTTAAAATTAAATCATATGTATAATGGTATTATTGAACAAGTTCCAATTTTAACTAATGATGTCTATACGTGGGGAATGTCACCATTCCACTTTATGACTCCATTATTTGGTCCAGATCCAGAAAGACCTGGCTATGTCTTTGTTGGCTGGTATGCCACTCCTGATTATAGCGTTTCCTATGTAGTTGATTCTAATGCCGTAATTGGCTTAAATTATTACGCAAGATGGGTTAAAGAATCTGAATTGAACATTAGTAAGTATACAGTTACCTTTAATACACATGGTGGCTCATCAGTTGCTTCAGTCCAAGTTCCAGTTGGTGATTCTATCAATCCTAATAGCGCAATAACAACCAAACCAGGATTTATATTTGATGGTTGGTATCTTGATAGCGGCTATAAATTACCTTATACTGGTAATTATCCTTTCTATTACGATACTGATATAACTTTACATGCTAAATGGGTTATTGATTCGGGTCCTAGCGAAACTATTAACATTAATTTTATTACTAATTGCCCACTTCAGTTTGAATCAATTCAAGTTCCTAAAGGAGTGGCTATTAGTTTAAATGACTACGTAGGAACAAAAGAATCTCAAATGAAAAATGTCTTATCAGATTATAAATTTATTGGCTGGTATGATCAAGGATATCAAAATAAGTATAATGTGTATACTTTAAAATCATATGATAGCGATATAACTATTTATGCTAAGTGGGAAAAGAAAATCAAGGTTATTGGATTTTTAGATACTGAACTTATCTTTATTAAATATTTAGACGCGCCAACACTTTTAAGTGATGTTGCGCTACCAAAATTTGTGACTAAGAATTATGAGCTTTATACTGATTCTAGTTTCAATGTTAAACTTGTTGATTCTCCGCAATATTCAAGTAATGTTAATAGTGACTTTATTATCTATTTACAAGAAAAACCAACAACTGAAATACCAAATATCGAGTACAATATCATCTTAAATAATGATATTAAATTTACCCTTGATAGTGTCTATGGCTACAGATTAGATCAAAATTTCTTAGATGTTTTAGGTTATGAATATTTCAATGGTAGTTATATAAGTGATGGCCTATATCTTGATAGTACACTTTCTACCAAAGCTACTGTCGAAAATTATTTAGACTATGTTGTTAATAATAAATTAAACCTTTATGTTAAATGGGTTGAAATTAACTACGTTAAAGTTATTACTGATGTCGAGTCATTACTATTCTTTGGCAGCATGGATACAATTGCGATTTATCCAACTGATACAGTGGCAACTGTCGTAGAACAACTTGAAAACTTATGGCTCTATCGACCAGGATATAAAATTGAGAATTACTATTTAGATTCTAGTTATACTCAAAAAGTTTCAGATGCACCTTCAATTTCAAGTATTATTGGTTCAACAGTCTATGTTAAATGGATGAAACAAGATCAAGTAATTGCGACTGTTGATACCGGCGGAATCTTACCAATACATAAAATTGATATGTCTTGGTTATTTTTCCTACAATATCCAGGTTACGCTGTTACTGGTATGTATGCAGATAGTGCTCATACCGAACCAATTTTAGATCCGGATGAAGTTGTTGACGGACAAACTATTTATCTAAAATTAGAAAAAGCTTGCAAGATAACAATCTATAAAAACGATACTGATGTTCATGGTACTTATACAGTGGCCGAAGGTCAAATCATTAGTGAAGATTTCTATTTACCAAATCCAATTAAAGAAGATGAAATGATTTTAGGTTGGAAATTGAACGGAGTTGATTTTGATATTCATCAACCATTTGTTTGGACGGCTAATGAAGCAGTATTAAAACCAGTTTGGGGACCACATGCATATTATACCGTTCAATTTGAAATTGATGGCGTCATTCAACCAGATAAGACAACCCAAATCTTAAAAAATACTAGATTTTATGATAATGATGGTAAATATATACCATGGGCTCCTTATAAAGAAAATTATGATTTTGCTTATTGGAAAACTCAAGATAATGTTGAATTTGATAACTATACATATGTTACTAAAGATCTAATTGTCAGTACCGTTTATGTTGCTGAAGATGATATAATTACCGTTTCTTATAATACTGGTATTGATGGTGTTACCATCGAAGCTTACAGTATGCAAAGATATTCTAAGGCATCGAAATTACCAACTTATAATTTAACTAAACCTGGACATTTATTTAAAGGATGGTTATATAACGGCAATGAGTTAAAGAATTCAGATCGAATTACTGATAGCGTTACATTAATTGCAAACTGGATTGAAAAGCCAACTTATAATGTCACGATTGCATTTAGTCAAGATTTACCATCTAAAACCATCTATATTCCGCAAAAAGCAACCATTAATGTCTCAAAATATTCTTTATTAGATAAATATGGTATCCCAGTTGACACTGAATCATATATTATTAGTAAATATACAATTGATGGAGTTGAAGTTAGTGGCGACTATCAAGTATTAAGCGATATTACCATTATGGTTCATTTACTCATAACTGGTCCAGCGACTATTACCTTTAAGATTGGCGATACCGTTTATCAAACTAACTCATATTCATATACCATTAATAATCCATTTGAATATTTACCTAAACCTGATGATAAAGACGATGAAATATTCCGCTACTGGACATATGATGGAGTGGAAGTGACAAATGATACGATTGTTACTGGCGATATGACTTTATATGCATATTATTCGGCTAAGGAATATGTTACAGTTTCATTTGTTACTAATGTTCCAGGTATCGTCTATCTAGATCAAACGGTGGTTAAATATCGGAAAATGGATAAACCAAAATCACTTACTAAAGAAAATCATAAGTTCTTGTACTGGACGATTCAAGGAGAAAATCAAGAGTTTAATTTCTATTCAACTGAAATTACTGAACCAATAACTCTTGAAGCAGTATGGCAATCTTCACTAACATATACTTTAACCGTTAATATGGGTGAAGGATATGATCCAGTTAAATTATATTTTCCAAAAAATCAATATATAAGTACCTATCGATTAGATGAATATTATGAGTTAAATCCAAATGGATATTACTACTTTGATGACTTTATGTATGAGGGCGAATCAACATATGGTTTTAATTTAAATGGCAATATGACAATTGACGCTGTGTGGGAAGATCGAACTCCTGTAACCGTAACTTTCATAGTTGATGGTACCGAATATACGACAGTAAATGTCCCTAAAAACACCTATATCTATCAACATTGGAGTGGACCAGAGATGCCAGATAATCCAACTCACGAAACTAAGACATTTAAGCAATGGGAAACAAGTAATGGTACCGTATTTAATGGTTATACTGTCGTAACCGAAGCCATTACAGTCTATGCTATCTGGTGGGAGTAACTTAATTATCAAAAATTAAATAAATAAAAGGAGCACTCCAATTTGAAAGATTGGAGTGCTCTTTATTATGTTAGATTTAATATAATGTATACATTATTTGACTATTTTTATAAAAGTGCTAAAATATAGATGAAATATATTTCTCGGGGCGGAGTGAAAGTCTCCACCGGTGGTTACAGTCCACGAGCCGTTATGGTTGAACTAGTGAAATTCTAGTACCGACAGTTATAGTCTGGATGAAAGAGATAATTATCTTTTTTATATGTTTATGCCACCTGAGAAGGTGGTTTTTTATTTTAAGGAGGCGCTAAAAATGATGAATGAATCAAGTTATAAGTCATTAAAACCAGTTCTAGCTGCAACTTTAGCGGCCCTAGCATTAATTGTTGGGTATATTGAAATTGTATGGCCGTTAGCTCCATGGTTAAAACTTGACTTTAGTGAAGTTGTCATCTTAATTTCTTTTGTTTTTCTTGGGTTTAATTATACCTTTGCAGTAATTGTTATTCGCTCGTTAATTAGATGGCTTGTTTCAGGACATTCAACTAATATTCCGTTTCCATTTTTTGGAGAGACGGTAGCGATAGTGGCGTCTGTTGTTATGGTATTATTTTATATGTTATTTAGTAAAATATTTTCTTTAACTAAGATTGAAAAAGAACCAGAAGATATATCTTTAGCAGAACCTAAATCACTTGGAAAAGACCTGTTAAAAGAGTTTTGTGTTGGCTTAATTATTACTATTATAATGACTTTAGTTATGGTGGGATTAAACTTTTTGGTGGTTACACCGTCTTTTGCTTCACAAGGCGAATATCCATTCTTTTTTAGTATGGTAAATTCAGGTAAATATGATCGAATGTTTGGCGGACCTGGATTATCTAATTATACTATCTTTATCGTTACACTATATGGCCCATTTAACTTAGTAAAATTTGCTTCATGTATGGCGGTATTTACATTAGTGAAAAAACCATTAGTCAACGCATTGAATCAAGAATAATTTTTATAGATGAATTTAATTTAAAAGTAATTATAAAATAATATGTTATTTTGTGTTATCACTTTATAAAAATGATGATATTTAGTATAATATTATTGGATTTTAAATAAATTTAAAATAGGAGGATTTATATTTATGCCATTTATTACAGATGTTTATGCAAGAGAAGTATTAGATTCACGTGGGAACCCAACTGTTGAAGTTGAAGTTGTCACTGAATCAGGAGCGTTTGGACGCGCATTAGTACCATCAGGAGCTTCAACTGGAGAACATGAAGCGGTTGAATTACGTGACGGTGATAAGAAGCGTTATTTAGGAAAAGGAGTTTTAAAAGCGGTTGAAAACGTTAATGAAATTATCTCTTTTGAAATTTTAGGGGCTAACGTATTAGACCAAGTTGCAATCGATGAAATTTTAATCGATTTAGACGGAACACCTAATAAAGCTAAATTAGGAGCTAACGCAATTTTAGCAGTTTCAATGGCAGTAGCTCGTGCCGCATCAGATTATCTAGGAATTGATTTATATCACTATATTGGTGGATTTAATGCTAAAACATTACCAGTTCCAATGTTTAATATTTTAAACGGCGGATCACATGCTGATAACTCAGTTGATTTCCAAGAGTTTATGATTATGCCAGTTTCAGCTGAAACATTTGCTGAAGCATTAAGAATGGGTGCTGAAGTTTACCACAACTTAAAAAAAGTATTAATTGAAAAAGGATTAAATACTGGTGGTGGCGACGAAGGTGGATTTGCTCCAAATTTAGGATCTAACGAAGAAGCACTTCAAGTTATTTTAGAGGCGATTAAGAGAGCTGGATACGTTGCTGGTAAAGATATTTATTTAGCAATGGACGTTGCCGCATCAGAATTTTACAACAAGAAAACAAAAAAATATGAATTAGCTAGTGAGAATAGACAATTAACAGCTGCAGAAATGGTTGATTTTTATGAAGATTTATGTAATCGTTATCCAATTATTTCAATTGAAGACGGATTATATGAAGATGACTGGGCTGGCTGGAAATCATTAACTGATAGATTAGGTAAGAAAGTTCAATTAGTTGGAGACGACTTATTTGTTACTAACACTGAAAGATTAGCTAGAGGAATTAAAGAAGGTATCGCCAATTCAATTTTAATTAAAGTTAACCAAATTGGTACTTTAACTGAAACATTAGATGCAATTGAAATGGCTAAAAGAGCTGGCTATACTGCGGTTATTTCTCATCGAAGTGGTGAAACTGAAGATACAACCATTGCTGACTTAGCAGTAGCACTTAACGCTGGACAAATTAAAACTGGTTCAACTTCAAGAACTGATCGAATTGCTAAGTATAATCAATTAATGAGAATTGAAGATAATTTAGGATTTACTGCAATTTATCCAGGATTAAAAACATTCTATAACCTTAAAAAGTAAAAAAATATCAAAAAGAAGGCTGGAATACCAGCCTTTTTTAATATTTACATATTAAACGTGATATAATTTATATATGATACATAGTGATTTATTACCAAAAATTTTAATCTTATTTTATGAGCGTGAAAGTCAAAATCTTGATTTAGACTTTCTTTTTGATGAACTTGAGATAAATGAAGCAGATATTAAGAAAATTGATGATTATCAAAAATACTTTTATCTTCATAATAACTACTTAAAACTTCACCCGAATTTAAGAGTTGGTAAAATTTCTAAAGGAAAAATGACTGATTATTTAAGATCACACGATGAAAATTATCGCCTCGCATTTAAATCTTTAACCCTAAATGGTGATATTGTATTAATGAATATGATGAGTGAAGTTATTTTATTTTATTTAAAACGAGAAATTACTCATTTGATTTGTGAAGTTGATTATAGTAAGAAAAAGCGTAAACCTTTTTATATATTAGAAAACATTGAAGAGTTTCATCTAGAGTTAAATGGTGCACCTGAATTAATGAAAGGTGAAATTATTTACGTTAAAATTGACTCAATTGATCATAAAAAGATAATTGGAACTTATATAGATACCATCGGTCATGTTAATGACCCTGATGTTGAAATGCTAAAAATTATTTATAAAAAAGATTGGCCACTTGAGTTTTCAAAAGAATTAATAGAAGAAGCACGCAATATAAATATTGATTATGATAGTGAGCTAAAAACGAGAAAAGATTACAGAGACACTCTTACTTTTACAATTGACGGAGCCGATGCTAAAGATTTAGATGATGCGATTAGTTTCAAAGAAGAAAAAGATTATTATGAAATCGGAGTTCATATTGCTGATATCGGATATTTAGTTAAAGAGGGCTCATTAATTGATTTAGAAGCTCAACACCGGGCAACTAGTTTATATGTCGTAAACAAAGTAATTCCAATGCTTCCGGTGCAAATAAGCAATGGGATTGGCTCGCTTAATGAAGATGAAGAAAAATTGGCAATGTCAGTTGTTTTTAAAGTATCAAAGTCTTTTGAAGTAATTGATTATAGTATTTTAAAAACGATTATCAAAAGTGATCAAAGATTAACTTATGATGAAGTTAATCAGTTATTCAAAACCAACCAATTTAATCATTCTAAAGCATTAAAATATGCATTAATGGTGTTATATGACTTTTCTAAAGTATTAGTTAAGAAAAGTAAAAATTCAGGGTCAATTGATTTTGAGTCAACTGAACTTGAGTTTGTCATAGAAGATGATAAAGTTTTAGAAATTAAAAAAAGAGAATCAGATGATGCCGAAAAACTTATTGAAGTTTTAATGATTTTAGCCAATGAAACAGTGGCAACTCATTTATTTAACTTAAATTATCCATCGGTTTACCGGATTCATGAGGCCCCTGATTTTGATAAACTAAGTGAATCAGTTAAAGTAATTTCAAGATTGGGTTTCGAGTCAAATATTAGAGATTATAAAAATCCGAAAAACATTGCTAAATTGGTCAATTTAGCTAGTGATACTAGGTATAAGCATATCGTTAGTCAACTAGTTTTAAAGGCGATGAAACGTGCAGTTTATGTTTCATATCGTGATATTCATTACGGACTTTGGTTACAATGTTATACCCATTTTACCGCGCCAATTAGAAGATATCCCGATTTAATTTTACACCGATTAATCAATGATTTATTGTTTAATAAATCTGATTTTCAAAAGAAATTTTCTTATTATGACCGTGTTTTGCCTGATATCTTAAAACATTCAAGTCAACAAGAAAGAGTCGCAATTGAAATTGAACGTGATGTCGAAAAGTTATATTCAATTAAGTATCTTAACCAAAATATTGACGAAGTTTATAAAGGTCAAATCGTTTCAATTTTACCTTCGGGGATGTTTATTCAACTTCAAAATGGAATTGAAGGTTTTTGTGCCCTACGAAATATGGATACATATTTTTACTTTTATGAAGAAACACTGAACTATATTAATGATTTTGGTGTAGAATATAAATTAGGAGACTATGTATTAGTTAGATACATAGGACATGATGTTTCGCGATTAGAAATTGATTTTAAAATTATAAAGAAGGTATAAAATGAAAATTATTACCCAAAACCGAAAAGCAAGACATGATTATTTTATTTTAGATACCTATGAAGCAGGAATAAAGTTAAAAGGTTCTGAAATTAAATCAATTCGTGCGGGAAAAATTAATATTCAAGATTCATATGTCACTTTCAAGGGCGGAGAAGCTCATTTGTTAGGGGCACATATTAGTAAGTTTGATCAATCAAGCATTTTTAATCATGATGAAACTAGAACGAGAAAATTACTACTTAACAAATCAGAAATTAGAAAACTTTCAAATCAAGTTGATTTAGAGGGGCACTCGGTAGTTCCTCTTAGGGTATATCTTAAAGAAGGGCTTTGTAAAGTCGAAATCGCGTTAGTGAAAGGTAAAAAATCTCATGATAAACGCGAGTCGTTAAAGCAAAAAGACCAAGAAGAAAGACTTAAAAAACAAATACGTTGGTAGTAGAGGTAACATCATGAAAGTAGGATTAATGTTAGGTGGCGGTGGCGTCTTTGGTGCTTATCAAGTTGGGGTCATTAGGGCACTTATTGAAGAAGATTTACTTAGCCAAATAAACGTAATGTCTGGTTCATCAATTGGAGCGATTAATATTTTAATGTTGATGGCGGAACTTTCAATTGATGAAATTGAGGAATTATGGACTAATCTTGATAATGAAATGATCTTTAAAGGTAATGCCGTATATTTTAAAAATGAACGGAAAAGTTTATTTAATACGACTCCTTTATATGATTTAATGACTTCGGAAATTAACATCTCCCGAATTAAAAACTCAAAGATTAGAGGTTATGCCACCATAAAAGAGGTTAAATCACCTCAACTTAAATATCAAGTTAATTATTTTCACGGAGAAAAGAAATATGTCTTATTAAATGAATCGAAAAATCCATTTAAAGTAGTAAGAGCTTCGGCTTCGGTACCAATGTTATTTGGTAGTACAAAAATTGATGATTCTTATTATGTTGATGGGGGAATGATTGATAATAATCCAGTTGATCCGTTACTTGAAGAAGGTTGCGAATTGATTTTAGCTGTACCGATTGCATCAAGATTTAACTATAAAAAATATAGTGAGCAAAATATTACCATTATTGATTTCAAATATGGCCATTCATTTTCGAGATTACAATCAATTAACATCTTAAAATCAATGTATTTTAATGTTAAATTTGCCAACAAATTAAAAGGTGAAGGTTACAAATGGGCCAAAGAAGTTATAAATTTATTAAAAAAACGTAATATAATTGTCGATAATCAATTTAGAATTGACAATATTGACTTTAAATATTATAATTTAAAGAGACTAAAGGAGGAATAACATGAACTTTACGTGGTATGAACTTAGGATAGTTGAATTTGTCCAAAAACTAAGTGTAAATCCGATTATAGATAAAGCTTTTATCTATATCAGTTATTTAGGAGAGGCGTATTTATTTATCGCTGTAGCCTTATCAATTTTTTGGCTAATTGATAAAAAATGGGCTTATCAGTTTGTTACTGCCTTTTTAGGTAGCACCATCATTGTTGGTGGATTAAAAGTTGCATTTAAAAGATTAAGACCTTATCAAGACTCTAATATCGTTAGAAGTATTGGTACCCCAGCTACCGAGTCGTATGGTGAACTCAGTTATTCAATGCCTTCAGGTCATAGTAGTACGGCAAGCTCGATTTCGATAGGAGTTCTTAAGAAATCGAAAAATAAGTTTGTTAATTTTTTAATGATTTTAAATATAATTTTAATACCATTTTCAAGAATTTATCTTGGACAACACTACTTAACTGATGTTTTAGCTGGTATTGCACTTGGGTTCCTTGCCGTAACTTTAGTTTATTGGTTGTTTTCTAAAACCGAAAAGGAAGAATGGATTGGCTTTGCTTTAGTTCCACTATTTGTTGCAGGAATGGCAGTAATCTTATTTTTAAAAATTGAAAAACTGTACAACAAACAATTATTTCAAGCAGCAGGAGCCTTTATTGCCTTTGCTTTAGGTTATTGGTTTGAAAAGAAAGTAATTAAATTTGAACCAAAAGATAAAAGAGTTGGTGTACAAATTTTTAAATTCATTTTTGGTATTGCAGTAGTGGTTGCGTTACAACAAGGACTAAAATATCTTTTACCATACGCTAAAGTACCTCAAGGTGAATCAATTCCAAGACGAAACTTAGGTTTTGATGCAATTAGATATTTTATTATTGCGGGATGGGCGACTGTTGGTGCGCCATTATTCTTTAAATTATTGTTCCGTAGTGGTGTTCAAAGAGAGCCAAAAGTTAAAAAAGTCTACAGAGAACGAATTAAATTACCATATCAGAGGGCATAATTATGGATTTATTTGAAAAAGTAAAAAAATATACACAAGTTGATGATGCAAAAGCTGCTGGGATTTACCCTTATTTTCACCAACTTCAAACAAAACAAGATGTAATTGTTGAAATGGAGGGTAGAGAAGTCATGATGTTTGGTTCTAATAACTATTTAGGACTAACTTCAGATGAAAGAGTTATTAAAGCTTCATTAAAAGCATTAGAAAAATATGGAACTGGTGTTTCCGGATCACGTTTTTTAAACGGAACTTTAGATATCCACTTAAAGTTAGAACGTGATTTAGCAGACTTTTTAGATAAAGAAGATTGTACTTTATTTTCAACTGGTTTTCAAACTAATTTAGGAATTATTTCAGCTATCGTTGGACGTAATGATTTAATTTTTAGTGATAAAGAAAATCACGCGTCAATTTATGATGCAATTAGACTTTCATATGGAAAGATGGTTCGCTATAACCATAATGATATGGAAGATTTAGAAAGACAATTAGCTAATGCTGATCCTAATGCTGGGAAGTTAATCGTTACAGATGGTGTTTTCTCAATGGGAGGAGATATCGCTAATCTTCCGGAAATTGTCAGACTTGCGAAAAAATATGGTGCTAGAGTCATGGTTGATGATGCTCATGGTTTTGGTACTATTGGACCAAAAGGAAAAGGAACCGCTCATCACTTTGGATTAGAAAATGAAGTCGATATTATTATGGGAACATTCTCTAAATCACTTGCTTCAATTGGCGGCTATGTAGTCGCCTCAAGAAAAGTAGTCGATTATATTCGTCATAATTCGCGCCCTTATATTTTCTCTGCGGCGATTCCACCTGCTAATACCGCTAGTGCAAATGCAGCTTTAGATATTTTAAAGGCCAATCCAGAACGAGTTAAAAAATTAGCTGATAATGCTAATTATATGAGAAAAAGATTAAAAGAATTAGGAGTTCCAATTATTGAATCTGAAACTCCAATTATTCCAATTTATACATATAAGATCATTAGAACTTTTAAAATTTGTTTAGAGTTATTTGATCAAGGAGTTTATGTTAATCCAGTGATTCCACCAGCCACTCCAAAAGGAGAATGTTTAATTAGAGTTAGTTTAATGGCTACCCATACTCATGAGATTATTGATAAAGCGGTTGAAGTTATTGCTAATTTAGTTTTGAATTATCCTGAAATAGAGGGCGACGAATAGTGATTGTTATTATAACTGGCGTTTCCTCAGGAATTGGCCTTGCTAACGCCAAAAAGTTTATTGAAAAAGGACATACTGTCTACGGAATCTCCCGTAGAGAGGTTTTGCTTGAGGGGTTAACCCATTATCAAGCTGATATTACTGATCATGAAAGAATTAACCAAATAGTTGATGAAATATACGCAAAAGAAAACAGAATTGATGTTTTAATTAATTCTGCCGGTATGGGAATTTCTGGTGCCGTGGAAGACACAGAAATTGAAAGTGCTAAGCGGATGTTTGACATTAACTTTTTTGGTACGGTTAATATTAGTAATCGAGTAATTCCATATATGAGAGAAAATGGCTTTGGAAGAATTTGTAATATCTCATCGGTTGCTGGAGTTTTACCTATTGCCTTTCAAACTTTTTATTCATCGAATAAGGCGGCAATTTCATTATATTCAGAAGGATTAAATATTGAAGTTAAACCTTTTGGAATAAGAGTTATTGATTTTATGCCTGGAGATATTAAAACCGGCTTTACTGATAACCGAAAGAAAAATGAGTCTAATTCTAAATACTACGGTAAAAGAATTGATCGTTCGGTAAAAGTTATGGAAAAAGATGAAAGAAATGGAATGTCAGTTGAGTATGTGTCCAAAGAAATGTATCGTAACATAATGAAAAAACGACCTCCAGTTAGAAAAGTAGTTGGAGTTAAATATAAGTTTTTCTTATTTTTATATCGTCTATTACCAATAAAATTTGTTAACTATGTAATGGGGAAATTATATGGTTAAATTTTAAAAGATATTTACATTTATTATACATGTGATGTATAATATTATGTGAAGTTTAATACTTCCTAAGGTAAATAAGATGTCATATAGAGAAGAAAAGGAAAATTTAGGGCAAAAGTGGAAAAATAGTGAATTTAGAAGACTGTTTATGGAGATGCTGCCTAAGTTATTACTAGGAACAGTAGTCGGTGTTGCTGCCGTAACAGCTTCGACCTCACAAGTTTTTAGAAAGCCTAATATTGACTTTAATTATCTCTATATCGAAGAAGAAACTCTTCACTACGAAGTAAATATTGATGCAATTGATTCAAATATTGAAGTTGAATCTTTAGTAATTAGATTAGAAGCAAATAATGATATGCAAGAAATTGAAGGTGTCCTTGGTTTACAAAGCGGCACCTTTTCTATTGTTTTAAATCGGCAATATAACTTTACGATTCGTGGTGATATTGGTTTTGGCGAACAAATATTTTATGAAAAAAAGATAAAAGCTGAAGCTAAACCATATATTAAAATGAATGATTTTTCGCAGTACGGAGATGAATTGCTCCTTGATTTTGATTTGTTTAATATAAGTCAAATCAAGGATCAAAAAATAACTATTCAAATATTAAGTGGTCTAGAAACCATTTATATGGAAGACCATGAAGCAGTAAGTGGCTATTATTTAAGAATACCAGGAGTTAAAATTAATCAAACTTATGAATTAAGAATAATTGCGAACTCTCCTAAGAGAAATACTATTTATGAAGAAAAATTAACAACTAATAATTTGCCAACAGTCAATATATATTACGGAGCACATGGTAGTGAAATCTTCTATGAATTATTTATTGAAGATCATTTCAATATGTTAAGAGGAGATATTGAAGTTGAATTAATTTCCGGATCAAAAGTTATTAAAACTAATACTCATAAACAAGATGAAATGGATGGACACATGATTTATGGTAATTTCCTGATGGAAGAATTAGTTCAAGGAGATTTTGGAATTGTCGTTAAAGGAAAAGTTGGTTTAAAAGAGCAAATTCTTCTAAAAGAAACGATTTATATTTATCCTTATGCGTACTTAAATTACGAATTAACAGATTCTTCAATTATTGGGTCATTGGAAATTGATGAGTATTTAACTGATGAATATCAAATCTATGCTGCGTTAGAAGATGTAGAAAGCGGAGAAATAATTAAAGTATTAATTACTGAAGAGTTATCATTTGAAATGATATATGATAAATTCCGTAACTACTATTTATCACTTATTCTAATTAGAAATAACAATAACCAACGATATGAAATTTTTGGCCCAATATATATTAAAGGTATCACACCTCCAATTACGGGAGAATTAATTATTAATAGTGCTAATATTTCATATAATTCAAATCAAAGAGAATATGAAATAATTTTGGAAATGACTAATACTTATCCGGGTGGATATTTTGAACGTTATGAAGTTGAAGTTGTAGATTCTGTAATTAGATATGAGTTTAGTTATTCTGATACATTATTAATCCCAATTGATAGTATTAATCCATCATCGGTAATTAAAGTATATGGATATAAAGATGGAGTCTTAAATAATTTAGATGAAAGACCATTAGATAATGAAATTATATTTGCTACTGTTGAATTATATGCAAATAATAATAGTTTTGATTATTTTGTCATTCCGTATAATGTTGATTTGCTTGATAATTTTGAACTTAATGTAGTCGCAACCGACTCTTTAGGAGAAATTTATACAGAAACATTACTATTTGATCATGGTCATGGATTTGGCGAAATGTCAATTGGCAATTATGGCAATACATATGTAGAATTAGTTTATGAAGAAGTAGTTATTGGTGGTGGTACTGTCTTTGTCTTACCAACCGCTTCAATTAGTTGTACGTCCTTAGAGACATCATTTATTGCCACTTATTCATTTGGTAATACTAATGTTACTGAAAGTGTAAGAATGGAAGTTTATTTAAATAATCAATTTCTTCAAAATGAATATACTAATGAAATTGAAATTTATGATGCTATTGATGGTAATATCTATGAAATTAGGTTAATTTTAATTGGCGATATAGAGTATGAAATTATAAGATATCAATATCTTTATCAACCGCCAATGCCACCTGAAACGATTTCGATAACTTACGGCGAATATTTTAATCCAACTGCTGGTAGTACTTCTTATAAATTACTGATTAATTTTAATCATACCTACAATAATCCAGAAACGGAAGTTGTCTTCATCATTAGAAATAATGCTGGTGAAATTGGTAGATATCAAACTCCATTAATCGACAATTGTGTCGAATTAGAGGTCGAGCAAATCTATCCGAGCATTAATGTTTTAATTACTGATCTTTACCAAAATATTCTTTTTGAATTTGAAAATATTAATTTAGTATTCCCACCACCTAGTGATGGAGAGATAATAATTAATAATGCTTATATCGCTTATAATAACGATTATAAACAATACGAAATAATTCTTGAAATGACTTCGACTTATCCAGAAAATTACTTTGATAGTTACTCATTTCAAATAGTCGATGAGAATTTAAACACAATTAATGAGTTAACATATGATTATGCTGACTTTATGTCATTACCATTAACTGAAGAACCAAATTTACTCTATCGCGTTATCGTTTATGGTCATATTGACCGTAATAAGCATAAGTTAGCTGAAAGTTCTTTAAATCAACAACAACCATTAGGAATATTATCACTAACTCCAGGCAATAACCGGTTCACATTTGGAATTACATTGTTTGAACCAATCCCAGATCCAACCGCAACTATTGAAATTTTAGTCATTGATGCTATGGGAGAAGTTATATCTCAATCAGTTTCATATGAAACTTTAGACGGCGAGATGTTAGTAGATAATTATGGGAATGCTGCAATAGAGATATATTATAACGGTGATATTATTGGTGGCGGTTCTGTCTATATTTTACCAACGGCTGAACTTAACATTTCCATTCTTGATACATCATTTATCGCTTATGCTGACTTTGGTAATACGAATATTATTGAAACAATTTTAATTGAAGCGTATCTAAATGATGAATTAATAGTATCAACTGATAGTAATGAACTAATAGTTAATAATGCAGTTGATCTAGCCACTTATATAATTAAGGTTTCAATTATAGTAGAACAGATAAAATATGAAATTACAACCGCTGAATATACATATATTAATCCATCACTTCATAATACCATTACGATTACTGGTGGTCAATATATAAATAATTCTGGAAGTAATAATTACAAACTAAAAATTAATTTTACAGAAACATTTATTAATCGAAATACGGTTTTAATCTTTAATGTTGATAATGGCATTTCAGTGATTGGAGAATATCAAGTTTCAGTTACTAATACATACTTAGAAATCGAAGTTTTAGAAGAATTTACAACCATTAACATCACCGTTAAAGATTTAAATGATAACGTTATTTCTACCCACGAAAACATTCCGTTAACTTTTGCCCCAGTTACTGGCAATCTAAGTATCAATGATGCCTATATTGCATATAATAATGATTTCAAGCAATATGAGATTATGCTTGATATGACTTTAACTTATCCGCAAAATTATTTTGAAAAATTTAGTTTCGCAGTATTAGATGCGAATTTAGATACTATTAGTGAAGAAGTGTTAGATTATTCAAGTTTTATGTCGATCCCGATTGCGAATCCCGATCCAGATTTGAGTGTTGTTGTTTATGGTTATAGGGAACAGGAAAAACAAAAACTAGCGCAATCAAATTTAAACAGTGATGTGGTTTTTGGGACAATCGTAATGAATGCCGGCAACAATTCATTTACTTACGAAGTAACATTATATGAGCCGAATCCTAGTGAATCTGCCGTAATTGAAATTCATGTTGATGATTCGAAAGGGTCACACACCACAACGCCAATTACTCACTTATCATTAACTGGAGGAATATCGGTAGTTAATTACGGAACGGCTAATGTTGAATTATATTACGATAATCAAATTATTGGTGGTGGAGAAGTCTTTATTTTACCAACTGTCGACATTATTTTTTCCGAAGTTGACGGCGCCTTTATTGGTAGTTTGGAAACTAATGAAGATATTATTGAACCACTAAAAATTGAAGCTTATTTAAATAGCGAACTCGTACAAACATCAAATAGTAATGAAATTGAAATTCAAAATGCTCTTGATTTGGGTCAATATCAATTTAAAGTATATTTAACAAGTGATGTTGAGATGTTGATTTATACGAAGAACTATAAATACATCAACCCAACCCTTCATAACACTATTTCAATTACTAATGGCCAGTATACACAAATTATCGGAACTACCGATTATAAATTGAAAATTAATTTTACTCACACCTTTATTGACCAATCAACTAATTTAAAATTTATTGTCGATTATGGTGTTGCCACAATCGGCGAATATCAAGTTGCACTTAATGTAGGTTATTTAGAAATTGAAGTCCCACAAGAATATGAAGTGATTAATGTTAGAATCACTGATTTAAATGATAACCATATCAATACTTTTAGTAAAATATCTTTAATTAGTGCCCCAGCATTAGGTGAGTTATCAATTACTAATGCTAGTATTATTTATAACAATGACTATAAGCGTTATGAAATTTTAATGCAAATGGGATCAACTTATCCGAGCGACCATTTTAGTAGTTATTCATTTGAAATGCAAAATGCAAACCAAGAAACTATTGAAAGCTTTAATTATAGTTATGAACCAGTTATAGGATTACCGTTTACTTCATTAATTTCGGTTTATCAAGTGGCAGTTTACGGATATATTAATCAAGAAGCGGAACTGCTTGCTAAGCGAATCTTAGATAATTCAGAAATTTATGCCGAAATAACGCTTACTCCATATAATAATTTAGTAATGTATGACATTACTTTAAAGGGAGCACCGGCCGATCCAAATGCGACTTATGAAATTGTCGGAACGGATTCACAAAATGTAATATCATCTATCCCAATTGCCTATGATAGTCTCATGGGGGAATTACCAGTTGATAACTATGGTAATACCCAAGTCGAACTACTTTATAATGGCATTGCCATTGGTGGCGCCAACGTTTTTGTCTATCCAGAAGTCTTTACTAATTATACGGCTAAAAACTGGTCTTTAGAGTGGTCTTATGATTTTGATAACCAAACAGTAATTGAAACGACTAGAGTTGAAATTTATCATAATAACGAGTTAGTTAAATCATCATATGATTCTCAAATTGTAATTCAATATCCAATTGATGGCGATACTTATATTTATAAAGTTATTATGGAAAACCCAGATCGAATTATTTATATGGAAGAATTAATTTATACCAATCCTTATCTTCAAGATGAGATTCATGTTTCTGGTGGTGAGTATTTTAATCCGGAAGCTGGAAATGATGATTACACCTTAAGAATTTATTTCGAAAATACTTATACCGATATAAATACAGTTTTCTTATTTGAAATATCAATAGAAGCGGTAACGTTTGATCCAAACGAAGCCTTAGCTTCTGATACATATGTCGAATTTTTGGTACCACAAATTTATACAAACATTACTGTCACTGTTAAAGATATGTATGGTACTGTTATCTTAGTAAGTGAAAATATCTCACTTACAATGCCGTGATAATAAATTAAAGGAGGAAATAAAACATGGAACAAAAGGATATTTTTGAAAGAGACGAAGAAGAAACAAAACAACCGACACCAATCCCTGAAAAAGAAAATTGGTGGGCTAAAAAGGCATTAGCGGATAAAATTTGGTTTATTATCTTAACTAGTGCAGCCGTAATCTTCCTGTTTTTTGGATTTTTAGGTCAATTCATTTTTAAAGAAGGAACAGTTTTATATGAACTATCCGTTAATACTATCGGTAAGTTTTTCAACTTTGTTGCCTTTATTGGTAATAATTATGTTCATATTTTAGAAACAGTTGTTATTATTGTCTTTATTTGGGCAATTAATAAAATAGTTTATTTAATTATGAGATTAATTACCATCCAAGGATCTAAAGCCCAAACGATGGGCAAATTAATTACCAGTATCTTAAAATATACCTTAATGATAGTTGGTATTTTTATCATTTTATCGGTGTGGGGCGTTCAAACTTCAGCGTTATTAGCTAGTGCTGGAATTTTGGGTTTAGCCTTATCTTTTGGTGCTCAAAGTTTAATCCAAGACGTTTTAGCAGGGCTATTTATCATTTTTGAAGAACAATTTAAAGTTGGTGATATGGTTGAAATTAATGGTTTTAACGGAAAAGTTATTGAAATTGGAATTAGGACAACTAAAATTCAATCTCTTTTAGGAGATATTAAAATTGTTAGCAACTCAGATATTAGAAATACCATTAATGCCTCTAACAACTTAATTATTACTATTATTGAAATTCCAATTCCTTATGATGAAAATTTAGAAAGAGTGGAAAGAATATTAGAAGAAAACTTTGAAGAAATGGCCGAAAAAGTACCAACAATTGTTGAAGGACCTTATTATGGCGGTGTTAATGGATTTGATGAACGAGGAGTTATTATCAGAGTCAATATTAAAACATTAGATATTGATAAGTTCCCAGCAAGAAGAGCAATTAACCGTGAACTAAAATTATTATTCGATAAAGAAGGAATCGTTATTCCACGTAAACAAATAACAGTTCACACCAAAAACAACGAAAATAAATAAAAGGAGGTGAAAAAATGAGAAAAATATTGTTAATGTTGATTTTAATTGGTAGTATCTTTACATTAGCGGCCTGTGAAAACCTCACTTTTACTATTATTCAAGACCATACATTTGAAGGTGGTGGGGTTGAAGTTACTTTAACTACTGAATTTACTGAAAGAGAACCAAATCGAAATAAACAAATTCTTTGGTTGACATCTAAAAAACATATGTTTGATGCGTATAGCGAACCGAAAGCACCACTAGTTTCAAGTAATATTAAAACCTTAGAACAATACATGAAAGCGGTACTAGTTGCTGGTAATAAAGCTGATTCAGAAATATTAGAAGGAGAAACTAGTGAAGGCGTTAGATATTTATATGCTTATTATGAAAACGAAGGAAATGATAAAATTTATAAATATATGTTATTAACCTTTGAAGGAGCGGAAACTTTCTATACAATGAACTTTGGTTGTCTTACAGAAAATTTTGATGCTAATTTAGACCAATATAAAAAATGGGCTGCTACCATTAAAGTCGAGTAGTTCTTTTAAATTTTAGTTATCTAATTATTTTATAATAATCATTCTATACGTTTTTTTATATTTTATATGATAAAATATTATAGGTGGCTAAAATCTTAAATTTAGTTAGCAATTTAATTAAAACATATTAGTCGTCCTTTGAATAATAAAGGACGATTTTATATTTAAAATGAAGGTGGATACATATGAAGAAACTAACAGCACAACAAGTTAGAGAAATTTGGTTAAAATTTTTCGAAAGTAAAAAACATTCAATAATTGAATCAAGTCCGCTCGTTCCGGTTAATGATCCAACATTACTTTGGATTAATGCCGGAGTTGCTCCGTTAAAAAAATACTTTGACGGGTCTCAAATACCACCAAACAAGCGGATGACAAATATTCAAAAGTGTATTCGTACTAACGATATTGAAAATGTCGGATTAACTAGTAGACATCACACTTTTTTTGAAATGCTTGGAAACTTTTCAATTGGTGATTATTTCAAAAAAGAAGCGATTGAATGGGGCTTGGAAATTTTAACTAGTCCGAAATATTTTGGATTCGATTTAAATAATTTGTATTTTACATATTATCCAACCGATTTAGAAGCGAAAAGTCATTGGTTAAGATTAGGAGTTCCTGAATCAAGAATTATTGCCTCAGAAGAAAACTTTTGGGAAATTGGTGAAGGTCCATGTGGCCCATGTACCGAAGTTTATTTTGATCGCGGTAAAAAATTTGATCAAAGAGGAATTGAATTAATTCGTGATGATATTGAAAACGACCGTTATATTGAAATTTGGAATATCGTCTTTTCTCAATATAACTCAAAACCAGGATTAAAACGTGAGGAATATCCGGAATTACCAAACAAAAATATTGATACTGGAGCCGGTCTTGAAAGAATTGTTAGTATTTTCCAAGATACTAAAACTAATTTTGAAACTGATTTATTTATGCCAATAATTAATCATGTTGAAAGTCTTTCAAAAATTCCGTATTCTGGTCAAAAAGAATATAAAATTATTGCTGACCACATTAAAACGATTACGATGGCGTTATCAGACGGTGCCGTATTTTCTAATGAAGGTCGTGGTTATGTGTTACGCCGCTTGTTAAGAAGGGCGTTAAAACATGGTCGAACATTAGGTTTAAATGAGCCTTTTATGAATCTTTTAGTTGATGATGTTGTTAAAATTATGGAAATTCAATATCCAAGTGTTAAAGATAATGTTTTAATTGTGAAAAAGATAATTTTAATTGAAGAAGAAAAATTCTTACAAACATTAGCTGAAGGAGAACGTCAATTTAATTTATTACTAGCCAAAGCTGATAAGGTAATATCTGGAAAAGATGCCTTTAAATTATTTGATACTTATGGATTCCCAATTGAATTAACGGCAGAATATGCTGGTGAACATAATTTAAAGGTTGATTTTGATGGTTTCAATGTGGAACTAGAACTTCAAAAAGAACGTTCAAGAAGCAGTCGCTCGGTTGAAGGTTCGATGCATACTCAAGATGAAAGATTTTTAAGATTTGAATTAGAATCTAAATTCGTTGGTTATACTGAATTAAAAACAAACAGTCAAGTTATTGCTGTATTTGACCAAGGAATTGTGTTAGATAAAACTCCATTTTACGCTGAAAGCGGTGGCCAAGTTTCTGATAAAGGTTCAATTAATGGTTTAGAAGTTTTAGATGTCGTTAAACTACCTAATGGTCAACACTTGCACATTATTGAACCAGCATTTGAAGTTGGTGAAATGGTTATAGCTACTATTGACCAAGATAACCGCAATGATATTATTAAAAACCATTCAGCAACTCATTTATTACATAAAGCATTAAAAGATGTTTTAGGTAAACATGTTAACCAACACGGATCAAGAGTTTCAAGTGAGTCATTAAGATTTGACTTTAATAACTTTACTTTTCCAACCACTAGCGAATTATTAAAAATGGAAAAACTAGTCAATAAAGAAATTAAAGCAGGCCATAAAGTAAATATAAAACACATGAATCTTGATGATGCCAAAGCGCGTGGTGCTCAAGCATTGTTTACTGAAAAGTATGATCATGTCGTCAGAGTCGTTGATATGGGCGATTCAATTGAATTATGTGGGGGAACACACGTTAATAACACTAGTGATATTAAGGGGTTTGCCATTGCATCAATTGAGTCAATTGGTTCAGGTGTTTACCGGATTGAGGCAGTAACTGGAGATAAACTTGATTCTAAAGTTTCGCTATATTTAAAAACTTTATTAAATGAGATTGGTAATTTAGATGATAAACTATCTAAGTTAGAAATTAAAGAGGTTAAATATAACAAATTAGAAGTTCCTAAAATTTTAGGAAGCTATCAAGACATTATTAATTATCGTAAATATTTAGACGATTATAAATTATTAATTAGAGATTATGAAAAGGAAGTAAATGAGTATCATGAACAACAAGCTTTAAAAGATTTATCAAAAATAACTAATTATATTAAGTCTAAACGTGAAGTTTTACTCTTGCAAGATTATGACGAATCACTACTTAAAGGAATTGTTGATCAAATCTTTGATGAACATAAATTAGAAACGTTATTTTTATGCAACGTTAGAGATGGTAAAATTACGTTTATTGCCAAATCAAGCTTAGGTAATGCTAACACTTTAATTAAAACCGCCTCAGAAATGACCGATGGTCGTGGTGGTGGTAAGCCAGATTTTGCCAGAGGTGGCGGAACCAATTTATCTAAATTAGATGTGGCTTTAAATCAAATTAAGGTGATGATTAATGAATAAATATTTAGGTCTTGATTTAGGAAGTAAGACGCTAGGTATTTCAATTTCAACATCAGGTATTATCGCTTCTAACTTAGAAACTTATCGTTTTACTGAAGATAATTACGATGAAGCAGTTAATTATTTAAAAGATTTAATTGAGAAAAACCAAATAACTCATGTCGTCTTGGGACTGCCAAGACATATGAATCATGATTTAGGGATTAGAGGGGAAATCACCATTTCCTTTAAAGAAAAACTAGAGTCAGTTTCTAATGTTAAAGTTATCTTGTGGGATGAGCGTCTTTCAACTAAAGAAGCATTAGATACTTTAATTAAAGGTTCTGTAAGACGAGATAAACAAAAGAAACTAAAAGATGAACTGGCCGCAACTATTATTTTGCAAAACTATTTAAATTCTATAAATAAATAAGATTGTGATATAATTTTTTAAAGAAGTAAGTGAGGAAAGAAAAATGAAAGAAGATCAATTTGTAGTAATAAATGATTTAGGTGAAGAAATTGTTTGTAATATTTTATTCACTCATGAATCAGAAGATGGAAGAAACTTTGTTGTATTTGAGTTTTCTGACACCCATGAGTTAAGTGCTGCAATTTATGTAGAAGATCCAAACAATCCAGGTGAAGGAACATCAGAAGATGTTACTAACGATGATGATTGGGAAATGCTAGATGAATTAATGGCTCATTATTATGAAGACGAAGAAGAACTTCATCTATAATTTAAAAGAATTTGCTATAAAAAACGATGTTCCAATCATTAATGATGAAGGTTTAGCGTTTTTGTTAGAATTAATTACTAAATATAATGTTAAACACATTTTAGAAATTGGTACTGCTATCGGCTATAGCGCGATTAATATGGCTAATTTAGACACTAAAATAATCACGGTTGAACGTGATTATTTTATGTATAATGAAGCCTTAAAAAACATAAAAGAAGCTAATTTAGAAGAAAATATTCAAGTTTTATATGCTGATGCCCTTGAAGTCGAGATTAATCATACTTTTGATTTAATCTTTATTGACGCCGCTAAAGCGCAATATCAAAAGTTTTTTGAAAAATTCAAATTCAATTTAAATCCACAAGGCATTATTGTTTGCGATAATTTAAATTTTCATAATTTAGATATCAATGAAGTTTCTAGAGGAACGAGACAACTTTTAAAGAAAATTCAAAAATTCAAAGATTTTTTAAAAGAAAACGAAGAGTTTGAGACGATTATTTATGATATTGGTGATGGAATTAGTGTATCTAAAAGGAGATAAAAGTGAAATATTTAATTACTGTTCATAATTTAAATAACTTGGAAATGTTAAATGAAACTGATGGCTATATTATTGGTAACAGCCTATTTTCAGTTAGACTCACTAACTCCTTTACTAGTGATGAAATTAATACTATTATTGATTATGCAAAAAATAATCATAAAGAAGTATATTTATTATTAAACAAAATGTTTTATGATAACGATTTTCCATTGCTAGATAAGTTTTTAAATGAGGTGAAAGTGCACGATTTAACTGGTATTATCGCTAGTGATTTAGGCTTAATTCATTTCTTGTTTTCTAAAAAATTAAACTCAAAAATAATTTGGCAAGGGGAGACATTATCTACTAACCGATTTGATTTTAATTTTTTAGAAGAATTTAAAATTAACGGTTCATTTGTCGCTAAAGAAATAACTCTAGAAGATATTTTAGATATTGGCAAACATAAAAAATATAAGTTGTATTTGTTAGGGCATGGATATTTTAATATGTTCTACTCCAAGAGAAAACTAATTAGTAATTTTAAAAAACATTATAATCTTGATTATAAAGGCAATAAATTTGGCTATCATTTGGAAGAACAAGTAAGAATTGGAGAAAGGTATCCAATTTTAGAAGATGAAAACGGAACTCATGTTTTTAGATCAAGAGTCACTAATAGTTTTAATGTTTTAAATGAGTTAAAAGAAGTAGTTGATTACTTTGTGATAGATACTTTATTTAAAGATGATATTTACGGAAAAAATATTTTAAGTTTATATAAAAACGGTTATGAAAAGTCGCAAGTCGAATCTATTTTAGAAATTTATGATGAAAAATGGGATGATGGATTTTACACAACCAAGACAGTTTATTTAAAGGAAGATTTATGATTGAATTATTAGCTCCAGCTGGAGATTTAGAAAAATTAAAATACGCTTTAATTTATGGCGCCGATGCTGTATATATTGGTGGTAACGAGTTTTCTTTAAGAGCGAGAGCCTCTAATTTTACTATTGAAACGATTAAAGAAGGAGTTAAATTTGCCCATCAATTAGGGAAAAAGGTTTATGTTACGACTAATATTATTCCACACGAAGAGGATATTTTAGGATTAGTTGAATACTTAAAAGCATTAGAAGAAGCTAATGTTGATGCAATTATTTGCGCCTCACCTTTAATTATTAAAACTGCAATTAAACATACTAATTTAGAAATTCATTTATCAACTCAACAGTCAGCCATTAATAATCATGCACTATTATTTTGGAAAGATTATGGTGTCAAACGAGTAGTTTTGGGACGTGAATTAACACTGGATGAAATTAATCAACTATCAAAAGATCTATTAGACATTGAAGTATTTATTCATGGCGGAATGTGTATGAGTTTTTCGGGTAGATGTTCTTTATCTAATACTTTAACTAATCGTGATGCCAATCGAGGCGGGTGTGCGCATTCATGCCGTTGGCAATATTTGCTATATAATAATTGTAAGCTAATTTCTGAAGAATATTTTTCAATGTCATCTAAAGATTTAATGGCAATTAAAGCTGTTCCAAAATTAATTGATATTGGTGTTAAATCTTTAAAAGTAGAAGGTAGAATGAAAAGCCTTCACTATATCGCAACGGTCATTAAAACATATCGGATGTTAATTGATGAATATTTAACTACGGGCAAAATTAAAGATACCACTTTTTATGAAGATGAAATCTATAAAGCAGAAAACAGATTAACTGATTTAGGCTATTTTGACGGCAATATTGGTCCCGATAAACAATTATATGAATTCTTAGGAGAACGCCCTAATCAAGCGTTTATCGGCCTTGTTGAAGATTATAATTTGGAAACCATGGTTGCTAAAATCGAGCAAAGAAATTATTTTAAAATAGGGGATACAATCGAAGTTTTCAGTCCAAATGAACCTAATAAAACCTTCGTTTTAGATAATATGTTAAATGAGGATTTAGAAGAAATAGAGGTAGCGAGACATGCCAAACAAATTGTCTATATAAAACTGCCTTTTAACGTAAGTAAATACTCAATGTTAAGGAAAGTATTATGATTGAAACTTATACAAAAAATGGAAAGACCATAAAATATCAAATTATCATTAAAAATAATAAACATATGTATTTTCATTTTAAGCCGGAACTTTTAGTTATTACAAAAAACAAGAAAGTCCCTAATGAAAGAGTCATAAATATTATTGATAATGATTTTGATAAAATTTATCAAAAAATTAATCGTAAACAAAAGCTAAACGATAATGAGTTTTTATATTTTGGCAAAGTATTAGATTTAATAGTTTTTGAAAGCAAAAAACTTAGCTATGAAATAGATGATAAGACAATTAAAATATCAAAACCATTTAATAAAAAGCTTGATGATGTAATAAAATATATTTATAAAATTGAACTTACACAAAAAATTAAAGAATTAGAACCAAAGATAGAAGTTCAAATTCATAAATTAAATTTAGAATTAGTTCCATTTAAAGTGAAAGATGTTAAATCTTATTATGGTAAATGCTTTATGGGGAAAAAAGAAATAATGTATTCATTGAAATTAGCGAAATTGGATCCAATCTTCTTAGAATATGTTATCTACCATGAGTATGCTCATTTTATTGAAGGGAATCATTCTAAAAAATTTTATCAAGTTTTAAAAAAACTGATGCCAAATTATCAAGAAGTTCAGAAAAAACTTCGAAAAATTAAAATATAATTAAATGATTTACACTTTTATTATTCATTAATAATAAAAAAAGTAATTATCATGATATAATATTCAATGTA